>Ga0187867_10003868_pt1 | contig 11787 bp, 10 predicted proteins | sample June2016WEW_13_1_FD_132976 | JGI IMG/M metagenome (GOLD analysis project Ga0187867, IMG submission 132976) | Peatland microbial communities from SPRUCE experiment site at the Marcell Experimental Forest, Minnesota, USA - June2016WEW_13_10 | ecosystem: Environmental > Terrestrial > Soil >... | reverse complement strand
GGAATCGTTGGCGCAGGCTGGGCGGGGGCAGTGGGCGCTTGAGGCGCTGTCGCTGAAGTGCCGGCAATAACTGTTGTCGCGGCAGGCGGCTTCCCAGCGTCACTCGGCTGGACGGGCGGGGCGCCCGTCGCTCCAGTCTGTTCTTCCATTTTCTGCATCCTCTCTACTGCCGATTTATCTGCGCGGGGAAATACGGCCTGTACGGCGCCGAGTTTCGTGCCGAGCTGCAATTGTCCCCAGCGCAGTTCCATCAGGTCGAATTTCGTTATCTCTCCCAGGCCCATCTGCTGCCAGATTTTCGCTGTCGAATCAGGCATCACCGGATGCGCCAGGGCGGTTACGATTCTTAGCGCTTCTGCGCTCGTGTAGAGCACAGTAGCGAGCCGCTGGCGGCTTTCTTCGTCCTGCCTGTCGCCGAGGGACCACGGCTCGTTTTCGACGATGTACTTATCCACGGCCGAGACCAGGCCCCAGGCTGATTCAAGCGCGCGCGAGAATTGATACTGACCGAAATATGACGCGAAATCAGAAATGGCTTTCTTCGCCGCCTCCGCAATCGCGTCGTCCTGGGACCTGTGCGCGGCGTGCGAAGGGTAGGGAACCTCTCCCTTGAAATAGCGCGTGATCATAGTCAGGGTGCGGCTGGCGAGATTGCCCAAGCCATTGGCAAGATCGGCGTTGTAGCGCTGCACGAGCGCATCGAAGCTGAACGAGCCATCCTGCCCAAACACGATTTCGCGCAGCAGGAAGTAGCGCAGGGCGTCGGTGCCGAGCACATCGACGATCGTCTCGGCGCGCACAATATTGCCGCGCGACTTCGACATCTTGCTTTCTTCAAACAGCAGCCAGCCGTGCGCGGTGATGCCTTTCGGCAAAGGCAATCCCGCCGCCATCAGAAAGGCCGGCCAATAGACGCAATGGAAGCGGACGATTTCCTTGCCGATCATGTGCACGTCGGCGGGCCAGTACTTGTCGTACTTGCTGGTGTCGTTTGAGCCGTACCCGAGAGCGGTAATGTAGTTCGCCAATGCGTCGAGCCAGACGTAGATGACGTGCTTGGGATCGTCCGGTACTGGAATGCCCCATGAAAACGTGCTGCGGCTGATGGAGAGATCGCGCAAGCCACCCGTCACAAATGACAGGACTTCATTGCGCCTGGTGTCGGGCCGGATGAAATCCGGCTGTTCGGTGTAGAGCTTGATCAGGGGTTCCTGAAATGCGGAGAGCTTAAAGAAATAGTTTTCTTCTTTTACCGTCTCGGTAGGACGTCCGCATTCCGGGCAGGGCGCACCGGGCCCGACCGAATCAACATAGAGCTCGTCATACACGCAGTATTGGCCAGTGTAGTGGCTCTTGTAGATGTAGCCCGCGTCCTGAATCCGCTTCCACAGGGCCTGCACGCCCTGCTTGTGGCGAGACGAGGTTGTACGGATGTAATCGTCGTAGCTGAGTCCCATGCGGTCCCAAAGGGCACGGAATTCGGCTGAGACCTCGTCGGTGAACTGCTGCGGCGTTTTGCCCGCTGCCTGCGCTGCACGCTCGATTTTCTGACCGTGCTCGTCGGTACCGGTAAGAAACCATGTGTCGTCGCCGAGCATGCGATGCCGGCGCGCGATGGTGTCGCAGGCAATCGTCGTGTACGCGTGCCCGATGTGCGGACGAGCATTGACGTAGTAAATAGGAGTTGTGATGTAGAACTTCTTGCTCATGAGTTTTATAGGTGGAGCACCTGCACGAGGCCAGTTTCTGGATTTCCAGCCGCTGGCGCCTGGCTTCTGGCTCCCGACAATTAGTGTTTCATAAGAAGGCTTACTAGTAGCTAAAAGCTACGAGTTGGAAGCTCCGAATTTCCGCAAAGCTTCCTCCATGACCTTCTTTAGCGGCACCTGATGCTTTTCGGCCAGCGCGCGGCAGTCCTCAAATTCCGGAGCATAGTTGGACACCGTGCCATTCATTTTTGCGATCTTGATGCGTACGGGACCCCAGGATGTGTCGACGGTCTCCCACCGCCGTGAGAGTATTCTGCGTTGTTCGTCGCGGCGGCGCACACCAAGCGTCGAGGTCTCGGCGAAAATCAGTTTGGTGAGACGGTCGGCATCGTCGGGCTTCGCCAGGACTGTCAGCAATGCGCCGGGGCGATTCTTCTTCATCTGGACGGGGACGCTGAATACGTCGAGTGCTCCGTCGGCGAGCAATCGTTCCATCGCGTAGGCGAAGACCTGCGGGCTTAAGTCGTCCAGATTGGCTTCGAGCACGGCGATTTGATCTGCGACGATACCCTCTGGGGATGTGACGGTAGTGAACGAAGCGTTGGTCCTCGCGTTCGAGGCAGTCTCTCCAATCGTCAACCGCAGCAGATTCGGATGCTCTCGAAACTCGCGGCTTCCGGCACCGTAACCGGCCTTTTCGATCTTCATCGCCGGAAACGCCCCGAAGCGTGTCGCCAAAGCCCTCACGATCGCGGCACCCGTTGGCGTTACCAACTCAACCTGCGGACCAGACGAGTAGACCGGAGCATTCCTGAGGAGCTTCAGGGTTGCGGGAGCAGGCACGGGCAATGTTCCGTGAGCGCACTTGACGATGCCTCCACCAACGTTGAGCGGAGAGCACACCCATTCGTCGACTGCGAGGGCCTCGGCTCCTACGGACGCGCAGACGATATCCACCATCGCATCCACGGCGCCGACCTCATGAAAATGCACCTGCTCGATTGACGTATTGTGAATCTCGGCTTCCGCGGCTCCCAATGCTTCGAATATGCGGATCGCGGTTGCTTTCGCGGCGGCACTGATCGCTGCACCGTTGATGATCAGGCGAATTTCGCTTAATCCCCGGCCCTGCGGATGGCGAGCATGTGGCGCGTGCTCCGGCGGATCATTCGCACGAGAATGTTGGTGCTCATGTTCATGGTCGTGCGGATGAGCGTGCGGATGATTGTGCTCGCGCTGCTGCTCCCAATAGACCTCACGCGGCAGATCTTTCTCGCCTTGGGCGTAAACATCCACCTTGGTACCGGTGATTCCGCTACGCATCACCCGTGAAATCTGCAGCGTCGCGCCGATATTGAGCGCAGCCACTGTGTCTTCCAGCAATTTGGGCGGGACTCCGGCATCGACGAGGGCGCCAAGAAACATGTCGCCGCTGATGCCGGAAAAACAGTCGAGGTAGGCAATGCGCATAGAAGCCGTCGTTCGCTATTGGTTGTTCGTTGTTCGCAAACACGAACGACCAACGTAGTTTTTCATCATAGGTTTCACATTCAGTCGCGTCAAACGCGCTGTGCGCCGCGACTTTGTTAGAATCACTGTTTCTTCAATCATTTAGAGGGATTTCTTGTACCGAGACCTGGAACGCCGTTTGGCTGAGTCTGTGCGCGAGTTCTTGCGCCGCAGTTATCAGCTGGAAGTCGCAAATATCGTCATCGAGCAACCTCCCAAGATCGAGTTTGGCGAGTATGCTCTGCCCATCGCATTTGAGCTTGCCCGCAAGCTCCGCAAGGCTCCGCGCAAAATTGCCGACGAAATCGTCGCGGGAATCGGTTGCGTCCGCGGCATCGAAAGGTTTGAGGTTGCGGGCGCGGGCTACATCAATGTGCGAGTGAACCGGGCCGAAGCGGCGGCGGCGGTTGCGGCGGATCAGAATTTGCCTGCCGACATTCCTCCCGGCAAGGTGCTGGTTGAGCATTCCAGCATCAATCCCAACAAGGCCGCTCACATCGGGCATCTGCGGAATGCGATTTTGGGCGACACATTCGTGCGCCTCCTGCGGCTCGCTGGCAGGGAAGTCGACGTTCAGAATTACATCGACAATACCGGAGTCCAGGTGGCTGACGTGGTCGTCGGATTCATGCATCTCGAGAAAAAGTCGCGCGCGGAAATTGAAGCGCTCGCTGCCGCGCCTCATTTCGATTTCTATTGTTGGGACCTCTACGCGAGCGTTTCCCGCTGGTACGCCGAGGACAAGCAAAACCTGGCAGCGCGGAGCGCGACGCTGCACGCGCTGGAGGAAGGGAACAACGAGACCGCTGAGATCGCCGAAATCATTGCGATTGCTGTCCTGCGTCGACATCTGGAGACGATGGAGCGGCTCGACATCGAATATGACTTCCTGCCGCGGGAGAGCGAGATTCTTCACCTTCATTTCTGGGATGCCGCGTTCACAAAGTTGAAAGAAGCCGGCGTGCTCACTTACGAAGCCGAGGGCAAGAATAAAGGCTGCTGGATCATGCGGCGGGCGGGGACGGCAAAATCTTTAACCACGGAGGGCACAGAGAACACGGAGGACGGCGAGACAGCCGGCCAGATTTCCGAAGAGGACCAGAAAGTCATTGTCCGTTCGAATGGGACCGTCGGTTACGTGGGCAAGGACATCGCTTACCACATGTGGAAGTTCGGCCTGCTGGGGCGCGATTTCAGCTATCGTAAGTTCTATCGCTATCCCAACGCGCACGAATGCTGGATCTCAACAAGTCCCGCCGATCCGCAGGTCGAAAGAGGTCATCCACATTTTGGGGATGTCGCCGAAATCTACAACGTGATTGACGCGCGTCAGTCGGAAGCGCAGAACACGGTGATCGAAGCTCTGCGCGGGCTTGGCCATGGTGAGGCCGCCGACCGCTACACGCATTTTTCCTACGAGATGGTTGCGCTCACTCCGCGGTGCGCGGCCGAACTCGGCTATGAACTGAGCGAAGAAGAAAAGGCGCGTCCCTGGATCGAGGTTTCCGGGCGCAAAGGATTCGGGGTCAAGGCGGACGATCTGCTGGATGCGCTGATCACTTCAGCACGCAAAGAAGTGGATTCGCGCCATCCAGAATTGAGCGAAGAAGAGCGCGCGGCGATCGCCATGCAGATCGCCATCGGTGCGCTGCGCTATTTCATGCTGAAGTTCACCAAGCCTTCAGTGATTGCATTTGATTTCAAAGACGCGCTCAGCTTTGAAGGCGAGACTGGGCCGTACGCGCAGTATGCGGTGGTGCGCGCCACGAACATTTTCCGCAAGGGCGGATTCGACCCTGATACGTTTCTGTCAGGCACCGCAAGCGAGGTTTCTACCGAGGATTTTGCGAAGTACTTGGGCGGAGAATCTGGAAACGGAATCTGGGAGCTCTGGTTGGCTGCGGCGAAGACTTCTTACATCGTGGGGCAGTGCATTGCCACAACCGAGCCTGCGTACCTTGCGAAGCATGTTTTTCAACTGGCGCAAATGTTTAACACCTTCTATCACCAGCACCCAATCCTGATTGAGCCGAACGAAGATCGAAAGCGATTTCTGCTGACGACGGCTGCCGTTGTGCGCCGTGAATTGATCCGCGTTCTGGCGGTAATGGGCATCACGGTTCCTTCGGTAATGTGAAATCCCGCTCTGGGCGTGGCATCTTTACCAGGCATCTTTTTCAGGGCATCTTAGATGGCATCTTAGGATGTCCAATCGGCATCTCTCTTAGTAGGGATATTTCGCACAAGATCGTACTAACAAGGGTCGGCCTCAAGGGCGGTCCGGGGGAGTGGTATCGATGAAAAACATCAAGGGTTTATTCGCGGTTGTTTTGCTAACGCTTTCGGCGGCTGGGACGGCGTGGGCTTCGCCGAAGGTTCCAGCAATTCCGCGCACGCTTTCTAACGCACGATTTGTGTACGTGGCTGCCTATGATGGCGATCAATTTGATCCTAGGCTCCTGCCCGACGACCGCGAGGCCATCTCCCGCGTGCAGGACACGATTCAGAAGTGGGGCAAACTGATTGTGGTGTACCGGCCCGAAGATGCGGATGTCATCCTGATGGTGCAGTCACGACCGAGCGAGGATGTACTGGCCCTTTATGATGCGCACGGATCGCGGTCTGTTTTTCTATGGCGCGTCATGGGGCGCGGTGGATTGCAGCAGGGCGAGGCACCCCTGGTCTCGCAGTTCGAAAAGGCGTGGAACAAGATCCAGAATTAGATCCACGCTTCAACAAAACAAATAAACGTTCGTGATTTCCAGCCGGCCGAGGGAGGCGCAGTTCGTCTGCGTCTCATTTTCGAGTACCAGCGACGCCAACCCTGTGCGGTGACTTTCCGGGACTCTGCCGGAATTCCACAGTATAAAATTTCTATGGTGCCAGCATCGAAAGGCGGGGAGCAAGGCGTCGTAGTTCGCAGTGAATTTGTAGGCTATTGATAATAAGTGCGTTGCAGACTTCCATATCGAGCCGAGGATGGCATCCTTCGTGCTTCAGTAGACATCGAATGCAGGTCCGGTAAAGATTGGTATCGGATCGGCAGGAGAAGCAAGAATTGATCCGGGGCAATAATTTGGGGAAGGAGCCCTCAATCGAATGAAACGAATTTCATTGACCCTTATGCTGGCACTCGCAGCGGCCGCATCGATTGGCTGTACCACCAAGAACTATGTGCGCCAACAGACGACGCCGTTGATCAACAAGACCAACGAACTCGACGACCTGACGGCGAAGAATTCAAGAGATATCAAGGACGTGGACCAGCGCGCGCAGGCGGGAATCCAAGCGGCGCAGGCAAGCGCTAATCAGGCTGACCGGAGAGCATTGGCGGCAGGTACCAGCGCCGATAAAGCGCAGACGTCGGCAAGTAGTGCCGCGCAGCGCGTGGACACTCTGACCAACACGGTCGTTAACCTCGACAACTATCGCCCCGTGGCGGATGCCTCGGTGCATTTCGGATTCAACAAGGACAATCTGACCAAGCAGGCGAGAGAAGCGATCGACCAGTTGGCTGAAAGCGTTGCGTCGACCAAGGGATACATCATCACGGTAGAAGGCGCGACCGACTCGGTGGGCAGTGCCGACTACAACTATGACTTGAGCCAGCGGCGCGCCGATGCGGTGATTCAGTATCTGGCTTCGGAGAAGAACATTCCGGCCTATAAGATTTATCTGATCGGGCTGGGCAAGGATAAGCCGGTTGAGTCGAACAAGACGGCGGATGGACGGGCGAAGAACCGCCGCGTGGACATCCACCTGATGACGAATACCGGAGCGGGACAGTCGCCGGCACAGACGACGCCGACGGCAAGCGCGACCCCGCCGTCGCTATAGTTTTCCTCCTCCCCGGAGGATTTCGCCCAAAACAGGCCGCCGCATTTGGCGGCCTGATTTTTGTCTGGCCAGAGTTTCCTGCGCGTCCCGCGAGATCAATACTCCTTCACTCCTGCCGATGGCTGCGCGAGCGGGCAACTGCGGCGTGACGTCAGGGCATCGCACCAGAGCCAGCGGCTCGATTACAATCTGGTCAGGTCAGGAGAGTACGATGATCGCGATCCCACTGCTCGCGGCCCTGCTTCTAAGCGCTCTTCAGGACGCCGCTGTTCCCGTCAACTCCGCTCCGGCCACCGCGGCTTCCGCTGCTCAAACGCCTTCGATGATGGCGGCGCCGAAACAATTCACAGCGGAACAACAAGAACAGATCAAGCAGAAGTTGGAACAGGCAACGATTCAGTGGGAAGCGGCCCGGAAGCAAGCGGTGCGCATCAACGACCTCGCGGCCGACATTCACTCAGAAGCCGACGCGCGGAAGCTTGTGGACGCGGTCGCGGAGGTACTTACCAACCATCAGCATTTGCTGTGGGCCGGGCTGAGCTATCGTCATTGTGTGGCACGCGCCGAATTTGAGGCCGTTTCCGACCCGGCGCACCTGATTCCGGAACAGCGGATCGTGGATGTTTGGAACGAGTATGTGCGCGAGATCGATGCGCCAGAAGAAGCGCTGGTGACGCTTGCAGAATTACACAACCTGCGCGACGGAATGTACGTCGGAGCGAGCCGCTTTGCCTGGAAGCGCGAAGGGCAACAGTCGATCTGGACGATGCCGAACATTTATGCGGTCGATGACGATGGCAAGATCGCGAATGGCTGCCGTGCGCTGGAGGCGCTGAAGGTCATTCACGATATGCACGACACGTTCATGAACGTGCGGATCGCGCGGGCGCGTGTCGAAAAGGGAATACTTTCATCCGAACTGTGGGCGCAGCGGGAGCGGGGCCCGGCGCAGGCGCACGCGGCTGTGTTTTCGGCCGGAGAGTTGCGGGCGTTCAACACGCATTCTGAGGTCATGCGGATGGCCACATATCACTACCAGCAGGAGCACGGTGAACAGGCTTACGATCGACTAGTACAGAGATTGTTTAACGAACTGTTTCCGGCAGAGTGACCCCAAATTTCGAAAGCGTGAATCAGACTAGAATACTTGCAAGATGACTCGTCTTTCCCTCTTCGGATGTTCGCTGGTTTTATGCGCGGCCTGGTGCATGGCGCAGCAGAATTCCTCGACCACTGCCCCAGATCACGATCAGGAGGCGCAAGAGAGTTCGAGCCGGGATACGCGAATCGACACCAGCGCGCCCAAGGACGACGCGAAGAACCATCCCAACAGCAGCGCAGCCTTGGCCGACATGGACCTCACGCCACCGGTGGACAATACCGGTGTACAGGAGTTCCATCCGTGGAACCCATTGAAGGCGTCGAAAGATATTCAGGTGGGAGATTTCTACTTCAGGCGCAAGAACTACAAGGCTGCGCTCGAGCGCTACAAAGAAGCGCTCTATTACAAGAATAACGATGCGGTCGCCAGCTTCCGCCTCGCCGTCTGCCAGGAAAAGTTGGGAGATAAAACCGAAGCGCGCAAATACTTTGAACAGTATTTGAAAATCCTGCCGGAAGGACCGTTCGCGAAAGACGCACGGGCGTCGCTGGAGAAGCTAGACAAGAGCGAGTAGGATTTTTGTTGCGCGGCCTTCAGGGGCCAAAGCCCTTGTATTCTGGACCCTCGAGCGGCGTGGCTGAAGCCGCGCCCTTTCAAAACGGATCCAGGAAAAACAGGTTCTGAGACTCAGCGCGAAACTTATTAGCCGTCAGCAACCAGCTACCAAGCACCGGCCACTAACCACTAACCACGGCTCTTCTACTTCTCCACGCGCGAAAATTCTCCGGTGGATGCGTTCACGGCGACGCGCAGTTTCGCGGTGTCGCGGTCGGTTCCATAGATGACGTGCCAGAGCAGTTCGTTGGTCTGGCGGTCCCAGTCGAGGATGTAAAGCAGCGGGGTGTCGGGACTCTTCTCAAGCAGTTTGTCTCCGCCGTGCTCTTGCGCGACAGCAAATGCCTTGTCAGTATCCACCTTGAGGAACTGGACGTTGAAAACCTGCGTCGAGGAATTGGTCGGGCTGTAGGTGTCTTCGACGCTGTGATTGACGTCGCCGTTCGACCAGGTATAGGAACGGGTCGAGTGCTGCGCAGGAGATGCGAATCCGGCGCGCCACTCGCCCGCCTTGCCGTCCTTGCCTTTGGAATCGGAGGACTCGACGCGAAAAGGCTGAGCGTCCTGCGCCCAGCCGCGCGCCGCAATGTAGCACTTGTAAAAGGCGCTGCTGCCGGTGATCAGTTCGGGAGTCTTCGGCTGAGGTTTCTCGGACGTTGCCGGCGTAGTCGGGGCCGAAGAACAACCGGCGATTGCTGCCACCGCTAGAATTGCCACAAAAAGTTTCTTCATCGAGTCTCTCTCGTAAGCATGCTGACGCCCGGATTCGACGCCGCCGTTTCCTGATAAAGCGTTGTCTTGCTGGCCGCGACCATTGTACTGAACGAGCGTCCAAGATTCCCGTAGAATCGCCGGGAATAATTTGTTCATCTCATGGCTATGGATTCCTATCTTGTGCGCTTACGCAAGGAACTGGAGGATGTCCTTGCTGACGCGACCGGCAGGTCCCTGACACAAGCTCCGCCAGGGAAGTGGAATTCAGGCCAGATTCTCGAGCATCTTTTCCTGAGCTATAAGGGCACAAATCGCGGGTTGGCAAGATGTCTGGAAAAGGGCGCTCCGCTGGCTACACAGGCAACGCTGAGGCACCGCCTGCAAACCCTGGTAGTCGTGACGGTTGGCTACATGCCCGACGGCGTGAAAGCACCCCAAGTCGCCGTCCCATGCGGAGTGCCGTCCGAGGAAGTGCGGTCAACGATCATTGACGAGATTCGAACCATGGAATCCGGCCTCGACGAATGTGAGCGCCGCTTTGGCCCCTGGACGAAGATCATGGATCATCCGATCCTGGGGCCGCTCACAGCGGATCAGTGGCGCAAGCTCCACTGGGTGCATGGGCGCCATCATGCAAAACAGATACGCGAGCGCCGAAGGGTATGAGGTGAGAAGCTTTCCCGCTATTTTTTGTCTTTATCTTTGTCGCTGTCGCTATCTTTTTCCTGCTCTTTCACACCCAGCTTGCGGGCCTGATCCTGGAGGTTGGTGAGCTCATCCCTGGCGGCGTCGATCGCTTTCTGCTTGGAATCCATGTCCGACTTGTACTGGGTGTCGTCCTTGCTCCACTGGGCCGAGTTGCGTAACTGATTGCCGGCATCAGCATAGAAAGAAGCCGCGCGCAAACGATATTCGCGCTGATCGAGGTCGAGTTCATGGCTGAGAGCGGTGATCTTTTCGCGCTGCGCGTCGATCCTCTTCTGCATATCGTCGGCAGCTTTCTGACGCTCGGCCTGGGCGGCCTTGGGATCGGACGCCGCAGCCTGGGCCGGTTTCTGGCCATCGCTGGCAGTGGCCGGGGCGGGCCCGACCACGCTCAATTTGCCGTCATCCGCGGGAAGGTTGTCGTTGTCGTATTGCCGGACAGCGGTTTCGGACTTGGGCTTATCCTTGCGTGCTTGCCGCGCATAATCCCCCAGGGATTGCGCGTAGGTTGCGCTCGCCGCAAGCAGGATAAGAATGGCCATCCACATCGTTCGTTTTGTCAGATCAAACTTCATCGATCATCCTTCCGCGAGCCGCTCGCGCGGCCCGCAACCGCTAAATTCAGGAACCCGAGGCCGCAGCCTGCGCGCCTCCAAGAAAACTGCCAATCGTACGATCGAGCCGGGCTGCTTCGTTGGCGATGTTGTCAGCGAGCTGGCGAGCCAGTTCCGGATCGCGGCTGCGTGCCAGTTGCTGCGCGTACCCCGAGATCGTGGCGAGGGACTCTCGTAAGCCTTGCGCCATCTCGGACGAAACTTCCTGTCGCGTCTTCTGGTCATGCCGGATGCGTTCGATATCGGTCTTATCGGTCAGAACCAGTGTGGTGCCCAGGAGGCTGGCGTCCTCGGACAACACCGGCGATGCCGTGACGTCCAGCACGCGGCTTTCGCCCTCGCGACTGAAGTAATTCAGCAACAGACCTCGAACGGCGCTCTTTCCCGATAAAGCAGGAGCCAGAGCCAGATCAATGCTCATGGGCGATGCGGGGCCATTGGGAGCGCGCAGGGTTGCGGCTCGAAACAGATCCGTAACGTGCAGTCCGACGGGCGAGGCAAATCCCAACAGCTTGCGCGCGGCAGCGTTTGCCTGCTTCACCAGCCCAGCGGTATTGAAGAACAAGACTCCGCTCGAAAGATTCGCCAGCACGGTGGAACTCAGCGTATCGGAGGCTTTCGCCTTCCTACGCTCGGAAAGCTGCTGCGTGGTGAGCTCGTGTTTTTGCTGCTTCAGTTGCTGGATGACCGCGTGGTAGGCGTGGACGGGCAGTCCTTCGGCCGCCATGGGCGAGACTGGCAGGGATTCGCGTTCCTCAGTAAGACTTTGCCGAAGGCGTCGAATGATGAACCAGCCCAGGCCGAAGGCCGCCAGGGAACAGAACAGGAGCAGGCCCATGCGCAGCACGACGGGATTGGTCAGGAGGCTCACAGCGCGCTCCAGTACCAATGCAGGAGTTGGTCGCCGAACAGGAACGACACGATCGCCATGATGCCGAGAAAGACGCCGAACGGCATCTCGTAATAGCGGAGGACCAGACGC
>Ga0187867_10003867_pt1 | contig 11793 bp, 13 predicted proteins | sample June2016WEW_13_1_FD_132976 | JGI IMG/M metagenome (GOLD analysis project Ga0187867, IMG submission 132976) | Peatland microbial communities from SPRUCE experiment site at the Marcell Experimental Forest, Minnesota, USA - June2016WEW_13_10 | ecosystem: Environmental > Terrestrial > Soil >... | reverse complement strand
CGGGCACCCTTGACGCTGATCTTCCACGGCTCGAGGTCCCGGCGTACGGATGCCTTACAAGATCGAGATTCGCATCCACTATGTTCGCGTGATTGAGATTCGCGTTGAAGAGGCTGGTACGGGTGAGGAGCGCTCCGGCGTCTCTTTCCGGATCGTCGCTCCGCTCCGTTCAGAAGCAGGATTTGTCACAACCGTTATCGAGGCTTCAGGACGTACTTTCCTGCCACCCTGCGTTCGCCGAATCTCCTGAGAAGCCGCCCGGCCTCGGCGAGGGGCACAGATTGCGGCGCGGGCGGGTGTATCTCGCCGTGGCTGATCTGGGCGAGGACATCGGCGAACAGGTCACGGCTGGCGTTGGGGCCTCCGCCTCCGCGCGACCAGTCCCCCCAGTCGACACCGATGATGCTGCGGTTGCGCAGCAGGACGACGTTCATCGGCAGTCGCGGGATCTCACCGGAGGCGAACCCGAGCACGCAGAGCCGCCCGCCCGCGTTGAGTGCGCGCAGCGCGGACTCGGTCGGCGGGCCACCGACCGGATCGATGACGACATCCGCGCCGCCATCGGTCGCGGAGCGGATGGCATCCTTGAGGTTGTCGTAGCCGATGGCGACGTCGGATCCCGCGGCCAGCGCAGCGGCCCTCTTCTCCTGGGTGGACGCGACGGCCACGACCTGTGCGCCGAGGCCGTGAGCGACGTCGACGGCGGCGAGCCCGATACTCCCGCCGGCGCCGAGAACGACGACGTTCTCGCCGGGTTCGATCGTGACCCGCTTGGTGACGGCGAAGATCAGTGTCGAGTAGTTCTCCGCTGCGCTGGCGGCCACCGCCATGTCGACACCATCGGGAACGGGGACTACCGCGGCCGCGGGGCGCACGGCGTGTGACGTGTAGCACCCGAAGTCCATGTCGATGCACGCAACTGGGGCACCGATCGCCGGCGTGCCGACATCAGCCCCCCGCTCGACGATGCGCCCGGAGAATACCGAGCCGGGAGTGAAGGGGAGCTCGGGCCGGATCTGGTATTTCCCGCTAACGATCAGGCCGTCGACGAAGGACACCCCGGCGCTCTCCACCTCGATCAGGACCTCGTCCGGTCCCACCTCGGGAGTGGGCTCGTCGACCAGTTCGAGCATGTCGGGGCTACCGAAGCCCTTACACAGGATGCGCCGCATCGATGGATCTCCTGCCGCTCGTTGCCGTGGCCATCGAAGCACCCCAGGCGGGGGGCGAAACCCTGTTGCCGGTGGCACGGTAAGCGCACTTATTCGCCTGCTCCTACTGGGTCTTCTCGTCGATTCTGGGCTGACGATCTCGTTACATGGTTCTCGAGCCAGTTCATGGCTTCTTCACGGCTTTCGTAGATATGCGGGGCTATGTCCCGGGGATGCAGCTGCCTGGTGAGCTTGAGCCGCATGAAGGAGCTGGTCGTGTACCTGGTGACGCTGGCGTAGTAGCGCTCGGCGAGCCTGCGGACACCGGCGGTGTAGTCGTCGGTCAGGGCCGGGTCCAGGTAGAAGTTGTCATAGTTGACGACCATCTGCACCTTCTTGCCGATGGCGGCCAGGCGTTTGTCGACCGCGGCCCCGATTACCTTGACCTCGTGCGCGCTGACCAGCGACAGGCCCTCCATGTTGAGGAAGAACAGGTTACGTTCGGCGTCATAGGCGAACCGCGCCTCGAGTGGCATGGTCAGCAGATCGCCCTTCAGGCCCATAGGCGCTGCGCCGAAGATCCGTGCGTCCATCAGTTTCGGCTCACCGCGGATGATGGGCTCGAACCCCATGTGGGCAAGGATGTGCTTCTCCAGATCCACCCCTGGGGCGATCTCGATGAGTTCCAGACCGTCGGGGGTGAGCTGGAAGACACACCGCTCGGTCACATACAGCACCGGCTGGCCGCCGGCGGCCGCGTAATCGGCGCTGAAGGTCCGCTGCTCCACATCGGCGATAAACTTGGGTGCGGTGGCACCGTCGGCGATGACCAGCCGGCCATCCTTAACCCGGCAGCGGCCCGACACGACGAAGGTCCCGGCGAACACCAGCCGTTTGGCGTTCTGGCTGATATTGATGAATCCTCCCGAGCCCGCCAGCTTCGACCCGAACCGGCTGACATTAACATTGCCCACACGGTCCGCCTGGGCCATGCCCAGGAACGCGGCGTCGAGACCACCGCCATCATAGAAGTCGAACTGGGACGGCTGATCGAGGATGGCTTGCGCATTAATCGCCGAACCGAAATCCAGCCCTCCGGCCGGCATGCCGCCCATCGCGCCGGGTTCGGCGGTCAGCGTGAGGTAGTCCAGGATGTGCTCTTCAGCCGCCACATTGGCCACGCCTTCCGGTATGCCAATGCCGAGATTCACCACGCTGCCCGGTTGAAGCTCCATCGCCGCCCGGCGGGCGATGACCTTCCGCCCGGTCAGCTCCAGCGGCTGGACCGAGTTGCGAACCTGCCGCAACTCTCCGCTCAGCGCCGCGGAGTACGGCGTGCCGAAAGTCTGCCAATGGTGCTCGGGCTGCGAAACGACGACGCAGTCGACCAGGATTCCCGGGATCTTCACCTCGCGCGGGCTCAAGCTGCCGTTTTCGGCAACCCGCTCCACCTGCACGATCACCAGGCCGCCGGCATTGTGTACCGCGGTGGCCACGGCGAGCGCCTCCATGATCAGCGCCTCGCGCTCCATGGTGATGTTTCCCCCGGGATCCGCGGTTGTCCCCCGCAGGAACGCCACATCGAGCTGCAACGCCTTGTAGAAAAGGTACTCCACGCCATCGAGGATGATCAGCTCCACGCGGTCCTTGGTCGTCCGCTCGTTGATCTTCCCGCCGCCCTGCCGTGGGTCAACGAAAGTACCCAGCCCAACCCTGGTCAGCAAGCCGGGCTTGCCGGCGGCGGTGTCCCGGAACAGCTGCGAGATAACGCCCTGCGGCAGATTGTGCGCCTCGATATCGTTGCCCACCGCCATCTTCCCCAGCTCTGGCGCCATGCCCCAATGACCGCCCACGGCCCACTTCAGCAGGCCCTCATGGGCCAGCCGGTCCAGCCCCCGGCCGAGATGGTCCCCCGCGGCCATGGTAAATACGAGGCCGAGGTCGCGGGGGGTGCTCGTCAGCAGGAAGCGCTGCTCCAGCGCCAGCGTTAGCTCCTCGGCGAAGCACTGCCCCATAAACCCTTCGGCCACGACCGAGTCACCGTCACGAATAAGCCGCACCGCTTCGGCAGCGGGTACGATCTTGTCCCGCACCGAACTGCCGGACAAAGCTTCTGCGGGAATACGCATTGATGTTCCTCCTGAAGCGGATCCGAGCGAACCCTCCTGGCGGGCCGGTCAGCTGAACGCCGACGCCCCGGGGCTCTGCCCTCCCCAACAGCCGCCACCATCGCCGCCCATACCCACATGCGGACCTGCCTCTCCGCGCAGCAGATCAATGCCCATAACACGCCTTAGCCGTGCACGCGGTGGGTGCGTGTTGGCGTGGGTTCGGTGGGGATAGCCGTTCATGATCCTCACCTTCCCAGTGGGCGTGGTGCACTGCGGGCGCACAGTGGTAGGCCGTACGGGCACCAGGCGCCCCAGTTGGTCGCACGCTTCAGCTCATGACCATCCCCCGATAGCCGGCAGAGGCGAAGGTCCCCAGCGCAGTCAGGAGGGGGCAAGAGATCCTCGAGGGCGCCCAGCCGGATATGAGCCCAGCGCGCGGTAGAGCCAGGACCTGGATCCCCCGGTCGGCGTGCGGGGGAACCGGGTCGCCGGGACTGGCGGCGATCTGAGGGCTACGGCCCCAGGGTCGGCGCGAGAGGCTGGTTAATCCTTTACCAGCCCGCCGTCGACCACCAGGTTCTGGCCGGTGACCGAGCGCGCCCAGGGGGAGGCGAAGAACAGGACAGCGTCGGCGAACTCCTCTGGCGTGGTCACCCGGCGAAGGGGGGTCGAGGCTGCGATGAGGTCGAAGACGGCGTCTGGAGTCGCCGCGCTGGCGTCGGTGGTGCGCAGCAGGCCGCCGGAGACCATGTTGACGGTCACCCCGTCCGGCCCGAGGTCGGCCGCGAGGGTGCGAGTCAGCGAGAGCAGCGCGGCCTTGGCCGCGGTGTAGTCGTGGTACGGCACGACCGGATTCTGGAACAGGTTGGTGCCGATATTCACGATCCGGCCGTAGCCCTGCTCCCGCAGACCGGGCAGGGCTGCCTGGGTGGTGTTCAGCGCCCCCTTCACGCTCCCTTCGAGCTGGGCCGCGAACTCGTCCCAGGAGATGGCATCGACGCCAGACCGGGCGTCTCCGTTGAATGAGAAGCTCGCCAGCGCATTATTCACGACGGTCGTGACCGGGCAGCCGAACGCGGCGCGCGCGGACGCGAACATCGCGCCTACCTCGCCCAGGTGCGTCACGTCGGCGCGCATCGCCCTGGCCCTGTCGAGGCCGATCTCAGCGGCAAGGGACTCGGCTGCGGCGCGGCTGTGCCGGTAATTGATCACCAGCCTGGCCTGCTCGCGGGCGAAGGCGCAGGCAATCGCACGGCCGAGGCCACGGCCGCCGCCAGTAACGAGCACCAGCTGGTCGCGTAGCTCCACGACGCCTCCCGGCTGATCGGTATCCGGGCGAATCGGTTTCCGGGCGAAACCGGCACGAAAGCAACGAAGATATCAGATCTCAATCTCGGGCCGCTTCCCAGATTAGGAGGGAGTAGTGCGTCCCTGGTGCCGCGCAGGCGGTCAAGCGGGGCGTTAAATATCTGAGATCTGAATACCCAGCCGCCATGAAGAGCACAGGGCGTACGGCAACAGATGGCGGGCTTGGCGCTGGATTTGCCGTCGCATCCTGTCGCCTGCGCGACGCAGGCATCGTCTTGCTGGTCGTGGTGGGGGTTGGCTATCTCATCCCGTCAGCAGGCGCGCTGATCGAGCAGCCATTCACCCGGCTGGGCGCCCGCCGGCCGAGCGACCGGGCTGGGGGGTTCGTCCTCGGCCTGGCCCTCGGCGTCCTCTACGTCCCCTGCGCCGGGCCGGTGCTGGCCGCCATCACGGTGATCGGGGCGACCCACCGGGTGGGACTGACGGCGGTCATCCTCACGGCCGCATTCGCTGTGGGGACCGCGGTGCCGCTCCTGGCGATCGCCGTTGCAGGCGGTCAGCTCACCCGCCGGATCGGTGCCGTCCGGCGGCGAGCGCCCGAGGTGCGCCGGGCTGGCGGGGCCGTGCTCATAGTCATCGCCGTGGCCATTGCCTTTAATGTCTTCGGCGGGCTGCAGCGTGACATCCCTGGGTACACCACCGCACTGCAGGGCTCGGGCAAGATCCGCAAGCAACTCAACGGGCTCACCGGCGCCGCCCATACGTCGCTGACCAGCTGCAACGCGAACGCCAGCACCTTAGTGAACTGCGGCTCCGCCCCGAACTTCACTGGTATCACTACCTGGCTGAACACCCCCGGCGGCAAGCCGCTCTCGCTTGGCGCGCTCCGCGGGAAGGTAGTCCTCGTGGACTTCTGGACCTACTCGTGCATCAACTGCCAGCGGACGTTGCCCCACGTTGAGGCGTGGTACAAGAAGTACGCCGGGGACGGCTTCGTCGTCGTGGGAGTACACACCCCGGAGTTCCCCTTCGAGCACGTGGTTTCGAACGTGCGGGCCCAAGCCGCGGCGCTCGGTGTCCACTACCCGGTCGCGATCGACGACAACTACGGCACGTGGAACGCTTACGACAACGAGTACTGGCCAGCGGACTACCTGATCGATGCCCATGGCGATGTCCGCCACATCCACTTCGGTGAGGGAGACTACTCAGCGACCGAACAGCTGATCCGCCAGCTGCTGCGCGAAGCGCATCCCGGTCTGTCACTCCCGCCCCCCACCGAAGTCCCGGTCAAGACCCCGGCCGGCGAACTTAGTCCTGAAACCTACGTCGGCTACGAGCGGCTCCAGTACCTCGACCCGGACAATGTGGCCCGGAACACGCCAGCCACCTACCATTTCCCGGCGTCACTTCCCCTCGGTGCGCTGGGCCTGTCGGGAACGTGGACCGACCACGCGCAGGAAGCGACGGCCGGGACCGGGGCCGAGGTGGAACTGAGCTTCCTGGCCCAGGATGTGTACCTGGTGCTCGGCGGGACCGGGAGGCTCGACGTCTCATTCGACGGCCGCCATACGCAGACCATCCACATCGGCGGAGTTCCCCGGCTTTACACCCTGCTCCAAGCTGGCTCGGCGACGGGCGGAACGATCGTGCTGCATGCGTCACCGGGAGTCCAGGCTTATGACTTCACCTTCGGCTGATCTCGGGGGAGCTGACCAAGCAGGCCAGGTCGGTCATCCGCCCCTGTCAGCCTTGTGGTACCGGGCCGATCAGGTCCCACTTGCTGCCAGCGATGTCGAGAAACACGCGATCAACAGGCCAGTCACGGCACCCGGCGGCCGGACCACTACCTGCCGTTTGGGACGTCCGTCATTCGTCAGCGATGGGGAGTCCTCAACGAGTTCGAAGCCCATTACATCCACGAAGAACCTGATCGCCGGGTCGTACTCACTGACCACAACAGCGACAAGGCCGAGATACACGGCGCCAGCATAGTCAAGTTAGAAACCCAGGATGCTACGCCCGACCCGAACACGGCTTCCCGGAACCGGGCATCATCTCCAGGAGGCCGGACCACCGCATCCCAGGGCCGCACGCCAACTCCGCGGCGCGTCCGATGAGCTCATCTGCCGAATTGAACGTGTTGTCCGCCGGATATTTTGGGTATTTGCTCCCATTTTGAGTACTTGCTCCGCGATATCGAACGCTCATTGATGAAAAATCCTTGACGGGGTGCATCTGCCGTGAGAGTGTCCCGCCACGGGGCCTTCGCGGTAACTGTTCTCATTGAGACGATTTGCGCGTTCGACATAGTGACACCGGCGGTAGCGGGATCGTCAAGGCCTTGGAGCACGCGGATGAGACGGGAAGCTTGCCGGCGCCGAGGAGAGGACGATGTCCAACAGTCCGGATCAATCATCAGGCACCCCGGTGACGTCAGCTGCGGGGACGCTTCAGCAAAACGGCGGGGAGGATGTGCCCGACGAGGTTCAAACTATCCTCGACGCGGATCCGGTCACCGGGTGGTGGATCCTGCTTGCCTTCGTAATTCTGGCGGTGGGCACAGTCCTCTCCTACCTGGTTTGGCGGTTGGTAAAGCCGACCGACTTTATGCCTTCCTCCAGCTACGCCGTGTATGCCGGCTTGTTCGTCATGGCGTTGGCTATCGAGCGCATTCTCGAGCCGTTCTCAGGGCTGTTCATGCCGGCGACAAAAAAGAAGAAGATGATAAGCAATGTCGAGGCGGCTCATGCAAAGCACGCCCGGGCAGTTGCGGCCACCAGCCCATCCCATGTCACGACGGCAATTCAGGCCCAAGAGAAAGCGGCGATGGCTCAGAAGGATTTTCATCGATCTCAGGGTATCCGAGCGGTTCTAATGTGGGCAACGGCAGCGGTTCTGGCCATGCTCGCCTGCGCCGCACTCGGCATCTTCTTGTTGCGTTCGGTAGAGACTCCGAGTGCAGCAAAGGGAAACGCCGGGTCGACGTCCGTCAACTCCTCGAGTGCCGCCCTGTCAATCCCGGGACCGGCCAAAAACCCTAATCGTCTGCTGGATCTGCTCGTGACTGGATTGGTCGTAGGCGCCGGGACCAAGCCGCTTCACGACTTGATCAGTCAGATACAGACATCGTCGGGTGCTTCAAAGGCACGCTCTTCCACAACGGCAACCGGCTGACCGTTGGCCCAGGAGAGGCCGCGTGCATCGAGTAATCGAGCCCCACGACATCATCGCGCGGCAACGCCATGGTGGCCGCCAGTTGTGGCGCGGCCACCATGGCTGCCAAGCCGGCCCGCGTAGTCTCTGGTGGCTGCGAATCAGCCCGGCAGCATGCCGCTGACGAGCGCCTGCCAGATGGTGTTGCTGACGGTCCCGTCCTGCGTGACTCCCAGCCCCTTCTGGAAGCCCTTCACCGCTGCGTCTGTCTTAGGCCCGAAGATCCCGTCTATCGCGAGGTTCTGCTTGCGGAACACGAACTCTTCCTGCACCCCGCGCACGGCGTAGTCGCTGGCTCCCTCCTTGACCTGGAGGGCCAGCTGAGCCCAGGTCAGCGGGCCGACTTCGCCGTCCTGGGCCAGCTTCTTCTGGGCCTGGAAGGCCTTCACGGCCGCCGTCGTCTTCGGCCCGAAAATCCCGTCAATGGTGACCGGGTGGCCGCGCTGGTGGAGCAGGTACTGCACGGACTGGACCGGGTGCTGGCTGTCCCCCTCCTTGACCAGCGGCCATGGCCGAATCGCATCACTCATGACTTCCCCCTAGGTGTGAGAGTGCCCCTAAATGGTCACAAAGCACAGCTCACCACAATGAGGAAACCTCGGCTACCCACCGATGCAAAAATGCCGCCGCCCCCACACCACGCCGGGACTGCGCCGCGCATCCGGCCGGGGAGGCCCTCCAGGCCCCGGGCACGCTCGTCGTACAGCATGAGCCGACCACGCCGCGACCGGTTGGCTGACTGAGCAGCACGCCGGCGCACCAGCGATCCTGATCGCACCGGACCTTGACGGTCTGTCTATCAAAAGTGATGTCATGTTGATAGACGGTCGGGTGGCCGACACCACAGGTGACAGGAGGCATCCCGATGTACGTACCCAATGGCAACATCGCCCGGAGAGGCCTGCGCGGGTGGTGGGCATCTCCCCCGCGATCCGGCATGCAACGCATAATCTCGCCATGGGAGTACCGCCACCTCCGCGCCTGGGCAGGCGTTCGCATGGCCAGTGGTACCGCCCTGGTCGGCCTTGGCGTCGTTACCGTCTCCTTCGGTGGGGACGACGGGAAGACCTACGGGTGGGCGATGGCGTTCCTGGCGGCGGCAGCGGCAAACTTGGCGTTCGCCTACTGGGAGCTGAGTATCGCCCGGTCCGCAGCCGCCCGAACCTGAGCATGGTCGGACGCCAGCCGGGGCGACGATGCCTTACTCGCGCGGATCGCCGACGCTTCAGCCGCGACGTCGCGCAAGACGGCGTTGTGCCGCGTGAGCTCACGGAGACGAAGGAAAACAGCGATGCGAGCAGCGTTCATGTACGGCGCCGGCGAGGTCTTCGACCGCACCGTGTCCCGCGACGGCGTTCCCGCCGGATACCTAGCGATGGACGGCCGCGTGAGCGCCGGGAAGCTCGCGGCGCAGTGACGGTGAGGCTCGCGGCGCTCGGCCAAGGCCGGTTAACTGGTCAGACCCCTGTGGCCTGATCTACGTCAGCGGCAGTCCGGGAGTACGAGGGACGGTGCCATCGCCCTGGTGGCGGTTTCCTGGGAGGAGAGTCATGACACTGACATTTGATTCCGCAAGCGATCTCGCTAACGCGCTGCGGCGCGCTGCGAACGCCCACGGCCAGTACGAGGAGGAAATTGGGCACCCGGACCCAGATTGGCCGGACTGGTATGCGGCGTACCTCGAGCAACAACAAGCCGGAGCTGAGCACGAGGCCACGTCCCCGGCCGGTCGTGGCGGCGCCACAGTAGCGGTGGCGGTCGTTGCGAGCCGCACCGAGGCAGAACTGATCGCCGGCATGCTGCGCAATAACGATCTGCTGGCCGTGGTGTCCGCCGACGACGCCGGAGGGCAAGAACCACAACTGCAGGCGCAGGGCGTGCGGGTACTCGTCCCACCCACCGACGCAGCGACGGCCCGGCGACTCCTGGACGCGGCAAACCGGCAGGGCGCAGACGGGTAATACCCGGGACACAGGTCCTCACCGACCCACTGGACTGTGCCGGGGACCGCCGGCCCAAAACAGCGGCCGCCTCGATCAGCTCAGACGCCGTGGCCAGATCTCTTCTACGGTGCGGCCCTGATCGTGTCGGTCTCGGTATCGATGCTCGCCAGCGCCGCGCCGATGTGTCACGAGACACCCGGAAGAATGTTCACTGGATTTCCCTCGCGTCAAGGCCGAACAGGATCGCGCCGGGCCAGGCGAAATGCACCCAGCTCGCGGAAAGCAGCCGCCATACCTTGCCGCGGCGCATCTGGGCTTCGAAATGGAGCGTGTACGCCTCGACGGCAGGCTCATCGGCCAAAATTAGGTCAGCGTGCGCTGTCACCAACTCATTACGTTGTCTGCGTGTCATGGCGAGCCCTCTGCTTTCCTGCTGATTTGAGTGCGGTCCGCCCAGGTCGCCAGGGCTGGTCGTGGCATCCACGGTCCCGCTCCGGGCCGCTGGTCGCGCCGGGGCCAGGCCCGGGCTAATGCCCTGGGGCAGGCCGACCCGCGCAGGCGGCCCGTGACCCGTACCGGCCCGTCCCCCATACCGGCCCGTGACCCATACCGGGGACCCGACCAGGGCCCCGCCCTGGTGTGCCGACGGCCTCCGAACGCGACCGTAGAGAACAGGACTTAACCGGCGGCCTGATCCCAGACCGCCGACACCAGAAAAGGAGCAGCAGTCATGGAGTACGGACTCGAAGCCGTGGTGCTACCGGTCTCCGACGTGGACAAGGCCAGGGATTTCTACCAGAGGCTGGGCTGGCGGCTGGACGCCGACTTCCACGGCGCCCCCGACTACAGAGTGGTGCAGCTGACCCCGCCCGGGTCGGCCTGCTCGGTCATCCTCGGCGCCGGGGTGTCTTCGGCCGTGCCGGGCTCGGCGCAGGGCCTGCAGTTGGTCACGGATGACATCGTCGCGTCGCGGGCCGAACTGTCCGGGCGCGGCGCCGAGGTCAGCGAGGTCTTCCACGACGCCACCGGCGTGTTCCACCACGCCGGGACGACGGCACGGGTCGCGGGCCCGGCTCCGGACCACAAGAGCTACGGCTCGTTCGTCTCCTTCGAAGACCCCGACGGCAACGGCTGGCTGGTCCAGGAGATCACCACCCGCCTGCCGGGCCGGTGAGAAACGCCCAGACAGGAGCAGGATCATGAGCAACACCCTCACCTACCAGCAGATGGGCACGACGGCCCGCGGCCAGACCCACGCCCTGTTCGCGCAGACGATGGGCTACGTCGCGGCCACCGCCGCCCTGTTCGCGCTCGGCGCCTGGCTGGGCCGCACCCTGACCGGCGGCGTCGGCATCATCGCCTTCATCGCCGCGTTCGCCTGCCCAATCGCATGCGGTTCGCCGCCCGCCGGTCCGCGCAGGTCACGGTCGGCCTGCTCGGCGCGTTCGGCCTGCTGATCGGGCTGGCCGTGGCACCGGTCATCGCCTACTACGCCAGCGTGGACCCGCGAGCGCTGTGGGAGGCGGGCGGGGCGACCGCGCTGTTCATCGCAGGGTTCGGCGCGGCAGGCTACGCCACCCGGCGTGACCTGACCGCGATCGCCCGGGTGTGTTTCTGGGCGCTGCTGGCGCTGATCGTGGCCGGTCTCGTGCTGACCTTCGTGCACATCCCGGGCAGCGCGCCGGTCTACTCCGTGCTCGGCCTGGTCATCTTCGCAGGGTTCACCATGTTCGACTTCCAGCGGCTGCGCACCAACGCCGACATCACCTCCGCGCCGTTCCTGGCCGCGTCGATCTTCCTCGACGTGCTGAACGTGTTCCTGTTCTTCCTGGAGATCTTCTCCGGCACGCAGGGGGCGGAGCGGTGATGGCCGCCATCGAGGCGATCCTGGCCGGCTGTGAGTCGCTTCGGCCTGCCCAGGAGGCCCTCTATCAGGACCTGCACTGCCACCGCGAGCTCTGCCACCAAGAAACCCTCCCTCCCCGGGCGGCTGGAGGGCCTGACCACCAACCGCTCGCCGAAGTTCCTGCCCCCGATGCAGCCCACCCTGCGAACCGGCACCGG
>Ga0187867_10003864_pt1 | contig 11794 bp, 10 predicted proteins | sample June2016WEW_13_1_FD_132976 | JGI IMG/M metagenome (GOLD analysis project Ga0187867, IMG submission 132976) | Peatland microbial communities from SPRUCE experiment site at the Marcell Experimental Forest, Minnesota, USA - June2016WEW_13_10 | ecosystem: Environmental > Terrestrial > Soil >... | reverse complement strand
GGGGACCGGTCTGTCCTACCGGCAGCGCCTGGACAGTGCCTCCCGGAGCTACGATCGTCCGTCGGTGGAGCGCCGCCTCTCCACCCGCCAGTGGGAGGCCTTGCAACGGCGCCAGGAGCAGGAAGAGAAGGCGACGGAAGCACAGCAAACGATCGATGACCAATGGGAGCAGTACCAGCAGATGCTCCACTTCTGGAAGCCGCTCCCTGAAATCCCAAGCCTGGAAGACTTCCTTCAGGCTCAAACGCAGCGGCCGTTTGAATCCACGCAGCAGCCTCCGCCGGAGCCGGTCTGGCCGGAGGAACAGACCAAATGCCTCAACGACTTGACCGAGTCGGTGAAATCCCAAGCGCCGTATCGGTTGCTGCCGGCGTTGTTTGCCCAGAACCATGCGAAGACCCTCTTCCCGGCCGTGTGGCAGGAACGACAACCCGAAATCCAGCAGCGCTATCAGGAAACGCTGGCCGAATACGAGCAGCAGTTGAAGGCGGCACAGGCGGAATGGGAGGCCCGGGAAACGGAGCGCACCGCCTGGCTACAGCGTCTGACGAGCGGCAATCTGGAGGAGATCAAACACACGCTCACGGAAATCTTCACAGGCCTGCACCTGCCATTCCAGGACGCAACCCAGTGCGGATGGTTCTTCGACACGGCGGATTTGATTTCGGTGAATCTGGACTTGCCCGAGATGGAACAGGGGATTGTGTTCACCCGGAAAAGGCTGCTCAAGAACGGGGAGATCCGGGAGGCAGCGCGCGACAAGGTGGAACGCAACCGCGATTACTTTGACCTGGTGACCGGGGAATGCGCTTTCATCGCAGCGGAGATTTTTTCCTACCTGCCGCTGTGCCAGACCCTCCGGCTTGCGGCCTACACCCAGCGCGCCAAGGCGCGGGAAACCGACCCCATCGACACCTACGTCCTGGACCTGAAATTCACACGGGAGGAGTTGAAGGCCTTCAACCCGGAGACCACCCCAATGTACCCATTCCTGGTTCACTCCGGGGCCCGGTTCCAGATGGCGGCGGATTATCAATTGGCGCGGATCGAGCCGCCGTCCTGGCTGAACCACGAAGACATCCAGAACGCCCCAGTTCAGTAAATGTTGATGAGCAAGCTTAGAACAACCCCATTCGCTGGTAATGCTCCTCATCCCGTGGAAACGGCTGATCTTCTTTCCACCCTTCCTATTTCAAATCAGCCATGATGTGCAACCGCTCCGCCGCGGCAACTTGGTCACCCCAATCCGACAAGTGCAGATCAAGCCATTGCGTCAAGGCTTAAAACCGATTCTCAATGACTTCAAGCCGGAGCGAGAATGGCTTGGTGAACAAAGCTACGGTTTCGGATCTTTTGTCCACCATTCCTGCTTCAAATCAGCAATAATGAGCAGGCACACACCGCAGCCGCGTTTCTGAATCCATTCCGGAATTATGCCGACCTGGATGTGGCATCATCGTAATCCTTCAAGATTTTCACCATTTTACGACAGTGTTCCCGGGCCGCATCCTGCGTCCATTCTTGGTCGTTTCCGTGTGCATCAAGAAACATAAGCAGAAGCTTGATACTCTCCAGCCCTTCACTCATCTTGTCTCGCAACCGCCCAAACTTCGTGGCTACTTTATCGTAGCCCTGCTGTGAGTTGAAGCTCGCCGAAATCATCGCCAGATTTCCAAAAGAGTGGAGATCTTTCGGTTCCCAGGGGGCATCTGAGGTCTGAGGATGGAGGTGTTCGATTGATCGGTTGCGGCGAAAGGTGTATGAATCCACCGCTTTTTGTGCTTTATCCACAAAAGGCAACGAGATCCTGGTCTCCCACAAGATGTAGTCTAGCTTCCAAAACCAGTAACGGTCGATTTCTCCATACGAAAAATCCGAAGGACAGTCCTTATCCCCAATATTGAGCGGATGGCGATTCCTGTCTTGCCGTTTCAACATGGCGAGAAACTCAACGTCGCTTAACTCATTTGACCGACTGCCCAGGTATGCGTCTAACACCCATTTCTGCTGCTCGCCTCCGCTTACGTGGAGCATTGACTGAAACTGCCAGAGCCCTTTTGCGTATGCTAACTCGTATTCCCCGGCATAATAGGGGGACACTGGACGCTCATCATCTATGTGTATGATCCATTTGTCCATCCACTTGCGGTAGGACTCCATCTCCCGCACAAAGGCATCGGCGAACAGCTCCCGGCGCTTCCCTTCCCACCGCTCCTTCACCACCTTAAACGTCGACAGCAGATGTTTCGGTTCCAAAAATCCAGGGATGTTCTCTTCAACGTTGTCGGGAAAGCAGATTGCTACACAATGAAGCAGGAATACAGGGAAACTCATTACGAGCCTCGAAGGATCTGGCGTGATAGCCGCAGTAGGAGGCTCCGGTCCGTATTTCTCCGGATCGTCACTACTGTTGAGAAAGAGCTCCAACGTTAACTCAACATCCGCTACTTCAATCTCGTTCTTTGGAGGGTAGGGTTCGCTCAACTTGGCGACGGCATTCCACCTCGTACTATACTTCCCAAGGTATCGCCCTTTTAGGATTTCGTGCGCTTCAAGCTGTTTTCCCTCCGAGTTCATTTTCTCGTAATAAAGGTTCAAGTCATTGAGCCCGTAGCTCTCCGGCAAAAATGCTACGAGTGCCGTTACTTTCTCGTAAACAAACTTGCTGAAATCTCTCATGAAATCGGCCTTTTCGCTCAACCGGCCAAACAGCCCGACAAATCGCTTCATATTTGGATTAGCTACTTGATTCGCGGCACATCCATCCTTCACAATCTTTCTCAAGTCTTCCTGATCATCCGGCCTGGCAAAGTACTGCAAACGAGCTTTTGCCCCGCTATCCTTAAATAAAAAAGGGTGCCACAGCGACTTATCTGCTGAACAACCACCGACTAACGTCAACATCGTTAACCGTTGTTGTCCATCCACCAACTCCCATGTGATTGGTTCGTTAAGTCGTCGATAAACGGTCACTGTCCCAATGTAGTAGGGCTTTCCCCGATTTTCGCGAAAGGCACGCTGTAGATCTTCAAGAAACTGTATTATTTGCTCCTCCTCCCAGACAAATAAACGCTGGTACAGTGGAACGAGTAGTTCAATATCCTTCAGCCAACCGGTCGAAAACGAAGAAGGCGTAATCCCACTGTTTTTCTCGGCAAAGTTATCGGGTGTGTTCATCGGCCATCCTTTCGTTGGCCACATTGCTTTCTCAGCGCCATTGGGCGCTTTTGTAAGGATTCGTAAAGATCTTGACGTGCCTCCCAATAACGTTGCCTCGTGAGCCCCTCCACATTTTGGTTGTAGCGCCGGCCTGGTGACAAACACCACTCAAAGAACTGCCCGGGATCGAGAGCAGTATCCAATGAGAACAGACAGTCCTTAATCACAAATTCACGGATCGTGTACGCCCCCACTCGATCCTTGTTACGTAAGATCGAAATCACCTCGGCGATGCAAAACAGAGCATCATCAAGGTAAGGCGAGCCAAATTTGCAGTAGAAGAGGAATAGCAAGGCGCCGATGGTATGCCTGAGAACATCGCCACTGTGTCCGCTTAGGTGCGTAGTCAGCAATTTATAGGTATCCGTTTCTTGGAAGGCCTGCGACAGTAGGCGCTGCTGTTCGGCAAAATGGAAGAATGGTGCGCCTCCGTGAATAGCAGAGTTAAACCGGACGGCCAGCGGTGGGAAGAATACTCCTCGAATCGTTGGCGCTTTCGCAGAGAAGTGGTCGAATAGTTTATGACCATCCAATGCATCGACTGCAGGGTTCTCGTGACGGCTCCAAGTCCGAAGGCGGTACAGCGTTTTATGCAAGATGTCGTCATAGCCCTCAGCGCCAGTTGAGTCCCAGCATTGTGCCATGCCTTCGGCGATGGAGGCATCAGGAATGAAACGAAGATGATGCGCCTTGAGCAACTCGTAATCCGACAACTTCTTGCCAGACGAATTCACGGCGTTGAAAAACGTGTAAGCAAGGTCTTCCGAAGCATGCCTTGGCAGAATGACGACACAGAATTGGATTGAGATTAGCATACGCTCCAACTTTTCAGGCACGGCCAGAAGTCCTGTAAATGTGAGCCACTCATCAATGCTTTTCATTGCCCAGTATAGGTGTTTTCGGGCAGAGTATGCATCGTTCGACGTCCCTTTGAGGGACGCATTAAGTAAGGGCAGCGGCAACTCCTTTTCATTTTCGCGAGGCTTTATCCTTCTTTTTTGAATGCAAAAGGCAAGTATCGTGAGCGTAAGAAGCCGCTGCTGACCATCCACAATCGAGAATTTATCGCCATCCCGTTTGAGGATAATCGTGCCGAAGTGTGTGTCGGGAGTCTCTTCTTGATTCGAGCCATTTTCAACTCGGGATCGGAGCGTTTCCAAAAGATCAATAACGTTCTCCTTTCGCCAACAAAAGCACCTCTGATAGTCGGGGATGTCCAAGGGCTCACTAAAGATGCTCCGGAGCGATAGCTGGCAACAAGTCACTTCCTCGCAGTCGGCAGGGCGGTTGATGAGCGGGAGGGCGGTGTTCTGAAAGGCCTCGAGTTTCTCCTCGGCCCACGATGCTTCTACCTCTTTGACAACGGCGAACTGCCCTGCTCCGGACATTGTAGCCGACTGGATACCGTAATGATGCACTCCGCTGGCCGGCGCTTTTGGATCATATTGTTTCCAAAATTCAACCTCAACGATAAAGATCCAGCCATCATTGTAATCGTCCGGATCGATTTTGCGGAAAGGACCTTTTGCGATTCCCCACGCGACCAGTTGGTTCTGAATTTTCAATAGCAGCGTGTCTCCTTTTTGAATGTGATCCAATGGTGACGGCCACCGAGCGTCACGGTGCAGTTCATATATGTTCTTGGATAAGCATTCTTTTAGAATCACAATTTGATCCGAATACTCGCCAAAACCGCCTATTGTGCAGACAAAGTATCTCATATCACAATCGCTGTTCATTGGCCCGTTCAGGGCCTGGTGCGCAATTTATGCGTCATTTTGCGGGCAAGTCGTGCCTATTCCAAGATATTTTAATTGGCCCACCGCGTTGAGTCGCTGCTCTTGTTTAATTGTATTGACTAAGCGCTGGCCACTATCTCCGCCTTATGCAACAATTCTGACAGGGGCTTTGCGTCCATCTTTTTCATCATCTCCAGCAGCACTCGTCCGGCAGCTCGGGCGTCGTCCCGGGCGTTGTGGTGGTGGAACTGATGGCCGATGTGTTCCGCCAGAGTGTTGAGCCTGTGGTCTGGCAAATCCGGCCATATGCGCTCAAGGACACGAAATGTGCAAGAATAACCAAACCAAGGACAGAGCATCCGGAAATGAACGCGGGCGGTTCGAAACATTATTTCTGTCCCGTGCCGCCGCAGGTAGGACAGGTAATTTTCCCGATCCCGGAACATTTGGGACATTCTTTTCCATTCACTTTTTTGGCTCCTCTGCATATCGGGCACAATATCGTTTTTTGACCGTTACAGGATTTACAACTCATTTGTTACCTTTCATTTTGTATTTTTGGGTTCTCGAAAGAGCCTTTGGTTGCCTGCATCGTGAGGGCAATTCCGGGATATTGCAAGGGTTTTTTGGCGGGGGCAATGTGGCATGACCGATGCTTCTGTGTTCTGTTTAATTTTGTTGGCTAAAGCGTCTTGGCACCACACCCACCTTTTGCAGCAACTCGGACGGCGTTTTTGCGCTTACATGTTTCATCATCACCAGCAGCACTCGGCCGGCGGCTTCGGCGTCGGACTGCGCGTGGTGGTGGTGAAACTCATAGCCGATGTGAGCCGCCAGGGTGTTGAGCTTGTGGTCTGGCAGGTCCGGCCAGACGCGGCGGGCGAGATTACAGGTGCAAATATAATCAAAGGCTGGTCTGGGCAGGCCAAAATGATCCAAAGTGGCGCGCAGATGGGCGAGGTCGAATTCGGCACAATGCGCAATCATGAGGTCGGAGCGGTTCACCCGGGCCAGCAATTCCGGCGCAATGGCGGGAAATTCCGGGGCATCCAGTACATCCAGATGAGTCAAGCCGTGACATTCAACGAAGGCTTCGTGAAACCATCTGTGGCCTTTTGGGGGTCGCACCAGCCAATAGGGAGCCTCCGTCAGCTTGCCATCCTCAAAGACGGCGAGCCCGGCGGCGCAGATACTCACGCGCGAGGGATTGGCCGTTTCAAAATCGAGGCTGGTGAAATTCATGGAGTGCGGGAAGTCTTGTGTGGCTATGCTGCTTAAAATCATCGAATGTCATATAAATACAACACGGTTGCCCATCCAGAAGGCAGTGCTGGGGGTGGTTTCGGAAGTTCTTCGGCATACTTGCAGATCATGAGTAGCATATGACGGGCATGAAAGAATGCTTCAACAATGGGACGGGTCTGTTTCAGCCAGTTGGCATTGTGAGACGGATCGAAGTTCTTGCCCGTGCCTTCGACTACGATTTTAAGGAAAAACGAGTTCAGTTTGAGGTGTGGCGCCAGAGCTTGCAATTCCTCGACGATTTTCAAGGTCGTTGTTTGCAGGCGATAAACCTTGAACGACTGATGATAGAAGCGATAAATGGGGTCTTCGTAGTGCCAGTGATCCGAGGTGGCCGCCAGGAGCGCCTTTAGTTCAGGTAGCTTGCGTTTGGCCGCTGACAACAATTGCCTGGTCTCCTCCTCGCGGCGTTCCCACGGTTCCATTTTGGCTTTTGCTTCTTCCGACTCTTGTTGGACGCCAGACAATGGTTCTTTACGCTTTTCTTTTATCTGCTCAACGAGGCTTACTCTTTTTGTTCTCATATTTTGTTATGCGGCAAACCCGATACGCGGGCGTTTAAGTTCATCTGTGCCATGTCCGGCAAACACTTCAGCAAGCGAATAATCACGCGCCAGCGGCAGTTTTCGACCGAGACTCTCGGCGAGACGGGCGGCCTGAGGATAGTCGAGCCGCTCAAAGACGCGATGGCAAAGCAGGCGTCCGGGGCGCAACAACGCCGGGTCGATGTCGCCGGCGGAACAGTTGATCGTGCAGATGAGTTGGAGACGGAGGAAATCGGCGAGCATTCCATCGGAGAGGTTCAGGATAGCGCTGACCTGTTCGCGATTGTCAGATCCGCGGGTCATCAGCGCGGCGTCGGAATCCTCCAGGATCACGACAAATCTCCGGTTGGCATGAATCCTGTGCTGATCGGCCCAAAAGCCGATAAATTCCGGCTTTGACAGGACGCCCATCGTCGAGGTTGGAATAAAGTAGAAGCGATGAGACTTCTTGAGCACACCGACGAGGTGGCGGAGATAACATGTCTTGCCCGTCCCGGGTCTGCCTTCAAAGATCGAAAGGCCGTGCAATTTCTCGCCCAGTTTCTTGACGAATGCCCGATGCCATTCTCTGATGCCGCTGCCGTAATGGAGGCAGATCGATTCATCGCTGAGAATCGTCTCGGGGGGCAAAGTGACTGTGTGACAGTTGATATTGTTTCCGTCTTGCTGGATCAGGTGAAAATCGCCACCCGTCGGGGCTGGGATGAGAAGACGGTGCCGGGAGTTTAGGTGTTTTCCCTTTTCCAGAACAGCCAGGCAATCCTCCAGCACGTCTTGGACATTAAACGGCCATAGCGTTGGCGGGACGAACATCCAGTCGTAAAGCTTTCGAAGTTGTTGAGCAACCACACCGTTAAGATTCGCAGCCGTAGCGTGATAATTCCGGAGAACCCCCTCCGCCCACTCTGCCCGGTCATAAGCGCGGGCTTTGAGTTTTTTCAGTTCGAGATCGAATGCTTTTGTCATGGATTGTCTGTGGCGTTGAGCTTATTCCAGCATCTGGGCAGGGCGTGTTCGTCCACACCCGCCCAGCGACAAAGCTCGGCATGGGTTTGCTTTCCGTAATTGACCGGACATATTCCGGGGCGCAGAACCCCGGTCTGGAGCGCGCGCAAAACGGCTGGTTTATCGGCCTGAATGCCAGCCCTAAGAAGAAGACGATTCGCCCGGTAGGACAGCCCGTTGTTGATGGCGGGAGGCGTCGTGTTTTTGGGGATGGTCGGCGACACGAACGATTCATCTTTGAGGGGATGCGATAGCAACTAAAAGCCAATATAAAAGTCCCGATAACACCGATTCCACCGCCAGCTAAAATGATCAAAACGTTATCAATCCAATAAATCATTTCTTCCCCCTCACTTCCGCCGCAATTGCCACTTTGACCGCCGTTTGCATGGTATGTGTGCGGGCAATGGACTGGTCGAACATGGCTCCAAACTTAATCCATGCGCCGTGCCGGTCAAGATCGGTTGCCCAAGGCCTGACACCTCCAAATCTTAACGCAAAGTCGCAAAGTCGCCAAGAGCAACCAAGGAAAAACAACCACGGATGACACCGATGAAACGGATGGAAAAATTTTGGACAGAAGCAAACAAAGGCAACGAAGAAAAACCTTTGTTACCTTCGTTGTCTTCTGTTTCATTTTTTTATCCGTGTAATCCGTGTAATCCGTGGTAAAAATCCCTTCCAAAACTCCTGCTGGCGTGGCGCGCGGCTGGGGGTTAGACTCCGGCCCGAAATGAAAACATTTTCCCTGGCAGTTTTATTGTTGACAATAGCCCCCGCCGCGCGGGCCGATGAGGGGATGTGGCTCTTCAACCAGCCGCCCCGCCAAATCCTCCTCGACCGCTACCACTTCGACCCCACCGATGCCTGGCTCGACCACCTCCAAAAATCCTCCGTCCGCTTCAATTCCGGCGGCTCCGGCAGTTTTGTCAGCGAGGACGGACTCCTGATTTCCAACCACCACGTCGGCGCCGACGCCCTCCAAAAGCTCAGCAACGCGCAAACCAATTACCTCAAGACCGGCTTCTACGCCCGCACTCTCGCCGGGGAAATCAAATGCCTGGACCTGGAACTCAACGTCCTCCAGTCCGTCCAAGATGTCACCGCCCGCGTCAATGCCGCGGTGCCCCCGGAGGCCGATCCCGACGCCGCCTTTCTGGCCCGCCGCAAAGTCATCGCCGACATCGAGAAGGAAGCCCACGACAAGACCGGGCTGCGCTGCGACGTGGTGACCCTTTGGCAGGGCGGCGCCTATCACCTCTACAGTTACAAACGCTACACCGATGTGCGCCTGGTTTTCGCGCCCGAACAGCAGATCGCCTTCTATGGCGGCGACCCGGACAACTTTGAGTTCCCGCGCTTCGACCTGGACATCTGCCTCTTCCGCGCCTACGAAAACGGCCAGCCCGCCAAGGTGAAGGATTATCTGCGCTTCTCCGCGGCGGGCGCGCGCGAGGGCGAACTGGTCTTCGTCTCCGGGCATCCGGGCGGGACCAGCCGGCTGCTCACCCTGGCCGAGTTGGACAATCTGCGCGATCATGCCCTGCCCCGGAGCCTGGCCACCCTCAAACGGCTGGAGGTTCTGCTGGGCAACTGGAGCAATCGCACGGAAGAAAACGCCCGCCGCGCCCGCGGTCTTTTATTCGGCGTGCAAAACAGCCGCAAAGCCCTCAACGGCCGCCTGGCCGGGCTGCTCGACCCCGACTTGATGGGACCCAAAGCCAAAGCCGAGTCCGATTTCAAAGCGCGCCTGGCCTCCACTCCCGGCCCCGCCGCCGCCGACGCCCTGGCCGCCTACGACAAAATCGCCCGCGCCACTGACATCCTCGCCGCCGAGGCCACCCGGAGTTATTTGCTCGAAAGCGCGCAAGCCTTCTACTGCGACTGCTTCCCGCTGGCCCGCGCCCTGCTTCGCGCCGGCGACGAACGCCCCAAACCCAACGGCGAGCGCCTCCACGAATACTCCGACGCCGGCAAAATCTCCCTCGAACTCGCCCTCTTTTCCGAAAAACCGATCTACCCCGACCTGGAAATCCTCACCCTTTCCGACTCCCTCACTTATCTGGCCGGCCAGTTGGGCGCGGACGATCCGCTGGTCCGGCAAATCCTGGCCGGCAAATCGCCCCGCGACCGCGCCGTCGAATTAATCAACACCACCCAGGTCCGTGACGCGGCCTTTCGCCGGCGCCTTTACGAAGGCGGCTCCAACGCCGTTGCCGCCGCCCGGGATCCAATGATTGAACTGGCGCGCCTGGTGGATCCCGACTCCCGCGCCGCGCGCAAAATTGGCGACGAGCAAAGCGAAGTCAAACAACAAGCCCATGCCGCCATTGACCGCGCGCGCAACGCCCTGCTGGGCGCCCAGGGCTATCCCGACGCCACCTTTACCCTGCGCCTGGCCTTTGGCGTCGTCAAAGGCTGGCAGGAAGACGGCCAGCCCGTGCCCGCCCTGACCACGCTGGCCGGCCTCTACCAGCGCGCCCGGCAAATGAACAACCGCCCGCCCTTCGATCTCCCGCCCCTGTGGGAAAAAAGCCAATCCCGCCTCGACCTGGCCACGCCGCTGAACTTCGTCAGCACCTGCGACATCATTGGCGGCAATTCCGGCAGCCCCGTGGTCAACCGCGACGGCGAATTTGTAGGAATTATATTTGACGGAAACCTGGAAAGCCTCCCCTGGGACTACGCCTTCAGCGACAAGCAGGGCCGCGCCACCTCCGTCCATTCCGCCGCCATCCTGGAGGCCCTCAACAAAGTGTATGCCGCCAAGTCCCTAGCCCGCGAACTCCTCACCGGCCACCGCCCCAAGTAAGGAGTCGGTAATAAATCAAGGTGGCAAGATGACGCCGGGATTTTGGCGGCTGGCAATCAGGCGCGAGCGAGGCGCATATCCGCACCCGTGCCGTTGTTCGACAGGAACGGGTTTAACTCTCTCGATTCAATTTTGGCGGATGACGGCGCAAACGCGCTCTCGAATGAGGTTGAGCTTGGCTGGCTGCAGCCTTCCCACGGCCCGTTGCACGCAGGATTCGTTGGCTGTGACCACCCGGTGGGGCAAGGCAAAGCTGGCCCGCGCCAATCCGCCGCCTGCTTCAAAATCGGCCGGCAAAAGAGGCACGGCTTCTGGATGCCCGGCTGCCTGGCTGGTGATTTGGCAAAGAATCAGATCGCCTCTGGTCAGCGACGCCACCACTAGCGCAGGGCGGACTTTCGCGCTGGAAAGGTCGGTAAACGGGAACGGCACGACGACCACCTCGCCGCTTACAAATCGCGCCATGCCTCTTCCTCCTCCGGGGTGTTCCAGTCGGCGGCCCAAGCGGATTGGGCGAGCGGGAGCAGGTTCTCTCCTCCTTCGGCAGGCGCGGTCTGGCGGGCCTTCAAGAAGACAAGGAAGTCAAAGACCTGCCGCTGCGCGGCTTCCGGCGCGGACTGAATCTCCTGGATAAGTGTCCTGGTCAAGGGCTTCAAAGTTTCATTGACACTATTCATTTGCCCAAAACACACCAGAACCATGCCGCTTTTGCGAATGGCATTTTGCCATCGGCTCTCCTCTCACTATTTCGTCAGAATTCGGCTTAACTCTCCCATTGCTGCTTAACTCCTCGCCGCCGGTTTCATTCATGCTTGCGGGTGAGTGAAAATTATCAGGACACACAGCAGCACGGTAGAACGGGCAGAACCGGACACGGAGGCAGGCGAGGATGTGGGGCCGATTCAACAGGCCAGACAAAGCACGGACTCGAACGGCCTTCAACTTTCGTGAGGACATTGGGAAAATCCGCATTTTTCGATTGACAATCTGGGCTTATATGCTAATCTATCCGCGTGAGGGCCAGACACGGAGAGCCAGAAGGCGCCGGGAGGAAGGTGGGATTCCTTCCATGCATCATTTTGCCTTTATCATTTCCCCCCGGCCTCCATGCATTACATACATTACCCAATTACTATACTTTATGATTGCATTGCTGTATGAATGCCTTTTTC
>Ga0187867_10003863_pt1 | contig 11795 bp, 6 predicted proteins | sample June2016WEW_13_1_FD_132976 | JGI IMG/M metagenome (GOLD analysis project Ga0187867, IMG submission 132976) | Peatland microbial communities from SPRUCE experiment site at the Marcell Experimental Forest, Minnesota, USA - June2016WEW_13_10 | ecosystem: Environmental > Terrestrial > Soil >... | reverse complement strand
TTGAAACCCGGCACGCCCACCGCGGCGGTGACCGCCTTGCTCGCCAACAGGCAAAGCAACAGACCGATCGACACCCCGGCGGCCGTCAGCAACATCCCCTGCTTCATGATCATCCCCAGCACTCCGGAGCGGCCCGCGCCGATCGCCATGCGGATTCCGATCTCGCGCGACCGCAGGCTTACCGAATAGGACATCAGGCCGTAAAGTCCCACCATCGCCAGGATCAGCCCGAGCAGCCCCATCCCTCCGATGGCTTGGGTCAGGACTCCCAGGGTCTTGGTGGCGCGTTGGTCGAAGACTTCCTCCATGGTGCGGACGCCGTACATCGGCTGGCCGGCATCCAGCGAGCGGACCACCTCGCGCAGCGGTGCGGCTAAGGTGCTGGAGGGACCGGTGGTTTCGATCAGGATGGTCAGCGCCTGCCGCGAGTTTTGGGAAAGCGGCCGGTAGATATATTCGACGGGCGGTTCGACCAGGAAGAAGTATCTGCTCTGCCGGGCCACACCGACGATCTCCAGCATTTCGTCCGTGTCGCCCTTCAGCCGCAGCCGTTTGCCGACGGGGTTTTGGTTGGGGTAATACTTGTGCGCGAACAACTCGTTCACGATGGCCACAGGACGAGATTCGGCGCGATCGGTCTGCTGGAAGGCCCGGCCCTCGACGATAGGCACGTTAAGCGCATCGAAGTACCCGTCGCTGACTATGTTCGTGACCACGCTGATCGCTTCGGTCCCCGGTGGTAGCTTGACACCCTCGGGCACCAAGCGGCTGTTGCCACCTCCGGGCAGCATCGGCACCGCTTCCGTCAGGGCCGCGGATTTCACGCCTGGAAGACTTCGCACCCTTTCCAACAGCGGCTTGAAGAATCCCTTGGCCGGGTCCGGTGTGTACCTTGCCAGTGTAGTATCGAAACTGGCGATCAGCAGATGGTTGGTGCGGAAGCCGGCGGGCCGGGACATCACAATCGATACGCCGCGGTAAGCCTGCGTGGCAAAAACCAGTAGCAGCAGGGCTCCGGCAACCTGCGCAATCACCAGCGTGTTCCTTCCGAGGAGACGCCGGCGCTTACCGTCGTCCGACTTGCCAGACTTCAACGCTGGAACCAGGTCGGGATGGCTCGACTGTAATGCCGGCGCCAGTCCAAACACCAGGGCACTGGCCACCGAGGCGAGTATGGTGAAGAGCAGGACCCGCGGGTCCAGCCTGACGTCAATCACAATGGGGATGTCCGATGGTATTTTGATCTGCCCAAACAGATCCACGCCGGTCTTGGCCACCAGCAGTCCCAGCGCGCCACCCAGTACGGCGATCACCAGGCTCTCGGTCAACAGTTGCCGAACCAGGCGGCCCCGGCCGGCCCCGATTGCCAGCCGGATGGCGATCTCGCGGGAGCGCGCGCGGGCGCGGCTCAACAAGATATTCATCACGTTGGCACAAGCGATCAACAAGACCACGGCGGCCATCGCCAACAGGAAAAACACCAGTCCGGCGTCGATCGGATTGGCCTTGAGCCTGGCTTGCACGTCCGTGTCGACCACCATGGATGCGGTTCGATTGGTCGCCGGGTATACTTGGGCAAGTTGTTGCGAGACGACTCTGGCCTCGGCCGCGGCCTGGGCCACGCCGACGCCCGGTCTCAGCCGGCCGTATACACTCATTTCGCGTCTGTCGCGCTTTTCGGGCACGGTTTGGCGCAGGTCGTCCGCCAGGCGAGGCCCCATCGCGCGGGGGACAAAGAGCGCGGAGCGAACCATCTCGTTCGACCCGGTGAAAGGCTCCGGCGCCACTCCAATCACCGTGAACGGGATGTTGTTCAGGAAGATGGTTCTGCCGACGACGCCGGGATCCGAGGCGAAATCCGTCCGCCACAACTCGTGGCCCAGCACCACCACCGCGTCGCGGCCCGCCACCTGGTCTTCGTCGGGCCGGAAAGCCCGCCCCAATTCCAGCGGCACATCCAGCACGTTAAAGAAATCGCCGGTCACCAATTCGCCGAATTTCATGCGCGGCAGCACGCCTTTTTCGGTGGCGAAACCGAACTGCGAGTATTGGGAAGCCACCAGCCCGGTATAGGATTTGTTCCGCTCGCGGAGGTCTTTGAAATCCGGATAGGACAGCCCGGAGTACTGGGAGAACCCACCGACGGCCTCGCCGCGCAGTTGCGATTTAACCACGATCAGATCGGAGGCGTGCGGCACGGGCAGCGGCCGCAGCAGCAGGGCGTCGGCCAAGCTGAACATGGCGGAGTTGGCGCCAATTCCCAAAGCCAGCGAGATGACGGCTACCAGAGCGAAGCCGGGGCTCTTCCGCAGAGTGCGTATGGCGTACCGAAGGTCATTGAGCATAACGGGGCCCATTGCACGCGGGCTGCCGGACCGCCCGGGAATGCATGTGCTTGGAAATGCGGGACACAACAGGAAGCGCGAGCGAGGATGCCGTTCGCTTTTGGGACTCGGGCTTCGCTGGCGGACGGACAGGCGGGAGGCCTGTCCTACTCTTGCCGCAGAACGGCGTTCGGATCGAGGCGGGACGCGCGGCGCGCGGGGGCGTAGGCGCCCAGGGCCGCCGCGGCCACCAGTCCGGCGGTCACCAGCGCCACGAAGGGCGCATTGAACCCCGGCACGCCCAGCGCGAAGCTGGCCGCCCGGCTCGCCAGCACGCAGAGCAACAGCCCGATCGACACGCCGGCGGCCACCAGCACCATGCCCTGTTTCATGACCATACCCAGCACTCCGGCGCGGCCGGCGCCGATGGCCATGCGGATTCCGATTTCACGCGACCGCAGGCTGACCGAATACGACATCAGGCCGTAGATCCCCACCATTGCCAGGATCAGACCAACGAGGCCCATCGCGCCGATGGCTTCCGTCCAGATGCCGAGGGTCTTGGTGGCGCGCTGCTCGAGAACTTCCTCCATAGTGCGCAGACCATACATCGGCTGCCCGGCATCCAGCGAACGGACGATCTCGCGCAGCGGCCCGGCCGCACCGGCGGAAGGACCGGCGGTTTCCACCACAATGGTCAATGCCTGTTGCGGGTTTTGGGAAAGCGGCCGGTAAAGGAATTCCATGGGCCGCTCGACCAGGCTGAAGTATTTGCTCTGCTTGGCCACACCGACGATCTCCAGCGCGTCGCCGGTGGCGCCTTTCACCCGGACCCGTTTGCCGATGGGGTTCTGGTCAGGATAATACTTGCGCGCGAACCTCTCATTCACGATCGCTACCGGACGCGATTCGGCCCGATCGGCCGCATTGAATGCGCGGCCCTCGACGATGGGCACGTTCACCGTGTCGAAATAGCCGTCGCTCACCGTATTGGACATCACGCCGATCGCTTCAGTGCCGGGCGGCAGCTTGACGCCTTCCGGGACCAGACGGACGCTAATGTCGTCCGCCGGCGGCATCATCGGCGCGGTTTGTGCGAGCGCCGCGGCTTTTACGCCCGCGAGGTTTCGGGCCCGCTCCAGCAGCAGCTTGTAGAATTCCCGGCTGCGGTCCGGCGTGTATCTCGCCAGCGTGGGATTGAAGCTGGCCAGCAGCATGTTGTTGGTGCGGAAACCGGGGGGCGCGGACAGCACCAGCGATGCGCCGCGGTAAGCCTGCGTGGCGACCACCAGCAGCAGAAACGCGCCGGCTACCTGCGCAATCACCAACGTGTTTCGTCCCAGGAAACGGCGGCGCTTGCCGTCATCCGATTTGCCGGACTTCAGCGCGCGAACCAGATCGGGATGGGTGCTCTGCAGCGCCGGAACCAGTCCGAAGAAAAGGGCGCTGGCCACCGATGCGGCGATGGTGAAGAGCAGCGCACGCGGGTCCAGGCGCACGCTCAGCTCAATCGGAATGTCGACCGGAAATTTGATTTGCGAAAACAGGTCGGCGCCGACGCCCGCCACCAGCAGCCCCAGCGCTCCGCCAAGCACCGCGATGACCAGGCTCTCGGTCAACAGTTGCGCGACCAGGCGGCCCCGGCTGGCCCCGATTGCCAGCCGGACGGCGATTTCCCGCGACCGGGCCCGCGCGCGGCTCAACAGGATATTCATCACGTTGGCGCAAGCGATCAGCAAAACCACGGCGCCCATGGCCAGCGGAAAGAATACGGCCACGGCCTCGGAGGGATCTTGCTTCAGTTTGGTTCGCAGGTCCGTATCGACCGTCATGGAGGACGCTCGATTCGTCGCCGGGTAGACCTGGGCGAGTCGCTCTGAGACGACCTTAGCTTCGGCCGCGGCTTGGGCCACGCCGACGCCGGGCTTGAGCCGCCCGTATACCGTCATGCCCCGGTTGTCGCGCCTTTCCAGCATGCTTTGCTGCAGATCGTCCTGGAGGCGGGGCCCCATCGCCAGGGGCGCAAAAAGCGCGGAACGAATCAGTCCATTCGAGCCCGTGAACGGCTGCGGCGCGACGCCAATCACCGTGAACGGGACGTTGTTCAGAAAAATGGTCCTGCCCACGACGTTTGGATCCGAGGCGAAGTCCGTGCGCCACAGTTCGTGGCCCAGCACCACCACGGCGTCGCGGCCCGGAACCTGGTCTTCTTCGGGCCGGAAAGCGCGTCCCAATTCCAGCGGCACATCCAGCACGCGGAAGAAGTCGCCGCTCACCAATTCGCCGAATTTCATCTGCGGCAGCGCGCCCTTTTCAGCGGCGAATCCGAACTGCGAGTATTCGGAAGCCGACAGGCCGCTATAGGAACGGCTGCGGGCGCGGAGGTCCTTGAAATCGGGGTAAGACAGTCCGGTATACTGGGCCAGCCCGCCGATAGCCTCGCCGCGCAAGTGCGACTGCACCACGACGATCTCGGAAGCATGCGGCACGGGCAGCGGCCGCAGCATAATCGCGTCGGCCAGGCTGAACATGGCCGAGTTGGCGCCGATTCCTAAAGCGAGCGAAAGGATGGCCACCAGAGCGAATCCGGGGCTCTTCCGCAGGTTGCGCAAAGCGTAACGGAAGTCAGACAGCATGGGATGCCGATTGCACGCTGGTTGCCGGTCTAGTAAGGGGCGTATGTGATTGCAAATGCGGAACACAACGGGGAGCGCGAGCGGGCATGCCGTTCGTTTTTGGGAATTCGAGCTCCGCGGGCGGGACAGGCCGGCGGGAACCGGCCGGAGGCCTGTCCTACATGCGAATGCCGCTCCATTCGGGTATCAGGTCGAAGCGGGATCTGACGCTCGCCACCGGTTCTCCGATCTGGTGGATCGATCGGGCGAGCTCGTCGACATCCCCCACGGCTAGCCTGAGATACTCGATCCGGCGCGGGTCGATCGACATGATCTGACAGCAGGTTGCATCGACGGCCGCCAGATCGCCGCCCGCCACCACCACTCCGGCTCTTTTGGGCGTACCTTGTATCGGCCCATTGCCTTCCATGCCGACAATCCCGTCGACGATGGCAAAATGACTGGGCAGCGTATGGTACAGATCCGCGATGCAACCGGGAATCCCGGCCCAGTGCAGGATGTTCTTAGGCCATCCGTATACGCCACCGGATACCGTTCCGAACAGGTTCTTCATGCTCAAAGTGGCTCCCACCCAGTGATGTGTTTTCATCTTGGGCATGGAAACCAGCAGGTCGCACGACATGGCCGATTGCGCCAGATAAATCGATTGCAGCCGGGAATGCGGATGCAGCAATCGGACCTCGGACACGCGATCGAGGTTCAGATCCGTGAAGATGCTTTCGAATCCCGGGATGGTCTGGAAATACCCGGCGGCTTCCGCCATATCCAGCGTGTTGCGGCGGTGGCCCGGGCCTTCTCCGATCATGACCACCGCGCCCAATTCGCGGAAGGCTTCGAAGGCCGCATGGACCAGCAAGGGATGGGTATTGATGGGGCTGTCCGGCTCGAACTCGATCAGGTTGGGTTTGAGCAGCACGCGTTTCCCGCGAACATCTAAACCATCTCTGGAACAGTGCTCGGCCAGCACGCGGCGCAGGTCGCCGTACAATTTCTGGGTGTAATCCGGCCGGCGCAACACCGAAACCAGCGCCTCGCGCCGCGCTGCCGGCCGCCGCGGGTGGCATCCGGAGCAAGCTGACATAGCCAGCCCCGTCGCCGATCCTGTCAGAAACTCGCGCCGATTCAAACCTGACATACTGCATTACTCCAGAAACGGATTCCGGCCTCGGGCGGCCGCCAATATGGCTAAGGCGGCATCTTGGACGGTCCGGGTGGGGCGGGCCGGTGGGGGAGCGTTCGGCGGAAGCTGCCCGTGAGCCAGTAGTCCCAGGCGCAACCAGCTTTCGCCTTCCGCTGTCTGGCATCCGGGCAACTGCGTCTGCGCCCAGCCGCAGGCTTTGCGGACCGCCGCCGATTTCCTGCCGGCCAGCGCCACCAGCGCTACGCCAGTTGTCTCCGGATAGGAGCGGGCATCGTAATCCAAAGCGCGCGACGCCCCATAGTTCCAGCCTCCGTCGCTACAAGCGTGCTGCAACAAATATGCGGCCCCTGTGTCCAGGCGGGCGAGAATTTGGGTGGAGTCGACATGTCGCGCAGCCTTGCGCAGGGCCAGCATCGACAATGCCGTAGGAGTAACCCAAGCGCTGGTACCTGGAGACCACGGCCATCCGGGATCGGTCTGGGGCTGCCCAGTTAAGAATTGCCGCACTCGGCTCAAGAAGGCGCTGTCCTCGCCCGCCTGACCGACGATCCAGGCAATGCCACGCCGATAGGCATCCCTACCAAGCGCCATGGGCCCTAACAAGACCGCCACTGCGGTCACCCAGGCACTCTGGGAGACAGCCGGCTGTGGCGGCCAGCCACCGTCGGGGCGCTGCGCGGCATGCAGCCACCGGAGCCCCTTTTCGACCGGCTGGTCAACCGATCCTTGCGCCATGAGAGCCAACAAAGCATACGCTGTAGGCTCAGTCCAGGACGGCCCGCCCCGCTGGTAAGGCCAGCCGCCATCCGAGTTTTGGGACACCAGCAGGGAAACCATCAGGCTCCCATCCCCAGGCCGAAGCGGAGACGGCAGGAGGCGCCTGGCCGGCCGCAATTTCTCGCCACTTTGTCCCGCGCCGAACTCGCCAACTAGCTGCCCGCCGCAGTGCTGAGTTGCGAGTTCGTCTTCGACCAAATCTGGTTGATGCTGGTGCCAGCGGTGGAAAACAACGCCGCCGATGCCAGAGCCACGAAGGCCAACATCAACGTGTACTCAATCAGGTCCTGGCCTTGCTCGTCACGCCACAAACGCGCCAAAAAAGTCTTCATGTCGATAAGCTCCCTTTTCGTTTTGCGGGTCGCCAGCTTGCGCGCCCCGATCACGATTAGCGTTGCACCTGCAAGGCCATCGATTGCTGCAAGTTAAGTGACCTTATTGTTATGAGTTAGCTTGGTATATTGCAGCAGGTACTGTATAGATATGAGACTCTGTCTGGAAATGAGGCAGGGGCGCGTGTGCCTTAGCGCCGCTGCAACAGGCTGTGTACCTGCTGCCCCAGCGCAAAGGCAATCTTGTCTTCGGCCACCGAGATGCGGAAAAAACCGGGCGTCACGCCTCGCGGCGACAGCCGTCCGTGGAAATGTTGCAATTCGGTCACTAGGCCCACGGGCCGCTTGGTAATGCGATCCACGGCGCGGGTGTAGATGCACTCGAAGCCGTCATGTACCCGCGTGAAATAGATGCGGCCGCCGGCGGGTGACCAGCGTGGATAATCGCCTTCCCCAAGATCCACCCATTCCGAGGCCGAAACAGCCTGTAGGCCCCGAAACGGTGCGGCCCACATGTGCGGCGGCTGGCCGCCCTCCTGGGAAATGAACAGCACCCAGCGCCCGTCTTTCGAGAAATTTGCCAGGTACAGGTTCGCGCTGGGATGCGCATAGACCGGCTGATGCTCAGACGTTCGGGGATCCCAGGCCACGATCGGGCGATGGGCTGCCGTGTTGGCCGCCAGCAGCCACTGCCCGCCACTCGAAAGATCCCAGTACACCCCGACGTTTTGCAGCGGTCCCGACGATTCGCCGGTCTTCAGATTCATCACTCGTGAAATCTCAGGAGCGGCGCCTGGCGACCGCGCGCTCTGTTGAAGGACAAAGAGACCGTCGGAACTGAGCATTGCCGCGCCCGGTAATTCTCGGCGCTCTCTGGTTCGGTAATCCCACAGGAAGCTGGTGTCGCCGTCCCCATACAAGAGCGCCGCGCCGTCTGGGGTGAATTGGGGCATATTGGCGCCGCCGGCGGGTTCCTTGAGAGACGCGAGCGATCCGCGAACAGCCCCCTTCTCCGCGTCAATCGGAAGCACCCACGCGCTGGACCGGTTATCTACCGCATCGGCCAGGACGGTGCCGTTGGCGGACGCGGCGCAACCTACGACCTCCAGGTGCGACGCGGACGGCGCCAGGGAGTACCGGCCGGAGAGGAGGGCCGGCTTGAGCCGGAATTCGGCAAGCGCCGTTCCGGGGATCGTGTAAAGGAGCCGCTCTCCCGTCACGGCGCAGGCGCGCGCGTATAAATGTACAGAATCGCTGAATTCCGGAATCAGCGTGGCCGCCCCGCCATCCAATGGGGCGCTCCACAGCCGGAGAGTAGTCCGTTCGTCGTTTGCCAGGAAGAGTACGCTCCGGCTATCGGCATTCCATGCGGCGCCCTGGACCGCCGAGGCGTTCCTGGCCAATTGTACGGGCGTGCCTCCCTGGGCCGGTACGCGGTACAGCTTGCGCGTGTTGAAAGCCAGAACGTCGCCGCCGCTCTCGCCGGTGTCCAGATAAGCGATCCATCTGCCATCCGGCGAAAAGCGCGGGCGCCGGCCGCCCTCCACCAGCAGCCGCGCGGCACTGCTCGCCGCCGGCTGCAATGCCTGCAGATAGATTCCAGCGGGTGGGCGGGTGGAATGGAAGGCCAACCATTGGCCGCCGGGCGAGAGGGAAGGTTCGTCGTGGGCGGCGGCGCCATCGGTGACGCGTTTGGCAGCGCCGTTCGGCATAGGTTTGACCCAGATATCCGGACGCGTACCGTCTTTTCCAGGCGAGGCGAAGGCCAGCCACTTGCCATCGCGGGAAAGCGCCGGCTGCATGGCGTCCGGAACGCCGGCGCTAAAAGGTATGAGTTCGTGAGACAGAACGCGAAGTGCCCGCCACCCCAAAGTCCCGGCGCCGGCAATGGCCAGCACAACCGCCATCGCGGTCGCGAATTTCTTGCGCGGTTTCCGGGCGCGGACCCGCTGCCCTTCCAGATAGCGCGCCAGGTCCGCATCCATTTCCGCGGCGGACTGGTAGCGGCCGGCGGCTTCCTTGCTCAGTGCTTTCGAAAGAATGGCGTCAAGCGGCGCGTCCAGCCGGGATGGTTCCGGTTGCTCGCGGGCGATGGCTTGGGCTATGCCGGCCGGCGACGGGTCGGTGAAGTGGTAGGGCAAGCGGCCGGTCAGCAAACGATAGAGCAGCACGCCCGCCGAGTAAAGATCGGAGGTTGCGGCAACCAACTCGCCGCGCACCTGCTCCGGGCTGGCATACTCCGGGGTGAAGGCGAAGACGCCGGTCTTGGTGAGGGCTGCTTCAGCGGTGGCGTCGACCAGGCGCGCGGTGCCGAAATCCAGCAGCTTCACGCTGCCCGAATCGTCCACCAGGATGTTGGACGGCTTCACGTCGCGATGGATCACCAGGCGGCCATGCACGTAAGCCAACGCGTCCAGAACCTGGCGCATCAGGGCGATGCGGGCGCGGGTGTCGAGGGCATGGGCATCGCAGAAGCGGTCGATGGCCAGGCCGCCCACGAATTCCATCACCAGGTAGGGCAGGCCTGTCTCGGAGACTCCGCCATCGATCAGGCGCGCGACTTTGGGATGATCGAGGCCGGCCAGGAACTGGCGTTCGCGGCGGAAGCGTTCTTCGATCTCGTGGGAGGCCAAGGCCAGCGCCACAACCTTGACGGCCGCCGCCATGCGGAAGGCGCCGTCGGCGCGTTCGGCCAGATAGACGGTGCCCATGCCGCCGCGTCCCAGCAGCTTCACGGCCTGCCACGCGCCGAACCGCGGCAACTGTTGCGCGGGCGCTGGTGCGGCGGCCCGGATGCGCTCGCAATGCGCGAGCAGGAGAGCGACGCGTGCGCAGAGGCTCTCATCACCGCCGCATTGTGCGTGGATCAGAGCGTCGCGCTCGGCGCCCGGCGGCAGTTCGAGCGCAGCGTAAAAGATTTCTTCGACCTCGTGAAAGCGTTCTCGTTCAGCAGGGTTCATACCGAATCCCGTAGGACAGGCCTCCTGGCCTGTCCCGCTGCCACATATCAGCCCAAACGTTCGCGCAGCCAAGACAGGGAAAAAAGCAGGCTGCGTGCCACCGTCCGGCTGGAAATCTCCAGGATATCGGCGGTCTCATCCACGGTGCAGCCCAGAAAGTAGTGCAGCTCGACCATACGCGTTTTGATGGGATCCAATTCGGCCAGATCGTTGAGGGCTTGCGAAAGATCCAGCGACTCGGCGCTCTCGCCGCCCAGCCAGGCCAGTTCCGCATCGAGGGGTGCGCGCTGCCAACCCAGGCCGCGCTTTTCCGACTTGGCCTTGCGCGCGGAATCGATGAGGACGCGGCGCGTGAGCTGCGCGGCGAAGGTGAAGAAGTGCGCGCGGTCCTTGAGCGACAGCCGGCGCATGCGCAGCAAGTCGACGAAGACTTCATTGACCACCGCCGTGGGTTGCAACGTATGATCGGGCCGCTCGTTGCGCAGGTAGGCTTCCGCGATGGCATGCAGGTGATCGTAGACCAGCGGGGCCAAAGCTTCGACTGCGCCGGATTCTCCCTGTTCCCAGCGCGCCAGGAGCTGGGTGATCTCCCCTTGCCCGGATTCCGCCACATTTCATCATAAGACGTTAGTCACCACTGCGACAGTCCTGTCCTACCTAGAGACGGCGCAAAACGTGGGGGAAAACTGCCACGAACTGCAAAACGAAAATCGCGTGTCAGCTTTTGGCGGCTTCTTGCGCCGTCTTAACTGAACGGCCGAACGGGCACTCAGCCAGCCGGGACTTGCAGCAGCTAGGAGAGGACATATGAATACGAATCGCACCCATTTTTGCACGCGGCTGGCCGCCGCCTGCGTACCCATTTTCTGCTTCGCCGGCACCCCCGCCAAACTCACCGTCGATTTCGGCAAGGTGCCGCTTAGCTTCGAAACCAACCGTGGACAGACCGATGCCCGCGTGGATTATCTATCGAGGGGCAAGGGCTACACATTGCTTCTGACGCGCGATCAAGCTGTGCTGCGCCTCAAAGATGGCGCGCCGTTGCGCATGAAACTGCTGGGCGCGAGCGGCTCGGCGGCGGCATCCGCTCTGGACCGGTTGCCGGGAGTGGCGAATTACTTCCGCGGCCACGATCCGTCCCAATGGCATACCGGCATCCCGACTTACCAGAAGGTGAAGTACACCGCCGTGTATCCCGGTGTGGATCTGGTTTATTACGGCAACCAGGGCCGCCTGGAGCACGATTTCATCGTGGCGCCGGGGGCGGATCCCTCGAATATCGTGCTGAGTTTCGAAGGGGCCCAGCCCAGGATCGACCGCCAGGGCGACCTTTGCCTGACGATCGACAGTAGCGAACTCCGGTTCCAAAAGCCGGTAGTCTATCAGGCATCCAACCAGGCAGGGGCTGGCGCGAAGCAAGCCGTGGCCGGCCGCTACGCGCTCGATGGAAGCAAGGTTCGCTTTGTTCTGGGCGCGTACGACCACGGCCGCGAACTGACCATCGACCCATTGCTGGTGTACTCCAGCTATCTCGGAGGCAGCGGCAACGACTACGGCACCGGGATCGCCGTGGATAGCCAGGGTTCGGCTTACGTGACCGGTAACACTACTTCGACGAACTTTCC
>Ga0187867_10003862_pt1 | contig 11795 bp, 12 predicted proteins | sample June2016WEW_13_1_FD_132976 | JGI IMG/M metagenome (GOLD analysis project Ga0187867, IMG submission 132976) | Peatland microbial communities from SPRUCE experiment site at the Marcell Experimental Forest, Minnesota, USA - June2016WEW_13_10 | ecosystem: Environmental > Terrestrial > Soil >... | reverse complement strand
TCCAGCATCCGGCGGGTTGGCCCAGACGAAAAAACCCTGGGGCCAAAGGCTCCCAGGGTCGAGAATTTCGAACAGACCGACTCACCTTTAGCACTTTTTAGCGTGGTTGCAATTAGCCGGGCCTCACCATACAGGCCCTAAATCAATCCACGTTCAATTTCAGAGTAACGCAAACCGGAGGGGGAAAGCAACCGCTTTAATTATTGTTAAGAAGACACCGGCGGCTTGTCCCCGGCGTCTTTCCAGTGGTAAGCTCGCGACTGACGTGGAGGATCGATGAGGATACTGTCCGTACTGTTATTGTCGGCGGCTGCGGCGGGAAGCCTGGCTGCGCAACAAGCGGCTCAACAGCCGCCTAAGACCAACTTGAAAGTGGGTGACATGGCGCCGGATTTCACCCTGCCTTCTACGGCCGGCAAGCCGGTGAAGCTCTCCGATTTCCGGGGCAAATCGGCAGTGGTGCTGGCCTTTTTCCCGGCGGCATTCACCGGTGGTTGAACGAAGGAAATGCTGGCGTACCAGGCTGGTATCGCCAATTTTGAAGGCGTCGAGACGCAGGTATTTGGCATCAGCACGGACAATATTCCTTCTCAGAAAGAGTTCGCCGACAAGCTCAAGCTCACGTTCCCGCTATTGAGCGACTTCTCCAAGCGGCAGGTGGCCGCGGACTATGGCGTGCTCTTCGTGGACCGCGGATTCGCCAATCGCGCCACGTTCGTGATCGATAAGGAAGGGCGCATCCAGCACATCGAGGAGGGCAGCGGGGCCATCGACCCCACGGGCGCGGAAACGGCTTGCGCCCGCATCCATCACAAGACTTGACGGCGAGCCGGCCTTCACGAGCTGCTGGGTGCGATCTCGGTAATCTCCAGCTCCAGCAGCGAACCGCACTTGGCGCACACCAGGCGTCCGTCCGGCAGCGCATAGACGGCTGTGGAGTCGCACTTGGCGCAGGCTACCGTGGGGTCGGACGCCTCCGGCAAAGGGTCGGGCGGCTCGATGCCGGCCAGTTTGCCACCCGCGAAATTCGTCACCGGCTCAAAGGTCGCGCCGCACTCGCCGCACACATGGTTGAAGCAGCAGTTGGGTGTGCAACTGTAGAATACTTCGGGCGAGTGGCACACCGGGCAGACCAGCGGCAGTTTGGCGGTTCTCACTATCTGTAATTTAGCGCAAGGGGGCGCCGGTCACACTACCGCTTCCAACACGCTGCTATCCGGCACGGTCAACGTACGGCAGCCGGTGTCTTCGATGCGCCCCAGCCACAACGTCATATCGTCATGCTGAGGGCAGCCGCCCGCGAACGTTTCGGCGGTTTCCAATACCCGCTCCACGATGTCGCGCGCTTTGCGATAGCTGCAAGCCTGAATGGTGGCCAGCAGGCGCTGGAATCCCCATTCCTCGCCGTTGGCGTTGGCGGTTTCGCATAAACCGTCGGTGTACGCGACCAACAGATCGCCAGGGGACAGCGACACGACGTTCTCATGAAAGGACGACTTGCGCAGCATGCCGATCACCGGGCCGCTGGGCTCCAGCGCCACCGGCCGGAACCCCGTAGCCGTCTTGCGCAGCAACACCGGGGGCTCATGCCCGGCATTGACGTAATGCAGGAAGTGTCGGGCCGGATCGTAGCGCGCTACAAACATGGTGGCGTATGAACTATCCGGGCAAACCTCGTAAAACAGTTCGTCGAGGGCCGCCGTGAGATTGGACAAGCTGCCGTACTGGTAGTGACGGAGTGCGCGCGCCAGGCTGCGCAGCGACGAAGTGAGCAGTGCGGCCGCCAGGCCCTTGCCGGCCACGTCGCCGATTGCGAGGCCCAGGTTGCCTTCCGGCAATTCGAAGTAATCGAGATAGTCGCCGCTCAAGCCGCGCGCGGGACGCCAATCGTTGTAGTAGTCCAGGCTGGCGATGCGCGGCCGCGTGGTGGGGAATGCGCGGTTCTGTACTTCGCGGGCAAGCTCCATCTCCCAATCGCGCGATTCCACGCCAGCGGGCACAGGGTAGTTTTGTTTTTGCAAAGTGCCGATCATCATTTGGATTAATTTCCTTATGTATTGAATGACGGCCCGCCGGTCGCAAGTGGGCACGCGTTTAACAAAGCTTTATCGAATTGCGGTGATGAGCCGTACCATGTGCCAGCAAGCCACACTGAGCCCCGCGATCACTCACTGTGGTAACCAATCGCACCCGCCAAACCAACAACTTGCCGGAAACGACCGCCAGTTCTCACCGCCATCCGCCATAGGATCCGGACAGGAGGGGAGAATGAGCGCGTTGCCAAGCCACAACGCCACTTTTGTGCGGGAAGGCAGGTGCCTGCTTTTCGCCGAATTCTCGCAATCGTTGCGGGACTGCCGCGGTTGCCGCACTATCGCGTGGTGCCGCTACTACGATCACAACGGCGTGCGCGACGCCGAACGGTTAGCTTTCGCACGCTGGGAAGACGACGGAGGCTACACGCCCGAAACGAACGCTTGAAACGTATCCGCTCCCGCCGTCACTATAGTGAAGCGGGGGACTATGCCGTTTAACGATAGCCGCATCGAGCACTTCGTCGTCCTGATGCTGGAGAACCGTTCTTTCGATCACATGCTCGGGTTTTCCGGCATTCCCGGCATCGACGGACTGACCGGCAAGGAATCCAACCCCGGCGCCACCGGCGCGCCGGTGCAGGTTTCGAACAACGCGCAATACATTGGCGACTACGAGCCCGACCCGGGACACGAACTGTTCGACGTGAATGTCCAGATCTTCTCCAATCAGCAAGCCACTCCGGGCGCCGCAGCCCCCATGCAGGGATTCATTCAAAGCTACTTCCAGGTGTGCAAAGATCCCAATCGCGCCAAGGATGTCATGAAATGCTTTTCCCCGCAAACGCTGCCCAACCTGACCTACCTGGCGGAGCATTATGCGGTTTGCGACCGCTGGTTTTCGTCAGTGCCGGGGCCCACCTTGCCGAACCGCTCGTTCGCGCACGCGGCCACCTCGTTGGGCTCCGCGGTGGGACCGCCCTTTCTCGGCAATCTGCATACGATTTATCCGGTATTGAACCAGCAGCAGGTCTCCGCCAAGATTTATTACCAGGACTTCACCATGGCGCTGACGTTCAAGGAACTGTTGGGCAACCAGACGGAATATTTTGGCCTGTACGACGATTTCCTGAACGACTGCAAGGATCCGCAAGCCCTGCCGAATTACTGCTTCATTGAGCCGCGCTACAACGCCGACGACACCGGCGGCGCGCACGAGCCGTCGGATCAGCATCCCGACCACGACGTGCGCGACGGCGAAGCGCAGATTCACGACGTCTATCTGGCCTTGAGCAGCAACCCGGACGTCTGGCAGAAGACCCTGCTGCTGATCGTGTATGACGAGCACGGCGGGCTTTACGATCACGTCGCTCCGCCCGCTTGCTTGAACCCCGACGGCCAGAACTCCGCCGATCCTTCGTTCGATTTCACGCGTCTGGGCGTGCGCGTGCCGGCGGTGATCGTCTCGCCGTATATCAAGGCCGGCACGGTGATCGGCAGCGCCGACAATACGTTCTACGATCACGCCTCGATCATCGCCACCGCGCGCAAATTATTCCTGCCGGATTGGCAGAATACGTTCCTCACGAAGCGGGACCAGAACGCGGCGACATTCGATCAGGTTTTGAACCTGGCCACGCCGGATAACGTTCCGATGGCGGCGAGGGCCGTCACCATGGCGGCGCATGCCACGATGATGACCGCGCGCGCCGCGGCGCCGCCGCCCTCCAGCAAGGATAAATCCCTTTCCAACCTGCAGGCCGACATGGTGGCGCACGCTTATCAAGCCGAGCGGCAATACCTTCCGGCCGGGCAGCGCACCGGGCAGTCGCCGGCGGGCATTCAAACCGAAAAGCAGGCCGCTGCCTATTTGCAGAATGTGGCGCAACGGCTCAGGGGCGCCAAATGAAGCGGATCGTTTGGCTCGCGCTGGCAGGCTGGCTGGCATCCGCGGCGCTGGGCGACGACCAGCTTGCCAAGGAGATGCACACCATCGACAACTACTGCGCGCCTGCCTTGAAAGACAAACTGCTCGATCGCACACAGGATGGCCAGTGCGCGCAGCCGATCCTGAATGGCGATCCGCTGCACTTCAATGCGCAGATGTTCGCGCCAGGCAACGGCCTGGGACTGGGCTTGGGATACAAGCGCTTGTTCACCTTCGGACAGAGCTGGCAGAACAACTGGGACGTGGGAGGCATGGGATCGGTCCAGGGCGCGTGGGAAGGCCATTTCGTAGCGCAGTTCGATAAAGAGCGGCCAGCGCCTTCCATGACCGATACCACACCGCCTCAGCACAGGATCGTGGAGAAGTTCGAGGTCGAGCCTTATGTCAGCGCGCAGCAATTGACCAAGCTCGATTACTATGGCGAAGGTCCGCAATCCAGCCGCAGCGCGCTCGCACTGTATACGGAGCGGGACATCCGCGTGGGCGTGGGTGTGTCTATCCCACTGGCCTGGTGGCTGAATGTGGGCGCCAAGGCCGAAGGTCTTTGGCCGGCGATTGGTCCAACTTCCACGAGCACGATCCCTTCGGTGGCCGACGATTACAGTGGAGTCTCTTATCTGGCCCCGGGAATCGCTTCGCAGCCGGCCTTCACGCATTACCAGTTCTATGTGCGCCCGCACTTGCCCAATCAAGAACCGTTCGGTTTGATCTATAAGATCGGCTACGAGTATTATCAGGACCACGGCAGCGGCCAATATTCCTTCGGGAGATTCCGCGCGGACCTGCTGCATAATCTGTACCTGGAGCATGCGGGCAAAGAGGTGCGCCGCGACAGCATCCTATCGATTTATGCGCGGCTGACGCTGGCGCAAACCTCGGCCGGAAACAGCGTGCCCTTCTATTTGCAGGATACGCTCGGCGGCACGGATCTCAGCGGCGACCCGGCATTGCGCGGCTTTCCGGATTATCGGTTCCGCGATCCGGACAACCTGGTCTTCGAAGTGGAGTTCGACCGGCGGATCTGGAAGCCGCTTGGCATCATGGTGTTCTACGATGCGGGCCAGGTTGCCGCGCAGGCTGCGGACCTCAGCTTCGCGAAGATGCGGCAAAGCTTTGGCGGCGGCGTGACGCTCTGGTCCGCCACCAAAGTCGTGTTTCGCGCCTACGTCGGATTGGGCGGCGGCGAGGGCACGCATACCTTCGTGGGCATTCTGCCCTTGCCGGGGCCGGTTTCGGCGCCCTACAGGACGTACTAAACTGGAATCTAACTTCCGACGCCTGTCTCACGTCTTCCTTTTATGCGCTACGCTTTCCGAGTCCTGCGTAAAAGTCCCGGCTTCACCCTGGCGGCGGCCATCACCCTCGCGCTGGGCATCGGCGCCAATACGGCCATCTTCTCCGTGCTCAACGCCATGCTGCTGCGGGCCATGCCCTTTCGCGATCCGCAGCACCTGGTAATGGTGTGGGAAGCCAATCCGGGCCTCGACAGCCTGGTGGCAGAGCGCGTGCAAACCTGCCTTAAGAACTTCATCGAGTGGCGCGACCAGAACCACGTCTTCGAGGGGATCGCTTTCTTCCGCTACGGCAGCTTCGATCTCACCGGAAGCGATAAGCCCGAGCAGGTGAAAGCCGCGCGCGTGTCGCCCGGCTTCTTCGACGTGCTGGGCGTCGGCGGCGTTATGGGCCGCACGTTCGCCGCGCAGGAATCCGAGCCGGGCAAGGATCGCGTGGCGATGCTCAGCCACGCGCTGTTCGAGCGGCGCTTTGGCGGAACCCCGAAGGTTCTGGGACAGACCATCGTCATGAACGGGGCCAACTACACCGTAATCGGCGTGCTGCCGCGGCAGTTTCACCTGCCCTCGCTGCGCGGCGGCATGGAGGAGTTTAAGCCGGAAGTCTGGGTGCCGGCGGATGTGGATCCCCAGCGCAGCGCGGCCAGCCTCACCGAGCGCAGGCTTTACACGTTCGCCCGCCTCAAGCCCGGCGTGCCGATCGAGCGTGCGCGCGCGGATATGGCCGTCATCGCCAAACGGCTGGAAGACAAGTATCCGCAACTGGACCGCACCTGGCGGTCGAGCGTTTTCCCGCTCTCCGTCGAAGACATGGGCGCGGACATGCGGCGCACCTTGCTGGTTCTCGAGTGCGCAGTGGCCTTCGTGCTGTTGATCGCCTGCGCCAACGTGATCAATCTGCAGCTTACGCGTGCGGCGGCGCGCGAAAAAGAGATGGCCGTCCGGGTGGCGCTGGGCGCCGGGCGCTGGCGCATGGCGCGGCAAATGCTAGTCGAAAGCCTGCTGCTGAGCGCGCTGGGCGGCGGCGCGGGAATCCTGCTCGCGCATTGGGCCATCGCCGGTATGGTGGCGTTGGCGCCCGCCGATATTCACCATCTGGACGATCTGACGATCGACGCCGGAGTGTTGGCGTTCACGCTGGCGATTACGGTCCTGACGGGCCTGCTGTTCGGGCTGGCTCCGGCCGTCGTAGCCGCGCGCCAGGACCCCAACGACGCGCTGCGCCGCGGCGGTCGGGCGGGCGAAGGTGGAATATCCGCGCGCATCCGGCGCGCTCTGGTGGTGGCGGAAGTGGCGTTGTCCCTGGTCCTGCTGGCGGGCGCGGGGCTGATGATCCGTAGCTTGCGCACTGTGACGCAAATCACGCCCGGATTCCGCAGCGACCATTTGCTGACCATGCTGGTCGACCTGCGGGGCGACCGCTATACCAAGCCCGAGCAGGGCGGCGCATTTGTCGACGGCCTGCTGGAGCGCGTGGCCATGCTGCCGGGAGTGCAATCGGCGGCGGTGGTGAACGGTCTGCCGATGGAGAGCATCCAGATGACGGGCTTTCGCGTGGAAGGGCAGCCCACACCCGCGCTTGGGGAAGGTCCGGTGGCGGACCGGCGCGACGTCAGCGACGAGTACATCGGCACCATGGGCATGCGCATAGTCGCGGGCCGCGGATTCACGCGCGCCGAGGCCGAGAAGCAGAATCCTGGCGAAGTCGTCGTCAATGAAAGCCTGGCGCGCAAGCTGTGGCCCCAGCAAGATCCGCTCGGCAGGGCGCTCCATTCCAGCGCCGAGAGCGGTCCGGACGCGTGGCGGCGAGTGGTGGTCGGAGTGGTCGCGGACACGCGCCAACTCGGGCTGGATAGCCCGCCCCGGCCGGAGATGTTCTTCCCGTCCCGCAGACAGTTTCCGAACCTTGCGCTGATCGTGCGGACGGCGGGCGACCCGCTGCGCATGGCGCCGGCGGTTACCGCGCAGGTCTGGGCCCTCGACAAAGACCAGCCGGTACACGACGTCTACGCCATGGAGCACGTGGTGGACGACAGCATTTCCCAGCGGCGTTTCAACATGCTGCTGCTGGCCATCTTCGCCGCCACCGCGCTGGTGATGGCGGGTGTCGGCATTTACGGCGTGCTGGCCTATGCGGTAAGCCGGCGGACGCAGGAGATCGGCATCCGCATGGCGCTGGGCGCACAGACGAACGATGTGCTCCGGCTCATAGGCCGCGAAGGCTTCGTGCTGGTGTCGATCGGCATCGGCATCGGCCTAGCGGGCGCGCTGGCGCTAACGCGGTTGATGAGCAGTCTGCTGTTCGGCGTCGGTTCCACCGATGCGGCGACGTTTGCCGCCGTGCCGGTGCTGCTTGCGGGAGTGGCGCTGGCGGCCTGTTATCTGCCCGCGCGCCGCGCCGCGCATGTCGATCCGACCGTCGCGTTGCGATACGACTGAGAGGAATATCTCGACTGCATCGAGGCCGCGGGCATGATCGCCGGGTCACGGCAAAACCGGGCGGGTGTCGTTCTGGGCGATATGGTGCTCCATATCGCGCAGGGCGGTCGCGGCGGCGTCAGAAGGCATAGATGGCGTCAGTTGTGGCGGCCGGTTTGACATAAGGCTTCAGCCCGTCACGGTTCACTACGTCCACGCGGCCGTCGAACAGCGCGGCGATGTAATCCTTCAGACCGGCGTAGTCGAAATAGCGATGCGGGCGGGATCGAATTCGATCATGATGTCGGTGTCGCTTTCAGGTCCTTGATCTCCTCGCGCCCGCGAACCGAACAATGCGGCATGAGCTACGCCAAGCTTGCGCAGCACAGCTTCGTTTTCCCGCAGGCGGGCTATGATCTCTTCACGGTTCATGATCCGCCTTCAGCGATTGGATGCCCTTAGAAATAGTGATCTACCTCACTGGCGCCATCGGTGGGTATGGTCGCCATGATTTCAGGCGAAACATCGCGCCATGTAATCGAAAATGATATCTGCAGCCGTCTGAAGGGAAAGCTCGGCGGGGCGAGGTTCGCGTTCAGCAAAGAGAATCTCCGGTGCCTTCATGGTATCAAGGCCGATCTTCCGCCGGTTGGAGGGTTTTGTCACGCGGCCAGGCCGGTATGGAGAGACTGGAACTGCCAACCCGTTCCGGCGCGGAGGTACTACTGTTTGGTATGTGGGGATACTTTTTCAACGGCGCTGTGGAAAAGGCTGTGGAAACGCATGCCGAATTCGAGACAACTTCAACGTTCGTAAAGACTTCGTAACAAAGTGCACCCCCATACAGCACCGCGTCGAACAATCCTGTAAGTATCGCGTGGACATGGGGTTAGGTCCTGTTGACCGTATCTGCGACCGATTTGTAACGCCCGATATGCAGCCAAATTCGCCATAATACAGCAATCGCCGGCGAAGGCTGTGAGTAACTGGGTGCCCCCGATCCGGATCCGATTCACATGGGCACCAGGCTTTACGTTTTCAGCGCCGGATTGGCGTAAGATATAGGAACGAAATGCATGCTGATCAAACGCCTGACGCTGAAGAAGATCTTGTCGTTCAAAGAGACCACTGTCGACCTGGGGCCGCTGAATGTTCTGATTGGCGCGAACGCGGTTGGGAAAAGCAATTTGATCGAAGCAATCGGCCTCTTGCAGGCGGCGCCAACAGGGATCGATGGTCAGATTCTGCGGGGTGGAGGAGTCCGGCAGTGGCTATGGCTCGGTGATCGGGATCCCGATGAGGCTGCGGAGATCGCATGCGAGGTGAAGCTTCCAAGCCAACCCCAGGCGGGTTCCTTGTTTTATCGGCTGAATTTCTGGGGAGGGCCAGCGGGGTTTGAGATCTTGCACGAACGCCTCATGGATTCAGAAGGACCATCATACTTCATGCGCCATGGCACACGCTTGCAGTTGGGTGCCACAGCGCTAGAACTGCCGAGAGCCCAGGCGGCGGCAACAGTCATGCCTTCGAACCAATCGGTGTTTGCGCGATTCAAGATCCCCGGGGATACGACTCCCATCACAGAGGTCGGCGAATCTTTTGAGCAGATTAGAGTTTTTCGGGAATTCAGAACCGGTCCCGCATCGCCAGCCAGATCGGGGATATCGACTTCGGTCCCGAAGGAATATCTGTGGGAGGGCGCCGACAACCTGGCGCTGGTGCTCCACGAAATGGATTTCTTGGGCGTGCATGATCGCGTAAGGGACTATCTCAAGAGATTCTGCGAGCGGTTCGAGGATGTGAAAGTGCGAGTAGGCGAAGGCTTGGCGCGCACTTTCCTGCGTGAAGCAGGGCTATCGGAAATGCTGTCCGGAATTCGCATGTCGGACGGCACGTTGAAGTTTCTGTGCCTCCTCGCGGTTCTGTTTCATCCCAAGCCGGCGCCACTGGTGTGCATAGAGGAGCCAGAACTCGGGCTGCATCCCGACGCTCTCCGACTAGTAGCCGAGATGCTCGTGGAAGCATCGGAGCGCACTCAACTGATTATCACAACCCATTCCGAGGCGCTTGTCGACGCGCTTTCCGACCGTCCCGAATCGGTACTGGTCTGCGAGCGCGATTTCGACAACGGCACTCAATTCAAGCGACTCGCGCAAGACCAACTCGATGAGTGGCTCCAGCACTACCCCCTTGGCGAGCTTTGGCGGAAAGGCGAAATCGGCGGGGGACGCTGGTAGATGCCCAGCGAGATCCGTATCTACTTCGAGGGCGACAAGAGCCTCAAGGCCGGATTTGATGCATTCCTTCGGGAGATCCGGGAACGAGCCGGCGCTGCGCAATGCAAGGTGTCGATCGTCGCCACAGGCGGGACTCCCGAACGAGATTTCAGCATCGCCTTGAGAAAGCATCCGGCGGCCTGGAACGTCCTCCTGCGCGACAGCGAGGGCCCTTTGCAGCCTGACCGGCCGGCGTCTCCGGCAGGTTCAATCTTTTGGATGGTTGAGATGATGGAATCGTGGTTCCACGCAAGATAAAGATGCGCTGGAAGGCTATTACAAAATCGGTTTCCGCAAGGCGGCGCTGAAGTCTAATCCGAATGTCGAGGAAATCCCAAAGCAGGATCTCATCGAGGGACTGAAGGCCGCCACCAAAGACACCACGAAGGGCAAATATCACAAGACCAAGCACGCTCCGGCCCTGCTGCAGGCCATTAAACCAGCACTCGTGCGGAACGCCGCTCCCAATTGCGAGAGGCTATTTGCGTTGGTACTTGAAAAGATCGGATAGGGACAGGCCGGGAGGCTGCCGGGAGGCCTGTCCTACGAGGTCAGCCGGTCCGACGAAATTGGCCGCATTTCCCAAGCGTCGAACGACACAAACTCGGCCGTGCCGCCGTTCGCATACAATCCCACGCCCAGGCTCCGCCGGCCCACCGGGTAGACCCGCGCGGCCAGGCAGAACCGCTCGTTGGCAAAAATTTCGATTACCGACCCATCCAGAAAGATTCGCAGGCGCAACGGCTCGCCGCGGGCCAGCAGGAACGGCCCCGACTGCATCGCGCGATCGGCGCTCGAATCCGCGCTCGACTGGCTGCGGTCCACGCACAACAGCCTTTGGTCGCGATCATAGTAGACCAGCGTCTGCTCGCTCCCATCCGGCGCGGCGCGCAGTTTGAGTCCGGCGCGCGGCGCATCGCCCGGATCGATCTCCGCCTGAATCTCCAGGCAATCGCCAGCCGCATCGGCCCCCAACCGTTTGCCGCGCAACGTTTCGACCTCCGCCGCCGGGCGCATCTGCACCTGCATGCCCAGCAGCTTCAACTCCCGTGGCAGCGACATGACGCCGCTCCAGCCGGCCGCGCGCTGCGCCGCGACACTGCGGCCTTCCGTCAGCCATCCCCACAGAATACGCCGGTCGCCCGTATTGGTCATGGTGCGCGCCGCGTAGTAGGAACCGAAGTCGATGCCGCCCAAGGTTTCTGGATGGAAGTAGCGATCCGCATACTTGCCTAGCAGATACTTCACAACGCGCTCCGTGGAGACGATCAGTAGATGCTTGCCGCCCAGCGGAAAGAAGTCCGGGCACTCCCACATTTCACCCGAATCTACGGGATCTTTGGCGACGGCGCCGGCCCGCATCCGGCCGGTGACCAGCGGATGCAGATAATCCCAACGGCGCAGATCCTTGGATTCGTACAGCAGCACTGCGCCACCCTTTCCGCGAAAACCCGAGCCCACCGCCATGAGCCAGGTATCGCCCTCCTTCCACACGGCCGGGTCGCGAAAGCCCGCTACCTGCAGGCCGGCGGGCGGCGCGGCGATCACGGGATTTCCGGCAAACTTCTTCCACGCGGTCAGGTCCCCGCCGCTGGTGGCGATGCATTGGGTTTCCGGATTCACGCCGGTATATATCACCGTCACGGCGCCGTTGTCGATCACCGCGCACCCGCTGAAAACACCGTCCTTATCGGGACCGCCGGGGGTGGGCGCCATGGCCACGGGCAGGTGCTTCCAATGCACCATGTCGTCGCTGGCCGCATGCGCCCAGTGCATGTCGCCCCAAAAAGCGCCGTTGGGATTGTACTGGTAGAACATGTGATACTGG
>Ga0187867_10003854_pt1 | contig 11808 bp, 10 predicted proteins | sample June2016WEW_13_1_FD_132976 | JGI IMG/M metagenome (GOLD analysis project Ga0187867, IMG submission 132976) | Peatland microbial communities from SPRUCE experiment site at the Marcell Experimental Forest, Minnesota, USA - June2016WEW_13_10 | ecosystem: Environmental > Terrestrial > Soil >... | reverse complement strand
GCAATGACTCGTGAGCTGGCGTTTCAGGCATTTTCGCGGTGGGCGCTACAGGACTCGAACCTGTGACCTCAGCCGTGTGAAGGCTGCGCTCTAACCACCTGAGCCAAGCGCCCTAAGAGGTGCCTCTGCGTGTGCAGTTCTGCGGAGCCGAAGAATAACAGCGCCCCACGACTGCGGTCGTTTCCGGTCCTTCTTAGTCGTCGACGGCGTCGCAGCGCTCGACGACTGACGGTTCCACCAGGGTGGCAATCTTCCTGGCGTCGGGAACCTTTGTGAAAACGACCGTCTCGTAGATCACGAACTTCAACACGAAGAACACACCGGAGACAACGAAGAACGCCGCCGTTGTGAGCGCGACCTGCCAGCCCCGATCGGCGGTCAGCTGGCGCGCGAACGACTCTGCCCAGTGTGTGACGAGAGCCGAGACGACGAAGGTGGCTAGAGCCACCACCATGTACAGAAGAATCTCCGTGCGACGATCCCTACCTCTGCGGTCGCGCCATGCCCAACGGCGGTTGAGGATGTAGTTCGGCACCGCGCCGCCGAGGAAACCGAGGGCGGAGGCCACGGTGGTTCCGGTGTGTCCCCATCCCAACGCTGCGGCAAAGGCCGCCTCGCTCAGCACGATGGCGACAACCGAACCGGCGCTGTAACCGCTGATACGCCGTAGGAGCGGGTGGCGCTCCAAGTGCGGGGTCAACCAAGCCGGCATCTTGTTCGAGGCGGTCACAGCGCTACCAGGGCCTGGAGACCGCACGCCTCAGCACACAACCAAGCCGGGAGATGCCGAGACTTGATCTGCCCGCTGGCCCCTGAATCGCGATCCGTCAGCGAGACAGAGGCTCTGGCGCACACGGCGGGCAGTCTAGCGCTGCATGTGCAAGTTTCGCAGTCCCTTTGCGCGAGGCTGCACCGCACCCCAGCTTATGCCCGACCGGCCGGGTACCCTAGGTGCGATGTCGCAACAGGATAAGGCCGAGCCCACGGCACCGGACCCCACGGGGCTCACGCCCGGGGCCCGTGGCACAAACGGCTGGAACGACTGGGTGCGCCGCAATTTCTCCGCCCAACGCCTGTTCCGCTCCCGTCCGCCGAGCCGCGCCGTAGCCGCAGCGACCCCGGACGACGGCCTCTTCCCCGCCCAGCGTGCCGCTGCCGCGAAGAAGGCCGTCAACACCCTGGACGGCCGTGAACAACGCATCGGCTTTTTTGCCTTCGTGTTCGAGGTGGCCCTCACGGCCATAATCGCCATCCCCTACCTGACGCACCACGTCAAACCGAAAAACGACACTCTCAAGACCATCGCCGCCGTGCATGACTTCGCGCTCGAAGGCATCGTCGTCGCCCTGTTCCTCCTCCTGGGCACGCTCCTCAAGCGCCGCGCCCTGCTCGGGTTCGGATCTCTCGCCGCCGGCATCTGGCTGGCCGAACTTCCCTCATTGCGCGTTTTCGGCCTTGCCTTCCTCGGCCTTGGGATGTGGCTGTTGTTGAAGGGACTCAAGTCTCAACAAGGCGCGCGAGGTGCCCCTCGGGGCGCCGGCAGCCAACCAAGGCGGGCCAAGGCGTCTCGCGCCGACGCCAAGTCGGTCGCCAGCCGCGCCGCACCAAAGCCGAGCAAGCGTTACACGCCACCGAAGCCGTCGCGCCGTCCCCCCACGAAGAAGCCGGCGCCGGCTCGAGCGGAGCCCCACAAGTAGTGACTCGGACCGCCACTGTCCCCGATAGCACCTCACGCCAGGTCCCGGGCCGTTTCTATCGTTGAAATGGTCAGGCGCCTTGGCAGCTCGGTGCTAGAAACACACTCGTGATACCCGACGAGCTCGCCGGTCGGCGGATCGCCGTGACCGGGGCCACGGGTTTCCTTGGAACGGCGCTCGTCGAGCGCTTGATCAGAAGCGTGCCTGAATGCGAGGTCGTCGTACTTGTCCGCCCTGGCCAACGCCAGGGACCCGTCGAGCGCACCAGGCGCGAGATCCTGCGCAACGACTGCTTCGATCGCCTCAGGAAAGACCTTGGTGCAAGCTTCGATGACGTGATCGCCCGGCGCCTCCACACGATCGCCGGCGACGTCGGACGCGACGGGCTCTCCCTCGACGAGCCGGGACGGGCCTTGCTGAGCTCGTGCGACATCGTGATTCACGCCGCCGCCGCCGTCACCTTCGACGCTCCCTTGGACGGCGCCGTCGAGGTCAATCTGCTCGGTCCTTCGCGCGTGGCCGAGACTTTGAAAGAGCTTGCCGCCGAGAGGGCGGGAGGCGAACATCTCGCCGAGACCTTGCCGCATCTCATCGCCGTTTCCACCGCATATGTGAACAGTGGGCACAAGGGCGACGCCGCCGAGGAGCTCATCACCTCTTCCAAGTTCGTATCGAAGATCGACTGGGGGGCCGAAGTCCGCGCGGCCCGTCGCGCTCGTGCCGACGAGGACGCTTCCAGCCGCAGCCCCGAGCGACTCACCGCCTTCCACCGTGCCGCACGCTCCGAGCTCGGAGCGGCCGGCACGGCCCTGCTGGCGGAAAAGACCGAGCAGCTGCGCTCCGCCTGGGTCCGCGACCGCATGGTGGCCCTCGGCCGAGGCCGTTCCCGGGCGCTCGGATGGCCTGATGCCTACGCCTTTACCAAGTCGCTCGGTGAGAACGCTTTGTTGGATGTCCGAGGCGAGCTGCCCGTGACCTTCGTCCGGCCCTCGATAGTCGAGTCCGCCCTCGCCGAGCCGCGCCCGGGCTGGATAAGAGGCTTCCGCATGGCCGAGCCGGTCATCATCTCTTATGCCAAGGGCCTGTTGCGACAGTTCCCCGGCGTCCCCGAGGGCATCGTGGACGTCATTCCGGTCGACCTCGTCGTGGCGGCGCTCATCGCCGTGGCGGCCAAAGGTCCCGATCCGAGCGGGCCGACGGTCTACCAGGTCGCTTCGGGGGCGAGGAACCCGCTCCACTACGGCCAGCTGGTCGACCTCGTCGAGAACTGGTTCACCGAGCGTCCGCTTTATGACCACCGTGGCCAGCCGATCGTCGTCCCGAAATGGTCCTTCCCCGGCCGGGGCCGGGTGCAGGGCCAGCTGCGGCGGGCTACCCAGGTCCTCGGCGCCGCCGAGCGGCTCGTCAACTCGCTCCCCCTGCGGGGCGAGCGGGCAGAAGGTGCCGCTCGCATCGAGGAGCGACGCGTCGAGGCAGAGCGAGCACTTGGCTACGTCGAGCTCTACGGTGCCTACAGCGAGACCGAGGCCCGCTTTCGCATCGACAAGACACTGAGCCTGTTCGAGAGCCTCGATCCGTCTGACCAGGCTGCCTTCTGTTTCGATCCGGGCGTAATCGACTGGCCGCACTACATAGAGGACGTCCATCTACCCTCGGTCGTCGAGCACGCCCGGGTCCGCACCTCCCCGACCGCCAAACGGTCGATGGCGAGCCGCGAAGACCGCTCGTTGAAGGCCATTTTGTCCGACCAGCCCCGCTGCGCCGCCTTCGACCTCGAGAACACCCTTATCGCCTCTAACGTCGTCGAGAGCTACGCCTGGCTCGCGACCCGCCACCTCGAGCGCGCCGAGCGCGTGCGCCTCGTGGCAGGCTTGTTGGCGGAAGGCCCCAGGTTGTTGAGGCTCGATCGCCGCGACCGAAGCGACTTCCTGCGGGCTTTCTACCGCCGCTACGACGGCGCGCCCGCCGACCAGCTCCGCTTCGACAGCTACGAGCTGTTCAGCGATCTCCTAGGGCTGAGAGCCTTCCCCGAGGCCCTCGCCCGGGTCCGCCGGCACCGGGCCCTCGGCCACCAGACCTTGCTGATCACCGGCGCGCTCGACTTCGTCGTCGAACCGCTCCGCCCCCTCTTCGACGAGATCGTCTGCGCCCACATGGCCGAGCGCAACGGCAAGCTCACCGGCGAGCTCACAGACTCGCCGCCCACCGGTGAGGCGCGGGCCCTGCTGCTGGACGATTTCGCGCGCGCACAGGGTCTCAGCCTTGGCGACACCGTGGCCTACGCGGACTCGACGAGCGATCTGCCCATGCTCGAAGCCGCCGGCTTCCCTGTCGTCGTGAACCCGGAGGCCAAGTTGGCCGCCATCGCCCGCCGTCGCGGATGGTTCATCGAGCACTGGGAGCGGTCAGCCGGAGGTCCTCGCCGGACCCTTGCTATCGCCACCCGACGTCCCGGCGTCCAGACGAGGCCGGCGACATGGCTCGGTACCCCGACCGGGCGACGGGCGCCATGAAGGCTCTCCAGTTCGACCGCAACGTGCCCCGCTTCGCGGCGGCGCGCGTCGCCTGGGCGCTGATGGGCTCCGGCAAAGGCGTCCGAGTCGGGCCCCTCGAGCTGGTCGAGATCGAGCCTTTCGAGCTTCCCGGGCCGGGCTGGGTGCGCTTGCGGCCCCGCCTTGCAGGCATCTGCGGGTCGGACTTGGCCACCTTGGACGGTCGCAGCTCGAGGTATTTCGAGCAGATCGCCAGTTTCCCCTTCGTCCCAGGTCACGAGGTGGTCGGCGACGTCGAGGGCGGCCCGCTCGACGGTAGGCGGGCCGTAATCGAGCCCGTGCTCGGCTGTGAAGCGCGCGGTATAGACCCGCCGTGTTCGAGTTGCGCTGCGGGCCGAAAGGGCTCGTGTGAACGCATCGCCTTCGGCCACCTAAAGCCAGGGCTGCAAACCGGGTACTGCCGCGACACCGGCGGCGGTTGGTCGGCCGGGCTGGTGGCACATGAAAGCCAGCTCCACGAGGTGCCCGACGAGCTGTCTGACGAGGCGGCTGTCATGGTCGAGCCTGCCGCCTGCGCGGTGCACGCAGCCTGTGCGGCCGACATAACCGGGGGGGAACGGGTCATGGTGCTCGGCGCCGGGACCCTCGGGCTGTGTGTGATCGCCGCCCTCAGGGCACTTTTCTTGCCGGGCGCACTTGTCGCTGTGGCCAAACACCCCCACCAGCGCAAGCTCGCCCGTGAACTAGGTGCGGACCAGGTGGTAAGGCCCGATGAGCACAAGCGGGCCGCTCGGCGGCTCTCCGGATCGCTCGCTCTCGAATCCCATGACGGAAATATCGAGCGCCTGACCGGTGGGGTCGATCTCGTCCTCGATTGCGTGGGCAGCTCGGACTCCTTGGAGCAGTCGCTCGAGGTGGTCCGCCCCGGAGGCAGGATCATCCTCGTCGGCATGCCCGGCGTGGTGAGAGTGGACCTGGCACCCCTTTGGCAGCGCGAGGTGGAGATCCGCGGCGCCTACGCTTATGGCTGCGAGCAACGACCCGAAGGGCCGCGCTCGACCTTCGAGCTGGCACTGGAGCTCGTGCGAGAAGCCGGCCTAGGGCGACTCGTCTCGGCGCGCTACCCGCTCGAGAGCTATGAGGACGCCGTTGCCCATGCGGCCGCCGCCGGCCGTCGAGGAGCGGTAAAGATCGTGTTCGACCTGCGCAAGACAGGCTCCCCCAAGGACGCGCCCGGCGCCGAAGGGGCCGAAGGGACGCAACTGGCCATGACAACCAAGGAGGCAAAGTGAGCCCCAGGCCCGGCTTCGTCCTCGAGGTCGACCGGTCCACCCCGGCCACGTTGATGTGGCACGGCGAGGGCTTCCGGTTGGAGAAACTCCCGGTCGGGACGCGCATCATCTACGGTCCGGAGCCCCTCGACCCGCTGGCCGATCCTGACCAGGCCATTCGCCGCGCTCTCGAGCATCCTCTCGGGGACTCCGAGCCCTTGCGGGCTCTCCTTTTTTCGGGCATGCGACTCACCATCGCCTTCGACGACATATCACTCCCCCTCCCGCCCATGCGCGCCCCCGACGCGCGCCAGCGCGTGATCGAGGCGGTCCTCGACCTCGCCGCCGAGGCCGGTGTCGACGACGTCGTGCTCATCGCCGCCCTCGCCCTCCACCGGCGCATGACCGACCCCGAGCTGCGCCACGCCCTCGGAGATCGCGTGTTCGAGGCCTTCGCTCCAAACGGGCTCCTCTTGCAACATGACGCCGAGGACCCGTCGAACCTCGTCCACCTCGGCCTCACCGACCATGGTGAGGACGTCGAGATCAACCGCCGGGCAGCCGAGAGCGACCTGTTGGTCTACGTGAACATCAACCTCGTGTCCATGGACGGAGGGCACAAGTCGGTCGCGACGGGGCTCGCCTCCTATCGGAGCCTCAAGCATCACCACAACGTGCGCACGCTGCAGAACAGCCGCTCGCTCATGGACGAGCACAACTCCGAGCTGCGCAACTCGAACTGGCGCATGGGAAGGCTGATCGCCCAGTGCGGCGTGAAGATCTTCCAGATCGAGACGACGCTCAACACCAATACCTTCCCTGAGCAGCTCGGCTTCTTGCAAAAACGGGAATGGGAATGGTCGCTACGCGACCGGGCGAGTTTCCTCGCCTCCTCGGCCGCCTTGGACCGGACCCCTGCCGGGCTGAGCCGCAAGATCTTCCACTCCGTGCTGGCACCGCACGACCTCACCTCGGTGCAGGCGGGCGAGGTCGAAGCCGTGCACCACTCGACACTCGCCAACATCTACCGCCAGCAGCTCGTACAGGTCTCCGGTCAGACGGACGTGCTTACGATGGGCTTGCCTTACATCTGCCCCTACAACGTCAACTCGACGATGAACCCGATCCTCGTCGCCTGTCTGGGGCTGGGTTACTTCTTCAACCTTTATCGCAACAAGCCGCTCGTGCGCGAGGGTGGCGTGCTCATCATCTCGCACCCCACGCCCTGGGAGTTCAACCCGGTCCACCACCCCAGCTACATCGATTTTTTCGAGCAGGTCCTGGCGGAGACGACCGACCTGTTCGAGATTGAGGCCAAGTACGAGGAGGCTTTCGCCACAGACCCCTGGTACGTGCATCTCTACCGGACGAGCTACGCCTACCACGGCGTCCACCCGCTCTACATGTGGTACTGGTGCGCCCACGCCCTCCAGCACCTCGGCCGCGTGATCGTGGTCGGGGGCGACCGGGCTGCCGTACGCCGGCTGGGCTTCTCCCCCGCCTCAACGCTAAATGACGCCCTCGAGCTTGCCGAAGACATAGTCGGAAGGGACCCGACCATCACGCACCTGCACGTACCGCCGTTGCTCCTCGCCGAGGTCACGTGACACCTCGCGTCCGCGGAGCGGCCGAACTCGGTAGTGGGGGGCTGCGCTTTGCGGCCGAGCAGCCGACACGTCCCGGCGGCGTCGCCGTCCCGGTGCCCAAGCGCACCCTCGGTGTCGACTACGACACTGCCTGGGCCCGTCGCTACCCCGTACGCCTGGCACGCGCCATGGTCCTTGACGACTTCTCCCGGCCCGTGCTGAAGCTCGCCCTCTCCCCCCGCGTCATCGGACTCGAGCACCTCGATCCCGTGCAGGGCCCGATGATCCTCGCCGCCAACCACGCCAGCCATCTCGACACCGCCCTCTTGTTATCGGTCCTGCCCCCGTGGCTTCGGCACCGCACCATCGTGGCGGCGGCCGCCGACTACTTCTTCGACCGGCACTGGAAGGCCGCCGTCTGGTCCTTCGGGCTAGGCGCGATCCCGATGGAACGAACCAAGGTGAACCGTCGCTCGGCTGATCTCGCCGCTCGGCTCATAGACGACGGGTGGAGCCTCATCATTTTCCCCGAGGGTGGACGCACCGCCGACGGCTGGGGCCGAGAGTTCAAAGGCGGCGCCTCCTACCTGGCAAAGCGCTGCGAAGTGCCCGTCATCCCGGTGCACATCAAAGGGACACGGGCCGTGCTTGCCAAAAGCAGCTCCCGCTTTCGCCCGGGATCGACCGAGATCCGCCTCGGTGACGCGCTTACGCCCAGCGAGAGCGAGGACGCCCGCAAGTTCGCCGCCCGCATAGAGCGGGCGGTCGCCGCCTTGGCCGACGAGGCCGAGTCGGATTGGTGGTCCGCCCGTCGCCGGGCGGCGACCGGGGCGACGCCGCCATTTCGCGGCCCGACGGTCTCCGCCTGGCGCCGCGAGTGGGCCCTACCGGACTCGGCGCGCAAAGACCAACGCCCCGTGCGCGAACGGAACAAGCACAAGCCGTGGAGCAATGACTGACACGGCGGCGCTGGGCGGCTCGAGCGAGTTCTCCCGGACGCGCTCCGTCTCAACCGGGCGCATCCTCGTCGCTGGCCTCGGGGCGCTCGCTCTTTCCGCCGCGCTCACGGGTTGTGGGGTGAGCAACGCCCTCGGCAGCGCCGTGATGGCCCCGCTCTCGGTGCTGGGCGATACCGATGTCGCATTAGAAACGAACCTGCAGACGGCTGTGCAATCTGGCCAGGTCCAGACCGGCCTTAGTAACTTCTCCGGCTCGGAGGAGAACGGCGGTGTTCCCGAGACGAGCGGGGCGCCCACTTCTGCCGGGGTCGTAAGTGTCGCAAGTGCCACCGGGGTGGCTGTCTATACCGCCTTCAACCCGGTCGACCGCCACTGTCTTGGCACCTTCGTGCTCGCACCGGGCTCGGCCGTCGTCGTGCTCGGCCACAGCGCTCCTGGCTCCTATGACTTCTGGTTCGGGCAGGCGACCGCGTCCCGCTGCACTGCCAGCGTCTTTGTCACCCAGGCGACGGTGCCCTCGGGCTGGACGGCGGGCGACCCTTCCTCGACGGGCTGGCCCGGCATCTGAACGGGGCTTTATCGCCCCGGAAGTTCAGCGCCGGTTCGCCGGCACGATGCCCCAGGTGGCTCCGAGCTCGTAGCCCCTGCCGCGGACGAGGCTGCGGCGCCACTCGACTGCCCTATCGGTCGCGTAGGCGACGCGCTCGACCTCGAAGACGCCCTCTTTGCGCCCAGGCCGTAGCAGCTTGCGCTCCGCCGCCGCGCAAGTCACGGCGCGCAGGCGCTCGCTGCCGCCGGTGACCCGGAGACCAAAGAGCGTCTCCAATAGGCCGTAGAGCGACCCCTGGCTGAGATCTCCGGTCACAAAGACGTGCCGTTGCGAAGCGTCCAGCGCCAAAGCAGACAGATCGAGCGCCAAAGGCTCGCCGTCTGCGTAGCGCAGGCGCTCGACCCACTGCACTGTCTCGTGACTGGCGATGCCGAGCGCCCGGGCCGCTGTCTCCCCCGCGGGGGCCTCCTCGAGTCGAAGCACCTTGCTCGTCTCGACGAGCCCGGCGGCGATGATCGCCTGGGCGAGCCCCGAGGTGCCAAGGATCGGCGCGTCCAGCTGGCGGTGGACCACGAAGGTCCCAGAGCCGCGGCGGGCGTCGAGCAGACCTTCACTGCGCAGGTGCCGAATGGCCTCGCGGACGGTCGCCCTGCTGACACCGAAGTTGCCAGAAAGCTCCAATTCTGTCGGGAACCGCTCGTCGAAATCACCCGAGGAGAGACGACGCCGCAGCTCGCGGGCCAGCTGTGCCCAAAGCGGCAACGGGTCGCTCGAGTCGAGCGTCGCGCGAAAGAGTCCTGTTTCGGCCCGTACGGGGGGCTTCACGACGTCAGCCAGCCGATCACGAAAGATGCCAATATGACCGTGAGCACGCTCGCCGAGATCGCCGTGAAGACCAGGTCACGCCTGCGGGCGAAGGCAACGAGGCTCGTGAGGAGCCCGGCGACCGGAGTCAAGATCAAAAGGAGCACTCCGGCCACGATGATCGCCTCGCCGCTGCCGCGTCCGATGCCGTCCCACACCGCCGCCAGGGAGTGCGGAAAAACGGCCCTTCCCGCGAGATGGGCCTGTTCGACACTGTGCGAGGCGAAGACCGCCCGGTCCGAGAGCACCCCGGCCACATAGCCGCCAAAAAGCACGCCAGCACTGGCGATGACGCCGACGCGCAGCACCTTTCCCACCGCCGCACGCACCCCGTGCGGCGAGGGTGGAGTAAGCGCCCCGTACCCTCGAGTGGACGTCAACCGATCCCCTTCCAGAGCATCTGCGCGGCCACGACCAGAAGAGCTGTCACGAACAGCACCCGGAGGCGGTCGGCGCGGATGCCCACCAACAGCTTGGAGCCCTGCGTCGCCCCGATCAGCACACCGATGGCCACAGGCCCGGCGACGAGGGGATCGATGTCACCGCGGGCAAAATAGACGACGGCGCTGGCCGCCGCGGTCAGACCGATCAAGAGATTGCTCGTCGCGGTCGAGACCTTCATGGGAATGTGCATCGCCAGGTCCATCGCCGGCACCTTGAGCACGCCCGAGCCGATTCCGAGCAAGCCGCTCACAGTTCCCGCCAGGTACATGAGCGCTAGGCCGAGCCCTGTGTGGGTCACGACATAAGACACCTCTGCCCCCTCGGCCTCGTCGTAGTAAGCCGAATGGAGGGCCAGCCGGTCAGCGAGGCCGGCGCCGGTTACCCGCGCCGTTCCCCCGGCCAGCGAGGACTGCATCGCCGGAACTCGGCACTCACCCGCCACTTTCGCCGCTTGTTCCGGTTTGGCAGCATGCTTGCGAAGCATCTGCACCCCGGAGACGCCGAGGACAATGCCGAAAAGTCCGAAGAGGAAACGGGCATCGAAGACTCCGGAGAGCAAGGCACCGGTCACGGCCCCGAGTGTCGTCGCCATGGCCAAGAACGTCGCCACACGCAGGTTTGTGATGCTGGCAAAGACGTTCCGTGCCGCCCCAGCTGACGAGGTGGCGGCGACGGCAACGATGGACGTTCCGATGGCCAGGCGGATGTCGAGGTGGAATACCAAGGTGAGAAACGGCACGATCACGAAACCGCCCCCGAGGCCGAGAAGCGACCCCAGCACGCCAGCGACGATGGAGATCCCCAAGAGCACGAGGGACAGCTCGAAGATGTTCACCGACTACACCCTACATTAGTCCGGACAACCGTACTAATAGTTCCCCGGCCAAGCGCCCTTCTGGGACGGTCGTAAGAGGCACTCGGCCTGGCGGCGATTCTGCGAGATGTCCGCTGTTAGCATCGCGACCGGAGCCAAGACGCGGAGAAAGGGCCGGTGGGGGGGATACCGGCCCCTTCTCAAGACTCATCAGTTGCTGGAGGGGGGATTCCGCTACTGAGGTCTACGTATATAGTGCACGATTTCACAGCATCGGTCAAACAGCTCTTGCCGATAGACGCTATCGTTCGTTGCGATGGAACTCCGCCAGCTGAGTGCGATCGTCGGGATCGCCGACAACGGTTCATTTTCCGCTGCCGCCGACGCCCTGCAAACGGTGCAATCGAACATCTCCGCCCACGTGAAAAAGCTCGAACGCGAGCTCGGCTGTGAGCTCGTGGACCGGGCCAGCGGCCAACTGACCGAGGCGGGCGAGATCGTCGTCGCCCGCTCGCGCCGGGTGCAGGCTGAGCTCGATGCCATGTTGTCCGATGTGGTGGCGCTCACCCGGGAGGTGGCGGGAACAGTTCGGATCGGGATCATCGGCACCACCGCACGGTGGCTTGTGCCCCAGCTGCTGCGCTCCACTCCCCAGCGCTACCCGCACCTGCGGCTCGTCTTCGTCGAGTCGCCGACCGCCCGGCTCGACACCCAGATGGCGACTGGACAGGTCGATATCGCCGTTTTGAACCTTCCCGCCTCCGGCACCGACCTCGCCGTCACGCCCCTATTCGAGGAGGATCTCGTCCTCGTAGTCCCTGTCGACCACCCGCTCGCGCAGGCGGGCGAGGTCAGCCTGAAGGCCCTCAAGGGGATCCCCCTATTGTTGCCCCTGCCCGGGACGGCATTTCGCGCCGACATAGACGCCGCCTTCAGCGCCAGCGGTAACAGCCTGCTCGCCCGGGCCGAGGTCGACGGGACTCGCCTCATCGCCTCGCTCACCTTCGAAGGTTGGGGTCCGTCCATCCTGCCGGCGACGGCTGTGCCGAGCTACCTGCGCGAAAGCTTCGCCCTGGTGAAGCTGCCCGAGATGCGCCGCCGCCTCGTCGGAGTCGTGCAACGCGCCACGGG
>Ga0187867_10003850_pt1 | contig 11821 bp, 7 predicted proteins | sample June2016WEW_13_1_FD_132976 | JGI IMG/M metagenome (GOLD analysis project Ga0187867, IMG submission 132976) | Peatland microbial communities from SPRUCE experiment site at the Marcell Experimental Forest, Minnesota, USA - June2016WEW_13_10 | ecosystem: Environmental > Terrestrial > Soil >... | reverse complement strand
TCTCCCGCAGCACCCTCAGCTCTTCCGCTCGCGTCTTATGCCCCTCCACCACCTTCGCCGGAGCCTTCGCCAGAAACTGCTCGTTGGAAAGCTGCCGCTGCCCGTTGATCTGCTCTTTCTCGATCTTTTCCAGTTCTTTCGTCAAGCGTTCGCGCTCAGCTGCAACGTCAATCTTTTTTTCGTATATCGCATGCACGTCGAAGCGCGACGTGCTGCGCGCGCCCGGCAAATTCGCCAGCGAGCTTTCCACGAACGTGACCTTCTCCACGTTCGCCGGACGATCGAGCAGAACCGCGCCCAGATTCTTTTCAAGCATCGCGCGGATCTCGGGTTCGTGGGCAAACACCTCGATCGGCACTTTGACCTTAGGCTCCACTTTCAATTCCGCCCGCAGATTGCGTACGCTGACAATCAGGTCCTGCAGAATGGCCATCTCCGTCTCCGCGCCCAGATCAATCTGCTTCTCATCAGCCGCCGGATACACCGCCAGCGCAATCGACTTCAGCGGAGGCGTGCCGTCGTACATCGCATGCCAGATTTCCTCCGTGATGAACGGCATCACGGGATGGAGCAGCCGCAGCGAAGCCTCGAACAGATTCATCAGGTTCGCACTCGCCGCCCGCGCCGTCTCGGCGTCGGCACCCTCTGCCAGCCGAGGCTTGATCAGCTCAATGTACCAATCGCAAAACTCGCCCCAGAAAAAATCGTAGATCCGGTTCGCCGCTTCATGAAACCGGTAAGTCTCGATCGCGTCATTCACGTCCCGGGTAGCCCGATTGAAGCGAGAAAGAATCCACCGATCCTCAAGCGAGGCAACCGCGAACCCGGCAACGCCCACGCCGCTGGTGAAGAGACGGCCGTCCCGCGAGCCTGCCCTGAGCGAAGCCGAAGGGTCCCCCGGCCGCAGGCCCGCGTCAATCCGATCCACATTCATGAACATGAACCGCGCCGCATTCCATATCTTGTTGGCAAAATTCCGATAGCCTGCCGTGCGGCTCTCGCTGAACGCAATATCCGTCCCCGGAGCCGCCATCGCCGCCAGCGTGAACCGCGTAGCGTCCGTCCCAAAACGGTCGATAATCTCCAGCGGGTCAATCACGTTCCCTTTCGTCTTAGACATTTTCTGCCGCTCGGCATCGCGCACCAGCGCATGAATATAGACATTGCGGAACGGAACGCTGTCGTTCTTCTTCTCCGCCCAGCCGCTCGCCTTCTTGATCGCCGCGTCCTGCTCGTGCCCCTCCATGAAGTGGCAGCCAAACATGATCATGCGCGCTACCCAGAAAAACAAGATTTCGTAAGCCGTAATCAGCAGCGTAGTCGGATAGAAAACCTGCGCATCGCGCGTCTTCTCCGGCCAGCCCAGCGTCGTGAACGGCAGCAGGCCCGACGAGAACCAGGTGTCGAGCACGTCCGTAATCTGTTCCAGCTTCAAGCCGCCGCATTTCGGGCATTGCGCCGGCGTATCCCGCGCCACCGTCACCTCTCCGCAACTGCCGCAGGTCCACGCCGGAATCCGATGTCCCCACCACAACTGCCGCGAGACGCACCAGTCGTGGATGTTGTACATCCAGTTCAAATAAATCTGCTTGTAATTCTCCGGAGTAATCGTGATTTCGCCCGATTCCACCGCCGCGATCGCCTTCTTCGCCAGCGGCGCAATCTTCACGAACCACTGCTCCGACAGACGAGGTTCCACCACCGTGCCGCACCGGTCGCACCTCCCCAGCGGCACCGTGTAATCCTTCTCGGCGACCAGGAAGCCCTGTTCCTTCAAATCCGCCAGCACCGCCGCGCGCGCCTCGTAACGATCCAGCCCCTTATAAGGTCCCGCGTTCTCATTCATGCGCGCGTGCAGATCCATCACGTCGATCTGCGGCAAGCCGTGCCGCTTCCCCGCCTCAAAATCATTCGGATCATGCGCCGGAGTAATCTTCACCGCGCCCGTGCCAAACTCCGGCTTGGCAATCTCATCTAGGATGATAGGAATCTCCCGCTTCATCAGCGGCAGCAGCGCTTTCTTCCCGTGCAGGTGCGTGTAACGCTCATCGGCCGCATTCACCGCAACCGCTGTGTCCCCCAACATAGTCTCCGGACGCGTAGTCGCAACGGTGATAAATTCGTTGGTTCCAACCACGGGATACCGTATCTCCCAAAGCTTCCCCGCCACGTCTTCGTGCTTCACCTCAAGATCCGAAATCGCCGTCTCGCATCGCGGACACCAGTTCACGATGTATTTCCCGCGATAAATCAATCCCTCCTCATACAGCCGGACGAACACCTCGCGCACCGCGCGCGAAAGCTTCTCGTCCATGGTGAAGTACTCGCGCCCCCAATCCACTGAAGCGCCCAGCCGCTTCATCTGCTCAAGGATCGCGCCGCCATAGTGTCGCTTCCATTCCCACACCCGCTCGATAAACTTCTCGCGCCCCAGCTCGCGCCGTTTCTTGCCTTCGCTGGCCAGTTGGCGCTCGACCATCATCTGCGTCGCGATGCCGGCATGATCCGTGCCCGGCAGCCAAAGCGTGATAAACCCGCGCATGCGATGCCAGCGCACGAGAATATCCATCTGCGTCTGGTTCAGCATGTGCCCCATGTGCAACCGACCCGTCACGTTCGGAGGCGGCAAGAGCAGCGTAAACACCGGACGCGAATCTCCCGGCACCGGAGTCTCCACGTGAAACAGTTTTTCCCGGACCCAATACTCGGCCCAGCGCGTTTCAATCGCGCCCGGTTCGTAAGCTTTCGGCAATTCGTGCGGCATCGTGTTCCTAATAGTGTGGTGACGGGGCCCCGCCCCGTCCCGGCCGTCCAAACCGAGCAAAGCTCGGAGATTTCCCGGCAGAAGGAGGGAATCTTTGATCTTACAGGCGCAAGAAAAGAAGGGTCAAACGGCAAGCCTGCAGTCACGAGCCTCGAGTCAGTCGTTCAGTCAAGAGGTTTTCACCACAAAACCACGTTCATCGGTCACCGCAGCACCTCATCGGTTAGTGGCAGACTCGTTATTTGTGACAGAACTGTTCCACGTGGAACACTGTACGTACAATGAGGGGCGGTCGGGCGGCACAACCTGAGGGCTCAGGGCTGAAGGCTGCCCTACTTCCCCGCCAGCTTCCTCGCGATCTCTTCCACGATCTTCGGGCGAAGATCGGCCATTACGCTGTCCACGATACTGGCAATCGTGCTGGCGTCCGGTACAGACGTCGCCGTAGACGAAGCCGCAGAGCCCTTTGCCGCCGCTGCTGCTGCCATGGCCTTCGGAGCCTCTTCGGCCTGTTTTGCAGCCTCCACCACGTCACTGTTCGCGGCTTCGCTGGTCGGCGCGGTGCGGATCTGATGCCACTTCGATTTCCCCGATTTCGCTTTCACGGCCTTGCCCATGGCTTCCCGACCCCCAGCATCTGAACTCGAATCCTGATTCTCTTCCGCCGTCACAGGCGTCGCGACCGCAGTCCCCGTCCCGCTGACGGGCTCCCTATCCTGTCCCCCCGCAACCTCGATCTCGCCCGTGCCCACCGCATCCGCGAAGGTCGCTGCCGCGACTTCTTCCGCAGGTGCTTCCTCAGCCGTGGAATCTTTCCGCTCCGCTTCGATCTTCTCCGGTTCGACCTCATGTCCGATCTGTGGTGCGACCTCTGGTGCGCTCCCGTCCATCGAAGAACTCTCGGCCTTCGAGGCCGCCGTCATCTCCGCCGGTGCTTCCCCGGCCGATGTTTCAGTAGCTGTGGTCTCTAAACCATGCTCAGATGAACAGCGCTCGGCCCCTCGTTCTGCCCAACTGTTCGTAGCGGCCGCCAACCCTGCTTCCGCCAGTCTGTTCTCCACCGCAGCCGCAATCGCTGAAACTCTGGGAATCCGTACCGGTGCACTTTCGCCGCCGGGCGCTGCGGCCGGCATTGCGCTAAAAGTGCCGAACATTTCCGCCTCCAGCGAAATCGCCGCTTCCTCCGGAGTCAGCGTCAGTGGTTCCGCTACCCACCTCGGACCGGATGCCGCAATGCGTGCCGCTTCTTCCGCCAGCACCTGGCCGGCCGCCGCCAAGGTTTCGTGCGACGGAGCCGTCGGGACCTCCGCGGAACCAGTAGCGGGTGTCAGCCAGCGCAACGCTTCGGCCAGTTCCGCATCGCTCGGCATCGGCTCTTCCGCCTCCGCCGTCTCTGGCACACTCGCCGCAACCGGGACCGGTGGCTCAATCTTCTCCGCCGGCAACTCTTCCGCCGGCAACTCGTGGCCCTTCAACTCCTGGGTCTTCGATTCTTCGGGCTGTGATTCCGGGCCCTTCGCATCCCCCGCTTCCGCCAGCGCGTTCGCCGCCGCCCCCTCGCTATTGGCGACGGCCTCGGCCGGCTTCGCTTCAATCTCTTGTTCGCCCTTGTCTTCCGCCGCCTTTTCTTCCACGGCCTGCCCTATCGCGCCCGCAGCCGACGCAAACATCGGCTCGTCGGTTCCGTCCACAGGCGCGGGCTCCTGCGCAAACTGGGCGGTATTCACCACGACAGCAGCCAACTCTGCCGCCGCTTCGGGATGGCTTTCGGCAACTACCGCAGCGCCTTCGCTCACCGCCTCCAAGTGCTCGACCGCAATTTCGACTTCACTCTTTGCTTCGGCCTTTCCTTCGAAGCCTGGCGCCGGAGCCTCAACGCCTGCCTCCGCGGCCTCAACACCTGTCTCCGCGGGCGCAACGACCGGCGCCGGATTCTCCACTTCTTTAGTCGATTCCGCCGCAGCAGCAGCAGGTTCTTCCACTTCCGTCTGCGCCGCCGCCAACGTATCCACTGGAGCCTCAACCAGGCCCATCTTTTCCGCCAGCGGCGCAATATCCTCAGCCTCCGGAATCGGTCCATCGAGCTTCGCGGCCAACTCACTGAGGGCGTCCAACTCATCCGGCGTGATGTCGCGCGGAATATCCGGGACCAACCCTGGCTCCTGTCCCGGCGGCGCCGCCGCCTTAACCGCGAACACCGCGCCCGCGCCCGTCTTTCCCTTCCCCTTCCGGAAATCCCGGAAGGTCGCTCCCGCAGCATCCTCTGATTCTGGTTCTTCTTTCTTCTTCTTCGACGGAAAATCCAGCCGGCTCTTCCATCCGGCATCGGCCATTGTGTTTTTTCCCGTTCTCCCGTCGCTTTCCTCGCCGCCGAACCTCTCCATGCCCGAAACCGACGTGCTAAAGCGCCCGCCCGCGGAAGCCTGCGGCATCATGCGGTCTTCGAGTCGCGTGATCGCAGTCAGCAACTCGCTGGCTTCAAATGGCTTCACGATGTGAGCGTCGGCCTTGACCCGGCGCGCTTCATCCGCCTTGAAAGGTTCCAGCTTGCCCACCGTCAGCAGCACGGGAATGTGCGCCGTCTCCTCCGAATCCTTCAGCCGCTGGCAGACCTCCAGCCCGCTGTAACCAGGCATGTACACATCGAGCACGATCAAATCGGGCTTCAGTTCGGTGATTTTCTTCAGGGCGGCCGATCCGTTATTGACCGTGACCACGTCATACCCGGCATCTGCCAGGATTTTTCGGCCCATGTTCTGGGCTGTCACACTATCATCGGCAAGCAGTATTTTCCGCGCCAAGCGTCATCCTTCGCAAAAAAGGAGAGATAACGCGAAAGTATCCTGTCCCTTAACCTAAGTCAACGATTCCCGCACGAGTAACAGGTTACGACCGTTCCTAGTCTGTTGGGGAGGGGTGGAAGGGGTCAGAGTCACGAGATCAGATTGAGGAAGCGGGAGGCAAGACTTGAAGAGTTGAGGGGCGGATTCCAGAAGTCGGCTCACAAAACCGGTAGAAACCTCTGCAATCTGCCCTCTTAACTCTGACCTCTCTAGAACGGGTTCAGCTTTGCCAGTCCCTTCTTCTTCTTTTTCTTCTTGCTCGAAGAAATATCCGCCATCTCTTCGTTTTTCGTCGTCGCACTCGAGGAAGCCGCGCTCGTTGCTCCGCTACCACTGTCGAGTTGATTGCTCTGCTGTAGTGGGGGAAGCGCATTCGGATCGGGCTCGACGTTCGGCCTCAATTCATTCGGATCCGCCGCAGTTGGCTTCAACTCGGCTGCCGCAGCCGGAACCGCTGCCGCCGGAGGGACCGCATTTGCGACCGGAGCATCCGAACGCGGCGCCTCCTGGTTCGGCGGCGAAGTCCCGCTTACCGTCTCCACCTTCAGCTTGCTGTTCCCGCCGCCCATCGCACTGCTCAGCTCTTTCACCACGCCCGTTGCCGTCACCGGCTCCGGATCCACCATCGTCGGTTCGCCCACGCGTGCGGCCCTGGACATGTCGGGAGCCTTCTCGAAGTTCCCCAGCCCCTTCGACAGCATGCCCGTTTGTAGCCGGCTCGCCTCTTCCTTCTTGTTATTATCGAGCGCCGCCCGCGTCGGCCGCGGCACCGGTTGATGCAGCGCCTCCAGCCGCGACTTGGCATCCACCGCCCGGTCCATTGCCGGATACCGCTTGATGATCCTCGCGTACGCCTCCGCCGCGTCCTTCGTCAGTTCCTCGATCATCCTGGTCTTGGCCACTTCGTTCAAGCGCGCATTCTTCCGCACCGCATTGATCTCGCCTTCGTATGATTGCCCTAGCAGATACAGCGCCTCGTCCGCACCGCTGTATAACGGATAGCGGTCCACCAGCGTTTTCAGCCGCGCAATCGCCGCCGGATACGCCATCCGCAGATAATAGAACCGTCCGATCCCGAACTCCCGGTCCGCCAGTACCTCCTGCACTTCCCGCAACCGCTGTTTCGCCTGCGGCACCAGTTTGCTGTCCGGATACTCCGTGATCAGCGCCCGGTATTCCTCCTCCGCCCGCATCGCGTGCGTGTAGTCTCGGTCCGGCTTTTCCATCTCCTGATAGTGGATGTTTGCCACCTTCAGTTGCGCCTCGGCCGCCTCCGGCATATTGGGAAAGAACGTCCGGAAATCCTTGTACTGGATCTCGGCCTGCTGCAACGCCGTCGTGCCGCCCTCGGCGTACCACGAATCCGCCACCGCCAGCTTCGCCCGCGCCACATACTCCGAATCCGGATACGTGTTGATCAACGTCTGTAGCGTCATCCGCGCCACGTCGAAGTGGTTGTGTTTCATGGCGTCCATGGCCCGGTCAAACAGCACTTTGTCGGGCTGTTTCGATCCCACGTTGGCCAGCGGATTCACTGCTTTCTTGTTGGTGCATGCCGCCGTCAACGCCAGCAGCAACGCAAGAACTACGAAAATAGAACTACGACGCATAAAAGACCTGACCTTTGCAATCCGATCTCAACCTCTGCAATCTGACCTTTGACCTCTGCAATCCCTACACTCTCTGCAAACTCGCGCTCCGCGCCGCTTCCAGCAGCGCCTGCGCGTTGACCTTGGCATCGCCCTTGCCGAACACTGCATTCCCCGCCACCAGAATTTCTGCCCCGGCTCGCACCACTTCCGCCACTGTGTCCATCCCGACGCCGCCATCTACTTCGATGCGGTATTGGTATCCCCGCGCCGCGCGAATCTCCGCCAACTTCCTCATTTTGTGCAGCGTTCCCGGGATAAACTTCTGCCCCCCAAACCCTGGATTCACGCTCATCACCAGCACATAATCCACAATCTCGAGCACTTCGCTGAGCGTCTCCACCGGCGTCGCCGGATTGATCACCACTCCCGCCAGGCATTCATGCTGCTTGATAAGGTGCAGCGTCCGGTTCAAATGCCGGCACGCCTCCTGATGCACCGAAATCCAGTCCGCTCCCGCTTCCGCAAAATCCGCAATGTACTGGTCGGGGTTTTCTATCATCAGATGGCAGTCCAGCGGAAGCCGAGTTGCCCGGCGCAGAGATTTCACCACCGGCGGCCCGATCGTCAGATTGGGCACAAAGTGCCCGTCCATGATATCCACGTGGACGACGCTGCCGCCGCCCGCCGTCGCCCGCTCCACCTGCTCCGCCAGGTGGGCGAAATCCGCCGAAAGTATCGAGGGTGCGAGTTCGATTAAATGCCCGATCAAAACAAGGGTCCAGGGTATAGGGTCAGAAGCTGTGGAAATTCTAGCACGGTGAGGGCAGCGCCCATCTCCGTTCGTTCGGGGACGGACGCCCCCGCCCGTCCATGCCGAGCGCAGTTCGGCGGTTGCTTGCTCGCAATCAGGCGCTCGATTTCGAAAAGCGCGTTTCCTCAGAGGCCGCCAGCACTTTTCTCACCTTCCCCACTCCCTCCGCCATAGCAAACTTCAGCCTCTCGATCCCCTCGCCGGTAACCGCCGAAATCGGATAAAGCTTCAGCTTCTTGCGCGTAGCCCACTGCTTCAGTTTCTTAAGCTTCTCCGGATTCGCCACGTCGATCTTGGAAGCGACCATCAGTGTCGGTTTCGTCTCCAACCCCGCTCCGAAACTAGCCAACTCGCCCCGAATCACCTCAACGTCTTTCAGCACGTCGTCCCGTCCGCTGCCGTCGGAGACATCCACCATATGCACCAGCAAACGCGTGCGCTCGATGTGGCGCAAAAACTGTGTACCGAGGCCCGATCCGCTGTGCGCGCCTTCGATCAAGCCCGGAATGTCGGCGACCACGAAACTCTCTTCCTTGCCCTTCTCACCCGCCAGCACCACGCCCAGATTCGGTTCGAGCGTCGTAAAAGGATAATCCGCCACCTTCGGCCGCGCCGCCGAGATGCGCGAGATCAGCGTCGACTTGCCCACATTCGGATATCCCACCAGCCCAACATCGGCGAGCAGCTTCAATTCCAGGCGGAAGTTGCGTTCTTCGCCCGGGCGTCCTTCTTCGTGCTCGCGCGGCGCCTGATGCGTCGAAGTGGCAAACTGCGCGTTGCCGCGTCCTCCGCGTCCGCCGCGCGCGATTATGACGCGTTCATCGGGGCGCGAAAAATCGTAAACTTTCTCGCCTGTGTCCTCGTCGTAAACGATCGTCCCCACCGGCACCTTTAGGACAATCCCTCCGCCATCGCGCCCGGTCTTTTTCGATCCCTCGCCGTGCCGTCCCCGCTCCGCCGTGTATTCCGGATTAAACCGGAAATGTATCAGCGTATTGTGCTGCTCGCTCGATTCCATCCAGATGTCGCCGCCGCGCCCGCCATCTCCTCCCGATGGCCCGCCCCGCGGCACGAACTTCTCCCGCCGGAACGCCATGCAGCCGTTGCCGCCATCCCCAGCCTTCACTCGAATTTTCGCTTCATCGATGAACATGTTGGCCCCGCAAAGAGTGCTGGAGCGGCGAGACGCCCGTCCCTCCACCGCATGACTATCACGTAGGAGCGGACGCCCTCGTTCGTCCCAGCGGAGCGAAGCTCCGCAATTTCGCCGCAACGAAAAAGCCTCGACTCGAAGCCGAGGCCCAACGCCGCAGCCCCTTAAAGGGGCATTTAATTTCAACAAACTACGACATCGCTGAAGCAATGCCCTGATACCAAGCGACGGCGAGCTGCCAATCCAACCTTTGCTGCAGCGGTCCGCGCCCTACTTCGCTTCGATAGCCTCGGGCTCGACCAGCACAAACTTCCCCATCGATCCCTTATCGACAAACTTGATGCGCCCCGTGATCTTGGCGAACAGAGTGTCGTCTTTGCCGCGTCCAACGTTCAGCCCAGGCTTAACCCGCGTCCCCCGCTGCCGCACGATGATCGTGCCGCCGGGTACCAGTTGCCCGCCGAAAGCCTTAAACCCAAGCCGCTGTGCGTTCGAGTCGCGCCCGTTTCGTGAAGTGCCCTGTCCTTTTTTATGCGCCATAAATCAGTTCCCAGTGGCCAGTTGCCAGTAGTTTCCAATCTGTTGCCGTGCAGAACCACATTGTCATCCTGAGCGAAGCGAAGGATCTGGCTATCTTTTTTTCTTCGCCGCCGCTTTCTTCGGCGCCGATTTCTTCCCATGCGCGTGCGCTACATGCTCCGCCGCCTTTTTCCCCGGCCGCTTCGAAGTTTTCACTTCTTCGCCGCCCTCATGTTCCGGCTTCGCCTTCTTCTCTTTCTTGGGAAGCTCGGGCGCTTTGAACGACTGACCATCAAAAGCAATCTCAGTGATGCGGACCGCCGTATAGTCCTGCCGGTGCCCACGCAGCTTCTTGTATTGCTTCTTGCGCTTGTAATGGAAGACCAGGATCTTGTTGCCGCGTCCCTGTTCGACCACCTCGCCGGTCACGAGCGCCCCCGTTCCCGCAGGCACCACGCTGCCCGCCTCGGCGGAAACCGCCAGCACGTCGCCGAACTCGACCTTTCCGTCCTTGTCTTCTTGTGTTTCCACCCGGATCACATCGCCCGGGGCCACTCGATACTGCTTTCCACCTGCGCGGATCACCGCGTACATAGACTCTCCTTCATCCTCGTGTAGGGACGGGGCTTTGCCCCGTCCAAGCCGAGCGCACTCGGCAGATACAATCTTGTGCTTGCTGTTTTCCCGCTGCGGCTTCTGACCGGAAACGCGGCGCGGCCCCAGAACGGGTCCGCAAGTACAGGCAAACTCATTCAGTCTATCGTGCGCTGTGGAAATCGGTCAAACGGAAGTCGCAGTCCGGTTATCACTCGGCGACGGCTCGCTGCGCTCGCTTGACACTGTATTGAAACGGGTGTGAAATTATCGAGTCTTCAAGGCCGGTGCCGATCCTTCCCTGTGGCACTTGGACCCGGAAGCTCTCGTCGAAGAAACCCGCGAGCGGGATTGCAGGCTGGAAATTTCTCTGGCCCCGCATTTTCCCTGCCAGTGGATTTAGAGCTTCACATCTCACAGGAGTGGCCAATGAATTCGAGCAACCGAGGAAAGAACATCCTGCCGAAATGGTCCTTATTGCTGGTTCTTCTCGCGGTAACCGCAGTGGCTTCGGCTCAAAAGGACAAGCCGAAGAGCGCGCCTGCACCGAGCAAGCCGGCGAGCGCGCCGAAGGCCGCCCAGGGCGGCGGTGCCAAGACTGGCGGAGCGGCCGGCGGTGCCAAGCCCGGCGGCGCGGCCAATCGCGGGGCCAGCGGAGCGAACACCAACAGAGGTGGGCAGGCGGGCGCGAATAGAACTGGCACGACCGGCGGCGGCGCCAACCGCGGACCCAGCGGAGCGAACACTAACAGACCTAGTCCAGCGGGCGGCAACAAGGGTGGTCCGGCGAACGCCGGCAAAGGCGCTCCAGCAAATGCCGGTAAGGGTGCTCCCGCGGGTGGCGCCAACAAGGGCGGACCGGCGAACGCCGGTAAGGGCGGTCCAGCGGGCGGCAACAGGGGTGGTCCAGCGAACGCCGGCCGACCTAGCGCGGGCAGCCGTACTCCTCCGGGCAGGAATGTCTCCCTGAAGGGTGGAGGAAAGGCGAGCATCCGTCCCAATGGCCAAGTTCGTTCGATCGATCGCGGCGGAATGCACATTGAGCATGGAGTCCGCGGCGGGCGCACGGTTGTGGGTGAACACAATGGAGCGCGCGTCGTGAACACGGGACGGCACGGCGGATACGTGCAGCGCAGCTACGTCAACCGCGGCGGCCACTCCTATTATTCGCGCACCTACTATGACCACGGCCACTACCGGACCGGCGTGTATCGCGGCTACTTCTACGGCGGCCGTAACTACTATGGCTACTATCCTGGGTTCTACTACCATCCCGGTTTCTACGGGTGGGCCTACAATCCCTGGGCCGCGCCGGTGGTCTGGGGCGTAGGGGCGTGGGGTTGGGGAGGAGCTCCGTGGTTTGGCTTCTACGGCGGGTGGTTCACGCCTTATCCTGTCTATGCTTCACCCGCGTTCTGGCTGACGGATTACCTGATTGCCGCGAACTTGCAGGCGGCCTATGCGGCACAGGCGGACGCAGGCGCGGACGCCGATGCCGGCGACGGAGGCGGTGGTGGAGGTGGTCCTGCTCCGGCAGCGGCCTCG
>Ga0187867_10003845_pt1 | contig 11826 bp, 8 predicted proteins | sample June2016WEW_13_1_FD_132976 | JGI IMG/M metagenome (GOLD analysis project Ga0187867, IMG submission 132976) | Peatland microbial communities from SPRUCE experiment site at the Marcell Experimental Forest, Minnesota, USA - June2016WEW_13_10 | ecosystem: Environmental > Terrestrial > Soil >... | reverse complement strand
TTCATCGGCTCGCGCCTTTGCTCCACGCTTCTTTCAGGCCCCGCCTCGCGGCGAGTGTTATTTCACCCTTGCGCTTCGCTATGACTTCACCTCCATCAGGTTGTCAAAGGGACTTTCACCCTCGAGCTGTCGAACATGCTCGGCACACAAGAAAAAGCGCGGCCCATGGGCCGCGCCTCGTTTTCTTAAAGTTTTAGCTTATAGGTTTGTTATATCAAGCCGGGAGGGGTGATTGGGACATTTTCCGCCACCTCCCCAAGAATTAGTTGAATAATTATACACTTGGCATAGGATTGGATTCGGCCTACTAAATCGTTTTAATAAGCTAATTGCAAAGGAGGAAAGGGAAAATGAATGGTGACCGACACCCGATCACGAGTTTCCAGTTGAGGAAAATGGAATGTATTGGCCTACGTTGACGTTTCGTGAGGATCAAATAGTGGCGTGCTATCCGCTCCCTCAAACTCGAAAAGATCATCCGAGCCGTACAGGTAGCTGCCGCCACAAGCTTTGCATGGAACGGGCGCGAGCGGTGTTGTGTAGAAAGTCCGAGTAGCCTGCGAGTGAGGATCGCACCTACCGAGTGCGATAGTCTCGCCGCACAACTTGCATTTAACTCCGTAGTATCTTGCCATCGGTTGTACAGTTCTGTACAGAGTATAATGCCGAATGCTTTCACGCGGGGACGAGGCGATAATCAGGGCAGAGATTGAAAGACTGGAAAAGGTGTGCAGAGAGTGTACTGATAGTGGCATCCGACAACGGATTGAGGCTTGGATCGAAGCAGAGAAAAGGAAGCTCGCGGACGATAAATGCCCGAAGAAATCACAGTAGACAAGAAGAAATTCGATGCCCTGCTTCGCAAGATGCTGGCGACCCCGCCTCTGCCCAAGTCAGAAGTTAAGGTAGCGAAACCAAAGCCTAAGAAGCGGAAGAACTCGGCGGCGTAGTCAATCACCTACCGAGCATACTTACGGTTATATTGACATTTGCCCGCTTTATTTTTAGGAACTGACGGGTCTTTTGGCCGGAATCTTTCAAGATGCCGAACAAAGCCACGATGTTTTAAGTCTTGAGCGGTTTTGCCATTACAGGCGGGGCATCTCCATCCATTTTTCTCGGCTTCTCTGGTTTTCATTGTTTCTCCCGTTGAACCGGGGCCAGACCTCTGCTTTGTTGCTTGAAGTAACTCAGCGGAGAGCGCCCGTTCGTTCCACCTGCGCCCGTATTGCTAAGGCTGCCAGCAGCGCGGCGGGAGTCTGACCGGCCCCGCGCAATTCTAGAACACTTCGCGGGTTAGTTTCTTGTAGGTGAGGGGTTTCCTGGTGACCAGTTCCTTCGCCAGCGTCTCAAACATATGCGGTTGCATGTGGCGGCGATTGTAGCACCAGCAGAACTCTTGCAGGTAACTGTCTAGGTGGTCCTCGGTGAGATGATGGTATGAGCCGATTACGCCACGTTTGAACAGTGAGAATGCGCCTTCTACAGTCTTGGTAGAAAGTTCGCCCTTGGTTCTCAGTTCGTCCTTGTGGCTAGCGATCTCATCCTTTTCGGTAGGAAAAAGCGAAAAAGCCATCGGTAGGTCGGCCCGGAATCTGTAATAACTTTGCTCGCCTCGGGGCTGAGTTTTTCATCAAAAATAGGTTTGAGAGATTCCGCCTTCACGTTACCGATTCGCTGCAAGTCGGCGCATCCTTCGTGAGGGTTTGCCGAGCGTAGCGACCGGCTCCGCACACATGGCAAATTTTTGGAATTCCGTCATTCAATAGTTGACCACCCTCCCTGATACTCTCAAGATTGGTGTTCACTACAAGCAGCAAATCGTCGGCTGAGCTAAAGCACTTCTCCTGTCTTTCAACGACGGAGTGCTCCAAGATGACGTTAATCATGTACATGTGTGGATCGCTAGGGAAGAGCTTCGTTACGTCGTTGACTGGCTCATCCCAATATTCTCTGCCCAGTTTCGGTTTGCCGGTGACCATGCACCATAGATCTTTCCCCAGCATGTACACATCAAAGTTTGTATTAACGTTATCGGGCCTAACGCCCATGCCTCTCCACGTTGGCGGCGGTATGAAATCGCCCGCTCCTACAGTCTCCCCTTGGTAAGCGGTTATACGCGGCGGTCGGTTGGGGACGAAAACCAGCCCAAAGTCGCCGAGAATAAGCTCGTGATCTTTTCCGATAAAGATACTGGCAGGCTTAATGTCGCGGTGGACAATGCCTTCCTTATGAAGCTCAGCAATGGTGTTCACTACTGATCGGAAGGCCTTTAGCGCGAGAGCCGGGCTACCTCTGTACTCCGAGAGATGATCTTCCAAAGTCCCGTTGGAAAGGTATTCAGTCACCATCCAGCGTTCGTTTATGTTCGCACCCAAGAGTTTGGACAGTCCCGCTCTATTCTGTTGTAGAACTTCGATTTCCTGTTGCAGCTGCCTGAGACTCTGTTCCTCGTCGTCTCGGAGCTTGAACTCTTTCATCGCTCCGAGCTCTGTGGGTAGGTCCGGACGCGTGTAATCTCGAATGGCCTCAGCAAACTGAGTGTTAACACTCGTCTTTTCTTCAGCCGTCGTAAAGCTTATGGCGGTGGGGACGTGAGAGTTGATTGTCGTGAGCTGCGGGCACGTTGTTTCGTTCTCTCGGGCGTTCGCACGAGGTAGACCTCGCTCTGCCCACCTTCGCCTAATTTGGTTGGACTTACTCGTTCCCAATCAGACTTGCGGCTTTCCATGCCACGGGATTATAGACCTTGATGGTTATCGATCCTCGCTGGGGCTGCCGGTCTTCCCGGCAAACCGAAATCAGAATTATTTCAAGCAAAATCCACAGCCTCCGTCGAACCCTCTCGGTCAATTACTCTAAGCCCGCCGTCCGGCGATAATCGAAAGACGATAATCTGCAGAGGACTCGCCTCGCGCAACGAACGTTCTTAATGATAGCCAGGGCCAAACTTCGATGAAGTCTTTGCTCACTCCAGCCATCTGGATTGTGGCGGCCGCGATCCTGCTGCACACAGGCTTGGTCACACCCAGTGCCACGCTCGTCACGTTTGCCATGTACGCGGCGTTGATCGCGGGCCTTCTGATCGCGTGGCGATTCCACTCCAGCCGCATCCTCTTCGCCATGCTGGTTCTGTTCCTCGCCGAGCGCGCAATCTCCTATTTCTCTTTCGTCTCTGGCGGTCATGGCGCGAGCAGCGCACCGGGAAGCACTGCTGTAGCAGCGGTTGGCTTGCTCTTGCCACTAAACTTTGTTCTGCTCTCACTGGCGCAGGAAAAGGGATTCACCTTCTCCAGCATCGCGCCTCCAGCCTTGTGGCTGTTCGTCGAGTCCGTCGTGGTTGCCGTGCTCTGCCGGCCTGATTCACTGGCGACGACGGCGCGGCGCGCTTTGCACCATCCTCTAACTCCGCAGCCCTTGCCTTTCGCCACACTCATAGCTTTCGCACTCGCGGCGGTTGTGCTGCTCATTCGATTCCTGCTTTTCCGCAAACCAGCGGAGAGTGGATTGCTCTGGGCCTTGGCCGCTTCATTCCTAGCACTCCGCTTTGGAGGCGCTGGACGCATCCCCTCCGCTTACTTCGCCACGGCGGGGTTCATCCTGACAGTTTCTATCGTCGAGACTTCGTACCTGCTCGCCTATCACGATGAACTCACGACGCTGCCTTCGCGGCGCGCCTTTCACGAGGCCTTGCTTCGCCTTCAGCCACCTTATTCCATTGCAATGGTCGACATTGATCACTTCAAACGATGCAACGACACGTACGGGCACGACACTGGAGATCAGGTGCTGCGTCTGGTCGCGTCGCGCCTTGCACGCGTAACCGGCGGAGGACAAGCTTACCGTTACGGTGGAGAAGAATTTGCCATCATCTTCTCCGGGAAGACCGCCGGGGACGTTTTGGATCATGTGGAACAGTTACGCGCCGACATCGAGGCCAGCAGCTTTCGCCTCCGCGGCCGTGACCGCCGTATCGGGGCTCGCGGTCCGGACCGCCGCAATCCGCGTGTGCGTGCCCGCGCGCAAACTGGCTTCGCCACACGGCAGCTCTCGCGCGTAGCCTCACCCATTGAACTTTCGGTTACGGCGAGCATCGGGGTGGCGAGTTCCAACCGTGAGCATTCATCGGCTGACGCGGTCATCCAGGCAGCTGACAAAGCGCTCTACCGCGCCAAAGCCGCTGGACGCAACCGAGTCGAAATTGCTTCTTCTCCCCGGCGCCGAACCCGCAGCAGAGCCGCTGGCATCGCCTGACGATCTTGCAAGTTTCACGTGAGTTTCTGGGGCGGGAGTTCAGACGCCAACCCAAACGACGGTGGAACGTCGGGCCCGGAGCGTCATTGAGGGCGGGAAACATGACGGCCCCGGGCTCGTACGTTTCGCAAGCACCACAGGCCGTGCGGTCAGCCCGCAGTATTGGGTGGAATCGAGTTTTTCCGTCCACTGCCACCGCAAGCCGGGCACTGCACTCGGATAAATGCGATGCCCTCGGACTTGCCACTGATGTCCACAGGCTTGGCAATGTATCCGGTACCGCCGCAGCGCGGACAGTCCTTCGGATCCACTCATCCCCCTCAGTTGCGACTGAGTTTTTCATCAAATCCCGTTCGCGGCGCCAAAAAGTGAATTGTGTTACGAAACACGAACACGAGCTCGCGCAATCGCGTGTCTGTCCGAGTGCGAGGGCTGGTTCATTATGCACACAGGGCAGCGTGAATACTGCGGAACTTTTCTGCAAATACAAAACCGGACAGTTGTTCAAAATCTTCTAAGCAGCAACGATCAGTTCCACGCCCAACGTAGCCAGAGCGATGTCTTCATTCGACGACAAGCCGCTCACCGCGACGGCTCCAACTACGTCGCCATTTTTCCAGACCGGAACCCCGCCAGCCCACCCCACATATTTCGGATCGCCGTAGTAAGCAATGTCGTGGCCCTTTTCCGGATGTCTTACCTTTTCTCCGATCTCCTTGGTTGGTTTGCGCTCGCGGGCCGCGGTCCACGCCTTATTCGTGGCGACGAGGATAGAGGAAACAGGAGCACCGTCCATTCGTGCAAGACAGATGAGGTCGCCGTGCGAATCGGCAACGGCCACCACTACAGCCTTTTGCATCTGCGAAGCTTTTTCAACGATGAGATCGACAGCCCGCCTGGCTTCGGAGTAGTCAATGGATTGGAGGGTCCTCATACGTGGGAAGACAGGATATGACAGGCTGGAGCGCATGAACTCGACAAAATAAATGCTGGCCATCGCTGGCCAGCACGCAGAGCTTGCAAACGAAGTTGCCTCCGGGCCAGGAGCGATTTCCTGGCCCGGAGAGTCCCTTAGAACACAAATTTCAGAGCAAACTGAACCAAGCGTTCAGGTGAAGCTACACCGCCTTGAACGGTTGAGTTGATCACGCCGAATCCGTTGGATACTCCGGTGCCACCGAAGCCAGTGGCCGGCATGGAGAAGTACGGATGGTTGAATATGTTAAAGAACTCGGTTCGGAATTCGATGCCCATTCTCTCCGAGACCTTGGTTTTCTTGAAAACCGCGAAGTCAAAGTTGTTGATTCCAGGTCCGCGAAGTGTGGAATCGACGCGCGACTCACTGCCCGGACCGTAATCTGGCGGGTTCGCAAAGCAACTGGTGTTGAACCAATTGGTAAGGTGGCCGCCGCCGGATTTCTTGTCGCATCCGGGAACGACATCAGGCCGGATGTTTCCGACTCCAAGATTTGCCGCTTCCAGCGGGGTTGAGCCAGAGTAGGTAATCTTCAGCGGGAAGCCGCGTTGGAAGGTGGTGATACCGTCGACGCCCCAGCCGGAAACCGCGCCGTTCGCGAATCCGCTGAAGTTATTTGCGAACGCCTTTCCGTGGCCGAAGGGAAGGTCGAGAACGTAACTGATCACCAGCCGTTGCGAAACATCCTGCGAGGAGAGCGATCTTTCTCCCGCCAGATTGCTCCAGTCCTGCACGGCGCCAACGCCACCGGTTGGTCCTTCGAGCCAACTGGTCAGAGTGTCGGTGTTGCTGAGGAGCTTGGAATTCGTGTAAGCCACCAGCAACGTGCCACCGCCTTGGAACCGGCGGGTTAAGGTGGCTTGCAGAGAATTGTAAGTGCTGCCGCAGCAACCGTAACCACCCAAAGACAACCCGTTGTATTGCGGGTAGGGACGTTCCAGCTGACCTGCTGCAACCGTAGCCCCGTTCAGGGACGGATTGGGATTCGTGCCCACCATTGGGTTGGCAACTTGCGTCGTGAGCGCAGCGCCCTGAGACCAGAGGGTATCAGGAAGCTGGTCAACGTTAGTTGAATACTGTTCCAGATGAACGCCGTGCGAACCCGCATAGGCCACATCCCCGAAGAAGCCCGCCGGGAGTTGACGCTGGATGTCGAAGTTCCATTGCTGGACGTAGCCCCATTGCGGATTGCCGTGTCCGGTGGCCCCGTAGTACGGAGCCAAGGTCGGGTTGCCGTTGAAGGCCGCAAAGCTTGATACGTTGGCAGCAAATGGAGCCAGGGTGCCCGCCAAGGGTGCGAAGTTGCGTCCGGGCGGCGGCAGGATTCCAGAGTTCCCGAAGGGACCCGACTGTGCGCAGCCGAAGGCGTTTGGTCCCCTCACGGGGAACACCGAGTTGGTCGCGTTATATGAGCATTCGTCGCCGTCCAACATACCGACCGGAGTGACGAAGGAGTCCGTCGTAGCATGGAGCGGCGTGCTGGCAAGATTCACAAAATCGTTGTCGGGGTTGAGTCCGAACGAAACGTAGTTGGGGATGTAGAAAATGCCGTAGCCACCGCGGATGACGGTTTTCGGATCCGCGCCGTAGGCGAAGCCGAGCCGTGGAGAGAACGCCTTCTTATCCATTGGGATGTTGTTGCCGCTGGAGTTCCGGCCCGTTCCAACGAGGAAAGCATCGCCCGGGCATGCATCTCCTGCCACTCCGCCGCAGCCAGAGACCGTAGCATTGGTTGCTAACGGATCCCAATAAGAGAGGCGCTTATAGGAGTCAGACCAGGTGCCCTGCAATTCATAGCGAAGACCCAGGTTGACGGTCAACTTAGGCGTCAGGTGCCACGTGTCGTCCACGTAGAAGGCACGATAGACCTGCAAGCCCTTGGTCTGCGCGGGAACCTGAGCCACGCCTTCGGTCTGGTTGACGAAGCTTCCTTCATTTTGCGACAGGCCGAGCAGGAAGTCGGCGAAGGCGTAATTGGGATTGCTGGCCAAAAGAGGGTCGGCCGCGACTGCGGCTGAGGTTGATGCCAGTGCGTATTGGGTGGTCCAATTTCCTGGAAAGCCGAATGCGCCGCTGGCGATGTTGGTCTGGAAGTAGTTATCGTAGCCCCACTCGAACTGGGCGCCGGTCTGAATGGTGTGCTTGCCGCGGATCAAAGTGAACGCCGGGCTCAGGTTGTATTGCGTGTTGTGATCGCCGATGGCGCTGTTGCCCTGCGACTTTCCGACGTCGTTGGGGAACGGGAAGGCAGGGGTGGGAGGGGTCCGCATCGTGCTTGGCGGACTGTTGTAAGTTGAGGGCCAGCCCAGGGTCGTGAGGTCGAACCCCGAGAGAAGCGGCTGACGTCCGTAGACGAAGCGACTAGCCGCGAGGTTCACGTCGAGAACAGTGGTTGGAGTGAAAGCGTGGTTCAAACCGATGGCGAGCAACTTGCTGTGATATTTTTCCGCGCAGCGGTCGAGGCAGAGGCCAGTGCCGAAGGGATTCACCGGCAAGTCAAGCAATCCGAAATAGGCAAATCTTCCGAACAGGTGCGTGTTGTTTCCAATGTTCTGATCGCCGCGCGCGACGAACTCGTTGGTGTTGCCGCCGCCTGGTGCCGAACTCAGAAAATTATTTACCGTGGCAGCGCTCGTAGGCAGCGGGAAGTAGGTATCCCACATCTTGGTGGTGGCCGTGCTGAATTCCGTGGTGGGAATTACGTTGTTCGGGTAAGGCGCGCGTTGCAGCGTTGTCGCATTGATGCTGTATGGGTCGTAGAGCTGATCGGTGGTGTTTCCGGCAGCGTCTTTGTCTTGACAAATACCGCCTACGAATCCAGAGACGCAGAGTGCGGCGAAATTTCCCTGGCGCTCGTTGGCGGCAGGAACGGTAGTGGTAAAGGGAGAACCCGTGCGCTGCCGGTATTGCTCCCAACTCACATAAAAGAATGTCTTATTCTTGAGGACCGGCCCACCCAACTGGAATCCGTACTGGTTCTGCGTCCACGGTGGAGGCTCGTTCTTGGTGCCGCTAGCGATCTCGCTCGCCTTGTTGAAATATTCATTGGCGTTCAGCACCTTGTTGCGGAAATATTCGTAGGCGGATCCGTGCCAATTGTTGGTGCCGGATTTTGTGCTGAGGTTCGTGACGCCGCCGGAGAACTTGCCCCACTCGGCGCCCAGGTTGCTGTATTGGACTTTGAACTCGCCAACTGAGTCCTGGGTTGGGATGATGATGGGCAAATTGATGTAGCCGATGTTCAGGGGTTGACCATCCAGATACTCTGCACCCTGATTGGCGAACGAACCGCCGACCTGATAGTTGCCCCAGCTGAAGGGGTTCTGGCCCACTGGCGATCCGCCCGAGCCACCCTGTGCGACGGCGGCAGGAGAAACTGTGATCAAGTTGAAAATATTGCGGCCGTTCAAAGGAAGTTCGTCAGCCTTGCGTTGCTCGACGACCTGACCGAGTGACGACGATTCGGTCTGGAGCAGCGGCGTCTCGGCGGTCACTTCCACGACTTGGCTGACCTCGCCGACCTGAAGCTGGGAAGTGATGTGAGTGTCTTGCTGAACTTGGACCGTGATATCGGCGCGGACAAAGTGCTTAAACCCTTGCTTTTCCACGTCAATCCGGTACTGGCCGGGGAACAGGTTCACAAACGTGAAAAGCCCGTCACTGCCGCTGGACTGCGTGCGCTTCTCTGACGTGCCCAAGTTGGTCAACGTCACTTTGGCGTCCGTGACGATAGCCCCCGAAGTATCGGTGACCGATCCGGAGATCGAGCCAAATGTGCTTTGGCCATAGAGAGAGAGCGAGGCAGAGATAAGCAGGCTTAACGAGATAAGCAGCGTGAAGAGTTTGCGACTTGGCATAGGTGGCTCTTTCCGGTGCGGAAATTTCCTAAATGTGATTGCGCCCGGATTCTTGATCACATTCACAACCGTTGTCAAGAATAAAATTCATGATTCCCACTTGAATAAACGTTAACCCTGCCAATCGGTGGTATGCTTCCCGGTCATGCCCGTGACCATGATGGACATCGCGAAGGACCTGAAGGTCTCCGTGGTGACGGTCTCAAAAGTACTGCGCAACCAGGGACGGATCAGCGATGCGACGCGCAAACGAGTTCTGCGGCGCGCAAAAGAACTCAATTATCAGATGAATTGGGTGGCGCGCAGCCTGGTGACACGGCGCACTTACACCATCGGTTTGCTGCTGCCGGAGTTCGCACATCCCTTCTTCGCCGAGATTGCCCGGGCCGTCGCCCAGACGGTTAGGCCTCACGGCTATCATATTGTGATCTCATCGTTTGAGGAGGATCCCGATCTGGAAGCGAGCGAGGTCGACTCTCTGCTAGCTCGCCAAGTGGATGGATTAATCATCGCTTCCTCGCAGCCGCCGCATCGCCTGGCGATGTTCAAACGGGTGCAAGAGCGCAACACGCCCTATGTTCTGATTGACCGTCCTATCGTCGGCCTGCGGGCCTGCTTCGTTGGAGTCGATAACCGCGCTATCGGCAGTTTGGCGACAGAGCATTTGATCGAACGAGGCTGCTGCCGCATCGGTCACCTGCGCGGTCCCGAAGTGGGAATTGCAGAAGAACGGCTGGAAGGTTATCGCCGAGCGCTGACCAGGCACGGCTTTCGTCCGCATTCAAGTTACATCGTCGCGGGTGGTCGCGGAGATGACACAGGGTACGACGGGATGCGGAAACTGCTAGGAGTGGGGCCGGTTACGGACGGAGTTTTCTGTTACAACGATCCGGTTGCGATCGGCGCTATGCGGGCGATCCTGGAGGCGGGACTGAAACTGCCCGACGATATTGCACTGGTCGGAGCCGGCAACGTTCACTACTCCGACGTGTTGGCGATTCCACTCACGACGATCGATCAGGGGACCTCTCAAATCGGGGTTCTCGCGGCCGAACTTCTGATTACGCGGATCGCGTCGAAGCGCTCGATAAGATCCCAAAAGATACTGATTCCCCCTAAACTTGTGGAACGGGAATCGACGCGGCGACAGCCGTAGAATTCATCGAGCACATCCCGGGTTCGCCCGGTTGACGAATGAGGTACCCTCGCCGCGCATGTCAGTGAAGAGATGCTGAGTAGAAGAATGCTCGCGGTACGTCTCTCCCGCGATATGCTGGGCTATTGAAGGAACCGTAATCTGGTGAACACTTTGTATCGTGTATTTTGCGTCTTGACCCTGCTGTTGGCCACGGCCCCCGGGGGACCGATTTTCGATGTCAGCCTGCCCCGCGGTGTGGATTTCACACTACAGAACTCCCCTACTCCTCAAAAATATTTGATCGAAACCATGCCGGGTGGAGTAGCCCTTCTTGACTACAACAACGACGGGCTGTTGGATGTCTTCTTTGTCAACGGCGGGCACATCGCCAGCCAGATGCAGGCCCCTGAAAACTTCGAGCGTCATGACCCGCGTTACTGGAATCGTCTGTACCGTCAAAACAAAGACGGAAGTTTCACAGACGTGACCGAGCAAGCCGGTTTGGCGAACGTTGGAGACGGAAACTATGGCATGGGCGTAGCCGTCGGTGACTACGACAATGACGGCTATCCTGATCTCTATGTTACGAACTATGGAAAAAACATTCTTTATCACAACAACGGCGACGGCACTTTCACGGATGTGACCGCGAAGGCGGGGGTCGCGGCGGGTGGCTGGTCGGTTTCAGCCGGATTCTTCGATTACGATAACGACGGAAAGCTGGATCTATTTGTGACCCGCTACATGGACTGGGACACTCAGCACAGCAAAGATTGCGGCGGGAATTTTCACACCTACTGTCCGCCCGGAGAATTTCCGCGCACCACCAACATTCTTTACCACAACCGCGGAGACGGCACATTTGAAGATGTGAGTCAACGCTCGGGAATTGCAGCCAAGAAAGGTCACGGCCTCGGTGTGGCTTTCTCGGATTATGATGGCGACGGGTTCACGGACATCTTTGTGGCTAACGATGGCATGCAGCAATATCTTTTTCATAACAACGGCAACGGTACGTTTACCGAGGTCGGCCTCGAAGCGGGCGTGGCACTGAACCTCGATGGTGGGCCACTGTCTGGCATGGGCGTGGTGTTTCAGGATTACGATAATGACGGCCGTCCTGACATCATCGTGACCACTTTGCCGCGCCAGACCTACGCGGTGTTCCACAATGACGGAAATGGATCTTTCAGTGACCGCGGCTTGCAAACGGGGGTGACCATGCTTTCGGGAATAACCTCTGGCTGGGGTATTGGTCTGGAAGATTTCGACAATGACGGGCAGAAAGACTTGTTCATCACCCAGGGACACGTTCTCGACAACGTGGAAACTATTGATCCTTCGTTGCACTACCTGGAACCCACGCTCGTGGCCCTGAATCACAACGGCCGGTTCGAGCAGGTTGATTCGGGAAGTGAAGCAATGGTCTCTGGCCGCGGAGCCGCATTCGGCGACCTCAACAATGATGGCTGGATCGACGTAGTGACGACGGTCCCGGGGGCGCATCCTCAGTTCTTTTTCAATCGGGGTGGAAGTGCGCACTGGCTGACGATCACTCTACGGGGCACGCGCAGCAACCGCGATGGTCTTGGCGCACGCGT
>Ga0187867_10003837_pt1 | contig 11833 bp, 13 predicted proteins | sample June2016WEW_13_1_FD_132976 | JGI IMG/M metagenome (GOLD analysis project Ga0187867, IMG submission 132976) | Peatland microbial communities from SPRUCE experiment site at the Marcell Experimental Forest, Minnesota, USA - June2016WEW_13_10 | ecosystem: Environmental > Terrestrial > Soil >... | reverse complement strand
GGGCTGCACGGCCATCACCAACCTGTGCATTCCCATGATTTCCGCATACCGAACCGGGAGGAGGGTTTTTCCTGTTCCTGATACTCCGGCGAGAACTGTAATAGGATTAATGTCATGGCACTTAAGGGACGTATGGAAGGCATCGATGATCCGGGGGGAGCAAAAATGAGGCCTTCTTGTCGGAGTGTATTCCTGACCAGTTGTAAGAGTATTGTTTCGTCCCGCTCATCACGTTCGCCGGAAAATGAATCTCTTTGCAGGCAAAGAGGCGTCTTCTGCAGCAGGTCGGAGTAGGCGGCAAGTTCGTCTTCCTCCGGTTCCCGTCGAGAGCCAAGTTTCGAGTCCATCTTAAGGATCTCCTGCTCCAAGGCAGCTTTTCGTGCATTCAACGCACCCACATCATTCTGGAGATCTTGATGTTTCGTTCGGAGACTAGCCAAATAGCCGCCAATTCTCTCCGCCTCAACCCCAGCTTGCCGGGCTTGCTGAGTTTTTTTCTCTACCTCCTCTTGAGCGAATCTGAAGACCGGTTTTAGTTCTTCGATCTTGTTCTCGAGGCGTTCCACAGAATGTTCGAGAGCAATTTGCTCATGGCGCAGTGTGTCGATAATCACCTCTGACTCGGATTTTTCCTTGCGGGCTCGGGTCAATTCGCGCTCGATATTCTCGAACTCAGCACGGACCTGTGTTGCTTCGCTCTTAAAGCGGTTAGATTCGGTACGTGCTGATTCAGCGGCGGTTCGGAGATCTTCGACGGCTCGCTCTAAAGAGATCTTCTCATTAAGAAGGCCGTTAAGCTTGATTTCTAATTCAGCTAGGTTGCGGATTGTTTGCTGGGCTTCATCAAGGCGGGATCTAAGTTCAGCCAGTCTGGACTCTAATGCTTGGGCTTCAGCCTTCTTTGCGACCAGATCCCCTATTTCCCGCTGCATGCGCTCTAGCGTCTGAGCGAGATTATGCCGCTGGTTTTCAAGCTCGCCCACCTCATTGCGGAGACTTTGGTTCTCCTGGTTCTTTATTGCACATTGTTGCTCAATATCTGCCAACACGGCCCGGAGGCGTTCCTGGTCTTCTCGTTCAGCTCCCAGCCTGTCCAATTCGCCCTTCTGATCGTCTATCCAAAGTCTAAGGGCTTCGATGTCTTTCTCCAGGATTGCCTTTCTTGCATCTAATGAAGCAACACTGGAGCCGGTTCCCGCTAATTCTGCTGCCCACTTTCGCCAATAAATGTAAAATCCAAAGGCGGCTAATAGGATCAAAATCGTCATTGCTCCAGCCAGAATCCAAAGGCTGGTAGGAATGTAAGGCATGCTTACGCCGTCCATTTCAATTTCCTCTCTTCGTCAAATTCATCTGCGACATTGTTTATTTCTCTTTGTCTCCCGTGGACTCTGGCTTGATAGGCTGTTCGGAAGTCTTGATAATCTGATCTAAAGCCTGCAATCTTGAGGCAAGCTCATCTTTCAATGTGATCAATTCATTCGCCAAATCGGTACGAACCTTCGCTAGATCAGCGCGCGTCTTTGAAAGGACTTCAGCTGACTGCCCAATTTCTTCTGAAGTTTTGGCGAATCTGGCCGAAGAGTTCTCCATAGTGGTCAGTTTGTTCTGGAGAGAACTGATTTGTTCTTGGAGGGAGCTGAGCGCCTTACCAAGATTATCTTCCCCGCTTTCTAACAAGGAGACATTTTTTTTGACACCTGAGGTTAGGCCATCAACAGCTTGGGATAGTCGCGATGTTTCGAGAGTTGCCGCCTTCTCAATCTGGCCTACCGTTCCACTCAATGTCGCGTTGGCAGTCTGTAGGTTTCCTGCTGATTGCTGAGCTGTAGTGACAGTATTCTGCAAGCCTTTCACCGTGGTCGAAAGATTTTCTGAATCGAGGGATATGCCCTTGATCTGTTGTGAAAAACTCTGTGTATCCTTCTGGATGCTACCAACTGTTTGACTCAGTGTCTGAGTTTGATTTTTCCAATTCTCGATGGTTTTACTCGTATCCTTACCAGACGATTCCAGATTGTTTGCAATAATTGTGAACCTGTCCGAAAGGGATTGGAGTACAGCCTTATCATCGGTCATTTGGTTGAGAACCAACTCTTTGTTCTGTTTTTGCTGTTCAAGGCCGGATACATTTGCCTGAAGCTTCGATATCTCTTGTTGTAACTGGTCCCTTTGTGTTGTCAGCGCCTTTTCCGTCTTGCCGAGTTCTCCTACTTTTTGGGCAAGGTTTTGCAATTCAGGCTGCGCTGTTTGAATCTCGCTCTGGAGGGTTGTTAACGTATCACGTGCCGCCTTTACTGCCTCTTGAGCCTCATTGTTTGAGGCCTTGGTTTTGTCCAGTTCTGAACGTGCAACATCCCTTTGAGTCGTGATGCTGCCAAGTATGGCCCGAGAGCTTTGGACTTTGCCTTCAACCTCACTGAGTTCGCGGATTAGGCCCTGAAGCCTATCCTCAAGACCGGGAAGTTCCTCGATGATTTTGGCGTATGCCAGACGATCTCTGTCGAGGAGACGACGCTCCAAGTCCAAACGCGAGCGCTCATGCTCCAAATTCACAATTTTCCATCCTGATATTAATGTCATCAAAACTACCGCGAAGACCGCCGTACCCATCAGCGCAACAGATGGGAAAGACAGACCATTAATCTTTTTTTTAACAGTTGGCGCTTCAAGTTTTGACTGGTCGATATTCGGCGAATGCGTTATCTCACTCATGTTTTCTCCATGCTTTCATAATATCTTCTACGCAGGCGCTCATTTCCTCTCGAAGCCGGTAGGTCCAAAAGCGCATTACTTTCCAGCCCATCCCTTGAAGCTGAATGTCACGCCATAAATCATCCATCTTGCGTGTCCCATCCGGGTTACGGTGGCAGTCACCGTCAACCTCGATATCGATTTTTATCGGCCAATCCCCTTCACGGACCAGTGCTAAATCTAACCGCCTCCAGGAAACCGGGAATTGAGCCCGAGGTTCAAGCCCATTTTCCAATAGAGCCCGGTAAAGCTTCTCTTCCCAAGGAGATTCATGGGGGTGCCACGGCCCCTGCTGAGGTGTCCCTGGTTGCGATTTTTCTGGTGTGGCAAGCTGTTCTATATGTCGAATACCGCATTTTCTTGCCCACTCGCGGTTGCCTACTACGTGAAGAACAGCTCTGGCACGACTAGCGGCCACATTGAAGAGATTTCCGGTTTCCCGGAGAAAAGAGAGAGAGCCTGCGGGCATTCCTGGACCAGCACATAGGTTAAAGACGATGACGTCCCGCTCATCCCCCTGAAATCCGTGTGCAGTATCCACATTGACCTTCGACCGAACCAGAGCAGCGTAAAGCTGTGAGCCGCTTTCAAAAAGAGCGTCCCTCAATCGATTTGCCTGCTGACGGAACGGGGTAACTACACCAACGGTTCCAAGGAAGTTGTTCTCGAGGAGCAGGGTCTTCATACTAAGTAAAACTGCCTCTATCTCTTCTCGACATGTGCAACCGCTGCCCCCTCCGCTCTGAATTTCGCCTTTTACCTCTGTCCAATGAATCCCCTTGGCCATACCTTGGGGCCGGGTCAGTCGACTTTCGTTAGTAGCGACCCTCAATCTGCCGCCATAGAAGGTGCGGCTTGAATAGTTGGCAATATCTGCGACGCTGCGGTAAGTTTCACTTAGGAAAACTGGCTCAACACCATTCGTTCCTGCAAATAGATCGTAGAGAGAGCTTTCGGTGTATGCAAACCTGACATCCTCAACTCGTTTGAGGCCGACCTGTCTTCTGAGCATTGTGTCCCTGGCCGTGGTGAGCCGGGAAACGTAAGAGAGCTGAAGAGGGTCGCCCACAACCGCGGCCCTGCGAGCACGAAACAAAATAGGAATGGCGGAGGGAATATCGGATTGGCTTGCTTCATCCACAACAGCCAGATCAAATAGCCCGGGTACCAAGGGAATTCGCGAGCCTGCTGATAGATTAGTCACAGCCCAGCAAGGAAATGCCTTCAGGATTTGAGGTGCCTGCTCCTCTATGACCCGGATCGTCTCTTGACGGATTGCACCCTCGTCCAATCCAGTCCTCATTGCGTTTAGTGCAGCCCGAAGGCCGTCGAGTCGTTCACGGTTTACCCCCTCATCAAGGTTGCAGCGACTATCAAGATCAAATGGAACTGTTCTGAGCGATACCTCCTCGATACGACGGGAGAGATCAGAAACGATGCCGGCCAAGAATCCAAGCTGAGGGAGTTCGCTTAATATGATCTCATGCGGTTTACAGTTGGTTTGCAACCGGGCATATTCCGATGCCCGTTCCAACTCTGACAGTTTCGGAAGAAGGTCCTTTAGCGAAGACTGTCCCAGGAACGCTGGTAGGTATGACGAGCCAGGGATCAGCCGTAAGCTACGGCGGGCGAACCGATACCAAGGCAGGATTGTCCAAATCCTGAGCGACACTAGGACCTTATTAATAAAGGAACCATCTATAAGCCGCAGGCGAAGTGCATGCGTGGTCCTTATCACCTTCTGAAGAGTCTTCAACGGGAATAGTTCCGGTTTGGCATCAAGAAAACTGGTCATTTCTTCAGGAAGATCTCGTCCAAGAAAACTCTTACGCTCTTCGATCTCCCCCAGCAAGGTTCCGGCATCGGCTACCTTGCGGGCCAAGGCTGCATTCCTGCCTCGCTCATCCAATAATTGAGACAATTCTTGATTAATGCGCTCCAAACGCTCGCTTGCCTCTGGTTGAGGTTGTGCGGCCAGCATGTCTCGTATAGCATGGGAAAAGGTATAATTAAGACCAGGATCGTCTTTGGAGTTGGTTCGCACAATGAGCGGGCGACCTTCAGGGCAAGAGAGACGAGTTATAACGGCGTCAATGGCTTTATGATTTCGGCTTGCAAAGAGGACAGTCTCGCCGCGAAGACGGGCATTGGCTATTGTACTACTTACGACCTGACTCTTACCCGTACCTGGGGGGCCAGTAATTACACTCACATCGCGAAGAAGGAGGGAGGCTGTCGCTTGCCGTTGTTCTCCGTTTAGCGGAGCTACATCAGCCACAACGCTCTCGTGAAGGAGTTCCCCTGGCTGACCCTGCTCTCTGTCGGACAAGAAAAAGTGACGTAACGCGGTGCGTTCAAGTACCTCATCAGACATGCCCCCGATAGCTGCAAGTTCTTTGAGCAAAGTGGCCGTGTATTTGGTCCTCTTGGCCAACATGACTACCGCGCGATTGTATATACCGTTAGGAAAGGGTTCGCGCAAAGAGTCCTCAGGAACACTCTCAATATTCAAAGGTTCGCGCACCTTTTCTGGCATGAACGCAGATACGGCAGCTACTAAGGTGCTCAAGCTGGGAATTGGTTGGCCCTTTTCCAAACCGGGGGGCTCATCGATTTGCAATCCGCGATTGAGAAAACCGCAGGCCGAAAGGAAGCTCCGCTGCCGGTCAAGGTTACGGGAAAAAGCGAACTCAAGCCATCCCAAGTTAATTTCAGGTCGCGGGTCCTCGCAACTGATGACCAAACCGTTCTGAGCAATAGAAGTCGCCACGGTGAAGAAAAAAATCGGCCGAATTACGGCTACACTCGGCTCATCTTCCTTCTCCTTGAAGTATGCCTGTATCGGATAACCGACCACAAGGTCTTGATCTTCGTTTTTGCCAGGCAAGGCATTCAGCAGAGGAGATAAATGAGGCCCAAGGGGGATAATAGTCTGCCAGCGGATACCTGGCCGAGGATACCATCGTCCGATCTTCCTAAGATAAAGGAAGCTCTTGCCAAGTTCGTTCTGAAAGGCCGAAGCATCTGCGCCTTCCTCTTGACGGACACATTGGCGGTAGTAAGCAACCAATTTGCGGAAAGTTCCCCATCGGCCAGAGTAAAGATGAATACCGGGTTGGTCGCTTTCGGTTTCGATTTCCGTTCCATTGTTGGGAATCTCGGGGGTATATTCACGAGTTTTCGGCCCAAGGATTGAGAGTGTCTCATTACTTAGGAGTGGAAATGCAGCAGGGAAAGGGGTAGCTTTTACAGGATCAGGAGAAGGAACCGCTGTCCAGCGCCCCATTCTGAAATTTGTTTTGCCTTCATTGACCAAGTTGCGCAGAAGACATCCGACTTCATAATCTTGCAGGCGCACATGATGTAATCTTAGCCTCACGCCCAGTTCTCTCGTGGAGAGAGGAAGCGGGGATGTATCAAGAAGCTTCAGCAATTTTCCCGATGGGGAATCCTCCCACGAGGGAATCATATTTTTGCCTGAAGCCGAGGGCGAAGGTGTAGGAGTGGAGACCATTAAAGGACCCTCTTATGGACTTCGCCGTTAATCCTATCTCCGCTCTTTAGTTCAGCCTTTCTGAGATCATAGGTACTTTGAAGATTCATCCAAAATGCAGCTGTCGTTCCGAAATACCGTGCGAGGCGCAGGGCACTGTCTGCGGTAATGGATCGTTGCTCATTGATTATGCTGGTAATCCGGTTGGCCGGCACCCGCAGAATGCTGGCTAATGCGTTGGCAGACAAGCCGAGTTCTTTCATCTGCTCGCGCAAAACCTCACCGAGATGGACTGGGCGCATCGCATCAGCCATCTCTGGCCCCTCACTTCCTAGAAGTAGCGATGACATCTACACCACCAATCATTCTTGTCATTGGATGGTGATTCTTCGAGTCTATAGTCTTTAACACCTTACGTAAAGCATAAAAGATTCAAAGAGGAGTATTGCCGGAAAGTGAAAGTCTCTTCTTGTGCGAAACCCGAATTTACCGCCTGCAAGCCATTTTTCCGGCCTGCCCCATATCCAACCCCAGCTCTTCAGGATACCCTTTGTAAAGCCTGCCTTCCTGGTTCCAAAGTCCGCTTTTTGGCGTCGGCGGCAAAAAGCGACCACTCTAAAAAGCCCCATGATCGATTTTCTCTGCTATCCCATACCCGTATACCACTCCAGAAGAGGACAGACAGAACACCCCGTCAAGGATTCACCTAGGAAGGCCTCGAAGAGTCTTCGTCAAGACTTCCCTTTTCTATCGCTGAGCTTTTTATTGAGTTTCTTCTTGAAATCCTCAGTCGGTTTGAAATGAACCAAGTCATATTCCGGTACATCAAAAGGTTCCCCGGTTTGAGGGTTTCGGCCTTTACCCGGCGCATGAGTCCTCCTCCCGAAAATGCCAAAACCAGCAATTCGATACCCACCATGTTTCATTATGACCTGCCTGAGCACGTCCCAGGTGGCCCGGTATATTATAGCGACCTGCGCTTTGCTGGCCGGTTTAATGGCTTTCTCTTCTGCGATCTTTTTGGCCTCTTTGTGAATGCTATCCAGGACAAGCTTTTTCATCGACATTGTTCGCTCCTTTTTGGGCACACCCAACGCAAGAAGTATGCCATGACGAGGAATGCGTTTTTCTTTTATATACCTCAGGCACGAGGCATATTGAAGAGATTTCTATTTGCATTTTTTTCAGATATTGATTCATCTGTTTGTCACCATTACAATTTATATAGATAATCAAAATGGTGTCAATATGACTTTAAGCATATTGAGGAGATTTGTCTACGAATATAGACACTAAATGCTTAATTACGTTCTGATGATCGTAGGGAGTTAGACATGTCAGATATTAATGATAAGGATAGTCCTTTACACCTATATTCTATTGATTACACACGTCGTTGGGAGAACACGAACACGCCTAAACTTCGTGGAGCACGTACCAAACGTGGAAAGCCAATAGCAGAAAGCAAGACTGTCTTGGCGCGTGATGAAGAGCGAGCCAAAGATATAGTCAAGAAATTTGCAAGAAAACAACGATTTGATCAAAAATCACCGTTGGAGTTAGGAAAGACGTATACCGTTGTTGTGAACATTACCACCATAAAGGAGATCTACTAATGGCGGACTTAGAAGATTTACAACATGAGGCTTTGCAAGAAACGGGGAGTGAGTCATATGACCTCCCAGCTCATGAAAGTCTTGAACTGATAACATTAGATAAGTTCAAAGATGAAAGAATCGAGGGCTACATCCAAAAAGCCCTTCGAGAAACACGGACTGAGCCAGCGTTGCTCGCTAGCAAGAACGCTCTCGTCAAGCGAGGTGAACGAGAGCGATTGTTTTCAAGGGCCAATCCCGATGACGCCCCCGGCTATCTACTTTCAATAAAGGCAGAGATTTTAGATAGATTAGACGCTTCGCTTTTCCACTCTATTGAGATTGGGAAATTATTGCTGGACGCCAAACAAGTTCTCCATGGGAGATTTAGTGTTTGGGTGCCGGAAAATTTCAAATTCTCTCTAAAAACTGCGGAGAACCTCATCCGCATGTATCAAACGACTTTGGGTATCGAGGAGGTGATCCCGTTCCTTTCCAAAAGTAGGCTGATCGTGATTTCCCGCGTCACTTTCCCCAAAGCATTAAGGGAATACGTTTTTAACCACGCGGCAGAGGGTGTCTACGAGGCGCCAGCGCAGGAATTTTTGGAAGTGGGGTTGAAATTTGCTGATGGCAAACTCGGCCTTGATTCGCCAGAGGTTCGAAACCTCGTCCGGCGTCGCAAGAAAACGGCGCTCTCTGACAGAATCATAATCATCTTGAATAAAATAAATCCAACTCTGAACACTTGCCGCAAAGTCCTGGAGGAGATGAGAAAAGAGTGCGTGGCGGAGCCGTTACTGCCAGCGGAGGAGAGCAAACGGGACCCTATTGAACTTCGATCGGCGATAAGGTTTCTTGATGAACTCGATGGTCTGCTGGCTGGCAAAATCAAGCGGCTTCGTAAGACGGACACCCTGGATGAAGATGTCTTTGATCAGGAAGCTGTAGATTCGGAAGCTGAGGCTTCGGACATAGCCAAGGACGAGGTTATAGAAGCGGATTCCATTGAGGAGTATCCGGGCCATGAACTTACAGAGCCGGTTGAACCCGTGGATATGGAGGATAAAGCCGTGGAAGTGGAATCAGCGGTCGAGTCCATTGAGGAGGCTGCGGCTGCTGGCTTTGAGGAATCAGAAGAACTCTCGGAGCATGAATCTATGGGTATGGAAGAGGAAGCCGCCGGAGCACCCGGGGATGAAAAGACAAAACGAAAAAAAGGAAAAGGCCGAGGCCGGTCAAAACCAACACCTGCGGAGCATACTAAGTTCGAGGAGGCGGAGGAGCATGCCAGTGAAGTGGAAATAGCGGCAGAATTGGATGATCGGCCCTCCGACACCGCTGTCGAGGACTCTGAAACAAGAATAGAGCCCGCTGAAGCCGTGCCCGAGAATATGGAAGAAGCCGACAATGACGAGGGCACAGAGGCTAAATCCAATGATGAAGGGACTGCCGATAATAAAGACTCTTCAGCAGAAGATCAGTCGTAAAAATTTCGATATCGAAAATATTTCGATTTCGAAAAAAAGGAAAGTGAGGTGAGAACGATGTATCACGTTTTGACATATTTCCGTGGTGTTGAGGGATGGAAGGAAAGGAGACGCAAGGTTCTGGCGCAGCGTCTGTTAGAACTGGTTTTTGAACTCCCGCTGGATGGCTTGGGGATGCGTCCTTACGTGCGGACCCATCCTGGTTTTGTGGCAGTCCGCCGGTTGACCCATTACACCGAAGAACAGTATTGGGAGATTGTCAAGGCAGCCGACCAAATTTATGACGAGGTAATGGAGATTAGGAATTTTGCTCCAAAGCCGAACAGCAGTGCCTGCGAGTGGTAAGGAAGGATAATGACACCTGGGAGTAACAGGAGAATGAAAATGAACCATGAAGAAATCTCTAGAGAGAGTTTAATTCCGGCCTTGCAACTTCTCGGTAAGCACATGGCTTATCTGGACAAGGATGAAGTCAAAGAGGTGTGGCCGTATTACGAAATGCTCCGGAAGGAGTCTGAAAAAGCCGAGGGCGATTTCAACCCCCAAGTTGCGCGTGAAGCAGCGCGAGCGGCTTTCGAACTAGAGGGAAGCCTTGCCGAAAGAATACTCCAATTCAATTTTGAACAGGAGTTGGAGAAGCTTTCAAGTTGGCAGGAATTGGCAGGCTTGGGAGCAAAACAATTGCGACGCGAGGCCTATCTCGCCTATTCAGAGTTCCTTCGAGTCGTTGATAAATATCTACCTGAACTTGGACTGGCTCCCGGAACGACCCAAATCGTCGAGGAACAGCTGAACATTCTCCGACAGGAGGTGGCGAAGGGGGGTGCCATTAATAGGGAGGTGACCCGCCCCGTTGTCGTAATTCTTTGGGACCTTATTGGTGAGAAACTTTCACAATATGTGGATCGAACATACCGCAATGAGATTGAGGTTATTCGAGCATGGTCATACTCGAAGATACGGTTCAACAGGGAGAGAAATGAAAAATAAGTCTGCTAGAATTTGCATCCAATTTGACGACTACAGGTAGAAAGGGAGTTCGAGCGATGACTGAGAAGATCAATAGGGGGCAGGTGTTTTGGATCTTGGATCTTGTGGAAAGTGCTCCAATAACATCCAAGGATGATGTCACTGTCACCCGTGAGGCCGATAGACTCCGAGGTGAATGGTATGGCGAGCGTCGCCAAAAGATCCTGAAGGAACTTATTGGCAATCTTTGGGAGCGAGTTGGAGAAGCAATATCTGATTGGGTCCAGTATAAGCAAAAGCACCAACTCGGACGCATGGAGCACGAACGGAAAATGCTTCAGCGGTGGAAGGTATTAAGCAAACCATCGAATGATTAATCATAAGGACGATGTTGTCAAATAAGTACTGAAAGGAGTTTCGAGGACATGAAACAAATAGAAGATTCCAAACTGGAATTCATAACGGAAGAACACCTGGTTTACCTGGATAAACTTCGGGAATCGGGCACTACGAATATGTTGGACGCCGTACCGTTCCTTCTGCGGCAATTTCCTAATCTCAGCGAGCAGCAGGCGAGACAGGTCCTGATTTATTGGATGGAACATGGGCGTAAACAGCGTGCGTGAGGCGAAAGGATTGAGAACGATGGACACGAACGTAAACTCAAAAACCAGGAGGTCCTAAATTGTACTACTATTTCGATAAATCCACTCCCCACTGGAAGGAGAGGAAGCGTCGAAAATTAACTCGGCGCTTCGAGGAGTTGGTGGAAAGGCTGCCGTTAGATGCTGAAGGGCATCGCGCCTATGTGGAGGAACGTCCAGGGTATGTGGCAATACGGCGCATCACACATTACACACCCGCACAAATCGACGAGGTAGTAGACGCTGCCAAGGTGATTTACAAAGTCGTCATGAAGGTGCCTTTGGAGGGCCGTGAAGAAGAGGACGGTGAAGAACAGAAAGCATAAAAAGAGGTGAATGCTATATAACGAGAAGCCGAAGCGTAAATTACGGGTTGTACCCCAAGTGGTAAGACTCAGTATAATCGACGATAAAGAGTAGGAGGAATTAGAAAATGGATGCTTGGAAAAGAACAATAGAAATCAACGTCCTAAGTAAAGAAGGCAAGAAAGTGATACCCTTACGACTTGTCAATGTAATTGACGACAATAATGCAATTTACCGAGGGGATGAGCCGGTTCGATACGGCGCTATTTACAGAAAAGAAGTCGAGGGAAACCTCTTTGTAATTCCGGAGGCTGATTTTGATACCTTGGAAGAAGCAGAAATGTGGATCAAACGCATTTGTGAAGAGTGTGGTGAACAGAAACTCATAAGGATCACGATAGACCAAGAGACTCTCTGGGGTGATGAAGAAGAGTATTATCCTCCAGGGAGTGAGGGTTGGTTGGAAATGGACTTTGATTTCTGCGGTGGGTGTGGTCATGTGCAAGGTGCGAAGGTCCATTTGAGTTAAGTAGGGAGGACGAAAGTGAAACCTTTATTGACAATCACTGAAGATGAAAATGG
>Ga0187867_10003833_pt1 | contig 11840 bp, 9 predicted proteins | sample June2016WEW_13_1_FD_132976 | JGI IMG/M metagenome (GOLD analysis project Ga0187867, IMG submission 132976) | Peatland microbial communities from SPRUCE experiment site at the Marcell Experimental Forest, Minnesota, USA - June2016WEW_13_10 | ecosystem: Environmental > Terrestrial > Soil >... | reverse complement strand
TCCACCTGCCGCCCGAACGCGTTGCGCCGCACGGTCATGTCGATACCGCCGAACGTCTCCTGCCCCGCGATCCCGTCCAGCAGCCGGTCGGCCAGCATGATCATGCCAGCGCACGACCCGAAGACCGGCATCCCCCCGCTGATCCGCTTGCGCAGCGGCTCAGTCAGCTCGAAGATCTCCGCGAGCTTCCACATCGTGGTGGACTCCCCGCCCGGGATGATCAGCCCGTCGACCTGATCGAGCTCCCCCGGCCTGCGCACCCGCAGCGGCCGGGCCCCGGCCGCCTCCAGCGCCCTGAAATGCTCGATCACGTCGCCCTGGAGGGAGAGCACGCCCACGGCCGGTCCTCCCGCAGTCGCGGGGACATGGTCGGGCATGGCGGGTCCTTCCGGGCATGGGGGCTACTTCGAGGGTAGCGGTCTGGGCGCAGCACCAGGAACCTGCCGGATCTTCCCGCGCGCTGCTCGGCGCGGCGGTCAGCCCGCCTGCGGGCCGGACTCCCCGGCGGAGCCGGGCTCCCCGGGCGGACCGGGGAGCGGCGCGTCGCCGGGCAGCTCGCGCGCTGGCTCTTCCGCCGCCCCGGGCCGCCGCGGCGCGAGGCCCAGATGCCGTTCCACGGCGGCCAGCCGGTCGTCGATCGAGCGCAGCCGGCTGATCATCTCCGCCAGCTGGGCGGGCGAGCCCACGATGCGCACCTCAGGCTCCAGCCCGGTCAGGCCGCTGCTGGCCTCCCTCGTCCGGCCGGCCCCACCCTCGGCGCCGGCCTCACTTGCGTGGCCGGCGAGGAGCTGGAGCACCTGCTCGCGGACCCGGTCCAGGTCCGCACCCAGCCTGACCAGGACCTGGGCCGCCACGCCCTCGCCCTCGCTGATGAGGCCGAGCAAGATGTGCTCGGTGCCGATGTAGTGGTGCCGGAGATGCTGAGACTCCCGGAGGGACAGCTCGAGCACCTTCTTGGCCCGCGGGGTGAACGGGATGTGCCCGGACGGCGCGTCCTCGCCCCGGCCGATCATCTCCTCAACCTGCTGGCGCACGGTTTCGAGGCTGATCTCCAGGGATTCGAGCGCTTTGGCCGCCACACCCTCACCCTCGCGGATCAGGCCGAGCAGGATGTGCTCGGTGCCGATGTAGTTGTGGTCGAGTTCCCTGGCCTCTTGCTGGGCCAGGACGACAACCCGGCGGGCCCGGTCGGTGAACCTCTCGAACATCTGCCGCTCCCCAGCGGAGTGCGTGACAACGGTGCGTGGAGCCGGGAGGGCCCGCGGCGTCAGGAGGCTGGCGTGTCACCAGGGACCGGGCGGGCAGCCGCCCGGGTCACCAGCCGCGGCTGGCGTAACGGTCGGCGGGGGGCAGGGTGTCGGTGCTGATCCCGACCATGGGCTCACCGAGCCCGCGGGAGACCTTGGCCACGACGTCCGGATCGTCGTGGAACGTGGTGGCCTTCACGATCGCGGCGGCGCGGGCGGCCGGGTCACCGGACTTGAAGATCCCGGAACCAACGAAGACGCCTTCCGCGCCCAGCTGCATCATCATCGCCGCGTCCGCCGGGGTGGCGATGCCGCCCGCGGTGAACAGCACCACCGGCAGCTTGCCGAGCCGGGCGACCTCGGCCACCAGCTCGTACGGGGCCTGCAGGTCCTTGGCCGCCGCGAAGAGCTCCTCATCGCGCAGGGTGCCCAGGCCGCGGATGGCAGAGGAGATCGAGCGCATGTGCCGGGTGGCCTCCACCACGTTGCCGGTGCCCGCCTCCCCCTTCGACCTGATCATGGCCGCGCCCTCGGCCAGCCGCCGGAGCGCCTCGCCCAGGTTGGTGGCGCCGCAGACGAACGGCACGGTGAAGTCCCACTTGTCCACGTGGTGGGCCTCGTCGGCCGGGGTCAGCACCTCGGACTCGTCGATGTAGTCCACCCCGATGGCCTGCAGGACCTGCGCCTCGGCAAAGTGCCCGATCCGGCACTTGGCCATGACCGGGATGGACACCGCCCGGATGATCCCGTCGATCATGTCGGGGTCGCTCATCCTGGCCACGCCACCCTGGGCGCGGATGTCGGCCGGGACCCTCTCCAGCGCCATCACCGCGACCGCCCCGGCATCCTCGGCGATCTTGGCCTGGTCCGGCGTCACCACATCCATGATCACGCCACCCTTGAGCATGTCCGCCATGCCCCGCTTGACCCGCGCGGTGCCGGTCTGCGTGACCGGGCCCCCCGCGCTCGAGTGGCCCGCGCCGGAGTCGACTGCGCCGGCCGGCGCGGCAGGGCTCGCGGGGGTGGATGCGGTACTGCGTGACACGGTGAACCTCACTCGGATCGGCAGAGTTGTGTTAGGTCCATGGTAGGCGCTTGGTCAGCCGGTCAAATGCGGCATGTCAGAGCCGCCGGTCTCACCCGTCGCGACGACCAGCGAATCGTCGATCTCGAAGAACCCCGGCATCGGCGCTCCCCCGGCCAGCCCCAGGGCCCGGGCCAGCCAGCGGCGCCGGGCGGCCTGGGTGGCCGCGACCGCGTCGTTGTAGAACTTGCGGGCCAGGAACACCTGGTGGGCGGCGGACTCCAGCTCGTCGAGCAGCTCGTCGGCGTTGCCCTGGCTGTCCAGCGAGGTACGGAAACCGGGCTGGCTGAGCACCGCACGCAGGGCCCGGGTCAGGTCGCTCTCGGCCAGCTCGTTGGGTTCCCCGGCCGCCCGCGCGTCGTGCGCGGCCCCGGCCAGGAGCAGGCTGGTGGCCGGGTCGAGCAGGCCGCACGCGGCCAGTTCCTGCGCTACCGAGCTGCGCCGGACCAGGGCCGCATCGAGCGCGGCGCGGGCCTTGTCTACCCGCGCGTGCATCCGGTCGAGCCGGCCGGCCCGCCAGGACACGTACACGCCGATCAGCACCGCGGCCACGGCGATGAGGATGACGTCAGTCAGCACTGGCCGCTCCCCGCCGTCACGATCACCTCAGGCACCGCCGTTCCGGTCACCGGACCACCCCGACCTGCCCGTACGCCGCCACGACGGCCTCATAGACGCGCACCACGTCCCGGGCCACCACCGGCCAGTCGTAGGCCCGGACCGCCTCGGCTGCGGCCTCGGACAGGGTGGCCCGCCGCTGCGGGTCGTCGAGCAGCCGTGCCGCGGCCGCGGCCAGCGCCGCCGGGTCACCCGTCTCGAACAGCTCACCGGCCCGGCCGCCGCGCAGCACCTTCCGGAACGCGTCGAGGTCGCTGGCCACGATCGGCGCCCCGGCCGCCATGGCCTCGGCGAGCACGATGCCGAAGCTCTCACCGCCGGTGTTCGGCGCGCAGAAGACATCGACGGAGTGGTAGACGCGGGCCTTGTCTTCCTCGCTGACCTGGCCGAGAAGGATCACCCGCGGGCGCAGCGGCACGGGTACCTTGGCCAGCACGTCCTCGGTGTCCCCGGGCCCGGCGATCAGCAGCCGGAGCCCGGGCCGCTCGGCGCCCATCTCGGCGAACGCGCGCAGCAGCACGTCCAGGCCCTTGCGTGGCTCGTCCATCCGGCCCAGGAACCCGAGCGCGCCGCCCTCCCCAGGCCAGCCGGGCAGCGGCGCGGCCTTCTCATACCGGCTCACGGTCACGCCGTTCGGGATGAGCACCGCGTCCCCGCCCATGTGCTCGACCAGCGTGGTCCGGGCGGCCTCGGAGACCGCGATCCGCCCGGTGATCTTCTCCAGCGCGGTCTGCAGGGCCGGGTAGGCGGCGTGCATGATGCGGGAGCGCGGGATGGCGGTGTGCATGGTCGCCACGATCGGGCCGTCCGCCACCCAGCAGGCCAGCAGGGACAGGCTGGGCGCGGCCGGCTCGTGGACGTGCAGCACGTCGAACCCGCCCTCCTTGACCCAGCGCCGGACCCGGCTGGCGGACAGGAACCCGAACGCCAGGCGGGCCACCGCGCCGTTGTAGGGCACCGGGACGGCGCGGCCGGCGGGCACCACGTAGGCCGGCAGCGGGGTGTCGTCGTCGGCGGGCGAGATCACCGACACCTGGTGCCCCAGCCCGATCAGCGCCTCGGCCAGGTCCCGGATGTGCTGCTGCACCCCGCCGGGCACAGCCCAGGTGTAGGGGCAGACGATGCCGACTCTCATGGGCCGCCACCCGCGTCCCTGCCGCCTGCGCCCTTGCCGCCTGCGCCCGCACCGGGAGCCGCGCTGGCCATCTCGCTCTCGCCGCGCTCTGCTGCGGCGAGCCGATCCGGATCAAGATCCGCGGTGAAGACCTTCTGGAGCATGTGCCAGTCCTGCGGATGGGCGCGGATTCCTTCCTCGTAGTATCGGGCGACCTCCTGGGTCATGACCGCGACCTTCTCCCGGCGGGTTCCGGCCTCCGGCACCGGGACCTCATCGCAGATGCGCGCCCCCCAGCCATCGCCGTCGAACCAGAGGGTGGCGGGCAGCAGCGCAGCCCCGGTCTGCACGGCCAGCGCGGCCGGGCCAGCCATCATCCGCGCCTTCTCCCCGAAGAACTCCACCTCGATGCCGCGGCCGGTGACGTCCCGGTCCGAGACCAGGCAGACCAGGCCCCCGGCCCGCAGCCGCTGGGCCAGCACGCCAAACCGGCTGTCCCCGCCGCTGGCCGGGAGTACCTCCATGCCGAGCCCTTCACGGAACTCCAGGAACCGCTGGAACAGGGACTCCGGCTTGAGCCGCTCGGCGACCGTGGTGAACGTGCCGACGCCGCGGCCGATGATCCAGGCCCCGGCCAGCTCGTAGTTGCCGGTATGCGGCAGGGCGACGATCACCCCGCGGCCCGCGGCCAGGTTCCGCTGGATGTTCTCCTCGCCGGTCGCGTGCATATCCGCCTGGATCCGGTCCTGCCCGATCGTGGGCAGCCGGAACGACTCCAGCCAGTAGCGGGCGTAGGAGCGCATGGTCTGCCGGGACAGCGCCCGCAGTTCCTTGCCGGTCACGGACGGGCCGGTCACCCGGCGCAGGTTCGCCTCGAGCACCTGGACCCGGGGTCCCTGGCGGCGCCAGGCGATGTCCGCGCCGAACTGGAAGGCGCCGCGGGCCCAGGATTCCGGTACCCGGCACACCAGGGACCAGCCCAGGGCGTACCCGGCGTCGGTCAGCCGGTCCCGTAGCGAGGTCATGCCTTATCCTTTCGCGCTCCGCTATCACCAGGGTCGCGAACCGCCCTCGCGGGGCTGGCATCGGGGACGCCGTTACCCCTCCCGTCCGGGGCCGCACCGCTCGCCGGGCCAGCCGCACCACCCGCACCACCCGCCGGGCCAGCTGCACCATCCGCATCACCCGCAGGGCCAGCTGCACCACCCGCCGGGCCAGCCGCACCGCCCGCCCCGGCGGCGGGCTGCGGGGCGGGCTGGGGTGTGACACCCGGGCCGACCGCCTTCCGTACCACCAGGACGCGCTGCACGAACGTGACCGTGCTGCCCGCCGCGAGCAGCCACAACCCGATGGCCAGGATGAACGGCAGGCCCAGCCCGGTCAGGCCGACCGCGACCAGCACCACCAGCAGCCGCTCGGATCGCTCGGCTACGCCGACGTCGGCCCGCACGCCTATTCCCTCGGCCCGGGCCCGGGCGTACGACACCAGGCCGCCGGCGACCAGGCAGTACAGGGCCACGCAGGCCAGCACCGGCTGATGGTCCCGGGCCAGGTAGATGGCCAGCCCGCTGAAGACCGCCCCGTCTCCGATCCGGTCCAGGGTCGAGTCGAGGAAGGCCCCCCAGGGCCCGGTGGTGCCTTTCACCCTGGCCAGCAGGCCATCCAGCATGTCGAACATGGCGAAAGCCCAGCACACCAGGGCCCCGGCGAACAGGCGGCCGGTGGGGAACAGCCAGAGCGCCCCGATGGCCACGCCGATCGTCCCAGCCGCCGTGATCATGTTCGGCGTGATGGGGGTGCGCGCGAGCGCCTCGCCGACCGGCCGCAGCAGGCGGGCGAACAGGGGTCTTAGGGCGTTCAGCATGGCCGTCCGATCCTACTGGCGGAGTGGACAGGAGGGACGATTCCGGCTGGGGGCTTGTGGTCGGGTGTCCGGCAGGTTAAGGCTGGTCGTGAGGCAGCCAAACAGCGTCGTAGGAGGCGAGTACTCATGACCGACAGGAGAGGATCGAGCGCTACAGGCGGTACAGCAGGGGCCGATCAGCCCGGCAGCGTGCGGAATGTCGCGCTGGTCGGCCACTCCGGGTCAGGGAAGACAACTCTCGTGGAGGCTCTCCTCGTCAGCACGGGCGCGATCCCGCGCCCGGGACGGGTGGAGGACGGCACCACCGTAAGCGATTTCGATGAAGTGGAAGTCCGGCAGCAACGTTCCGTGAACCTCACCCTGGCGCCCGTGGTGCACGCCGGGATCAAGGTCAACCTCCTCGATACGCCAGGGTACGCCGACTTCACCGGCGACCTGCGGGCGGGACTGCGGGCCGCGGACGCCGCGCTGTTCACCGTGCCGGCCACCGACGGCGTGGACGGGCTGACCCGGATCCTCTGGGACGAGTGTGCCTCCGTCGGCATGCCCCGGGCCGTGGTCATCACCAAGCTGGATCACCAGCGGGCCGACTTCGACGAGGCCCTGCAGGCCTGCCGGGACGCCTTCGGCGATTCCGTCGCCCCCCTGTACCTGCCGGTGACCTCGGGTCCCGGCGCCGTGGCCGGGCTCATCGGCCTGCTGTCCGGCCGGTTCTACGACTACACCGGCGGAACGCGCACCGAGCGTGACCCCGACCCCGATCAGGCGGACCGGCTCGACGAACTGCGCAGCTCGCTGATCGAGGGCGTCATCCAGGAGAGCGAAGACGAAACCCTCATGGAGCGGTACCTGTCCGGGGAGAGCATCGATCCCAAGGTGCTGATCGAGGACCTGGAGAAGGCGGTCGCCCGGGGCAGCTTCTACCCGGTGCTCACCACCTCGGCCCTGCGGGGCATCGGGCTGGCCGAGCTGCTGGAGATCATGACCCAGGCTTTCCCCTCCCCGGGGGAGCATCCGCTGCCGGGCGTGACCACCCTGGACGGCAAGGCGGTCACCGGGCTGTCCTGCGACCCGGCCGGCCGGCTGCTGGCCGAGGTGGTCAAGACCACGTCCGATCCGTATGTCGGCCGGATCAGCCTGGTCCGGGTGTTCTCAGGGACGATGCGGCCGGACGCGCCGGTGCACGTGTCCGGGCATGGCCTGGCCGAGCGCGGCCATGCCGACCACGACATGGACGAGCGGATCGGCGCGCTCACCTCGCCGCTGGGCAAGCAGCAGCGCCCCGTGCCGCAGTGCGTGGCCGGGGACATCTGCGCCGTGGCCAAGCTGACCAGCGCCGAGACCGGCGACACGCTGTCGGACAAGGAACACCCGCTGCTCATGGAGCCGTGGTCGATGCCTGACCCGCTGCTCCCGGTGGCCATCGCGGCCAAGTCCAAGGCCGACGAGGACAAGATGTCCCAGGCGATTGGCCGCCTGGTGGCCGAGGACCCGACGCTGCGGATGGAGAACAACTCCGAGACTCGCCAGCTCGTGCTGTGGTGCATGGGCGAGGCCCATTCCGACCTGCTGCTGGACCGGCTGTCCTCGCGGTACGGGGTGGGCGTGGAGACCAAGGATCTGCGAGTTCCGCTGCGCGAGACGGTGGGCGGGAAAGCCCGGGGGCTGGGCCGCAACGTCAAGCAGACCGGCGGGCACGGCGAGTTCGGCGTGTGCCACATCGAGGTGGAGCCGACGCCATCAGGCACCGGGTTCGAGTTCGTGGACAAGGTCGTCGGGGGCGTCGTGCCCCGCCAGTTCATCCCGTCGGTGGAGAAGGGCGTGCGGGCCCAGCTGGAGCAGGGAGTACTCGCCGGCTACCCGATGGTGGACGTCCGGGTCACCTTGTTCGACGGCAAGGCGCACTCGGTGGACTCCTCCGACATGGCCTTCCAGAAGGCGGGCCGGGCCGCCCTGCGGGACGCCGCGGACAAGGCGAAGGTGCTGCTGCTGGAGCCGGTGGACGAGCTGTCCGTGCTGGTCGCGGACGACTACGTCGGCGCGGTCATGTCCGATCTGTCCTCGCGGCGCGGCCGGGTGCTGGGCACCGAGCCGGTGGCCGGCGGGCGGACCCTGGTGAAGGCCGAGGTGCCGCAGCTGGAGATCACCCGGTACGCGATCGACCTGCGCTCGATGTCGCACGGCACCGGCTCGTTCAGCCGCAGCTACCTGCGGTACGAGCCGCTCCCGTCACACCTCGCCGACAAGGTAGCCGCGTCGGCGAACGCCGGCTGAAGCTCGATCGCCCGGCGAGGGGGGCGCGCCGCACGCGTGTTCCCCCAGCCGGGCGATGCGGGGCCGGGCTCACCGCGCGGCCGTGCCGCGCTCGCGGCGCAGCGCGCGCTGCGCCGCGCTCGCTGCGCAGTGGCGATCGGGGGTTCCGGGGGCATCCCCGGGTCAGCAGGGCCCCGGGCTAGCACCTCCAGGCGTCCGCGATCAGCTTTCTTGTGTCGCGGAGCAGCTGCGGGAGTACCCGGGTGTGCCCGACCACGGGCATGAAGTTGGTGTCCCCGCCCCACCGGGGCACTACGTGCTGGTGCAGGTGCGCCGCGATGCCCGCACCCGCGACCGACCCCATGTTCATGCCGATGTTGAACCCCTGCGCGCCCGAGGCGGCCCGCAGGGCGGCCATGGCCCGCTTGGTGAACGCGGCCAGCTCCGCGGTCTCCGCGTCGTCCAGGTCGGTGTAGTCAGCCACGTGCCGGTACGGGAGCACCATCAGGTGGCCCGCGTTGTACGGGTAGAGGTTGAGGACGCTGTAGACCAGCTCGCCCCGGGCCACGATCAGTCCGTCCTCGTCGCTGAGCGCGGGGATCCGGCAGAACGGGCAACCGTCACCCTCCCCGGTGCCGGCCGGCTTGTTCTCGCCCTTGATGTAGGCCATCCGGTGCGGCATCCACAGCCGGGCGAAACCGTCCGGGATCCCGGCCCCGTCCTGCTCGGACGTCTCGGGCGCGGTTGGCTCGGTCATCTAGCTGCTCGGTCTCTGATCGGTTCGGCTCTGATCGGTTCGGCTCTGATCGGTTCGGCTCTGATCTCTGGCCCGGTGCTCAGACCTGGATGCGCTGCCGGACGGCGCTGACGATCTCGGCAATGGCCCCGGCGACCGGGACCCCGTTGCGCTGCCCGCCGTCGCGGAACCGGAACGAGACCGCGCCCTTGGCCACGTCCTCGTCCCCGGCCAGCAGCATGAACGGCACCTTCTGCCGCTGCGCGTTCCTGATCTTCTTCTGCATCCGGTCGTCGCTCGAGTCCACCTCGACCCGGATGCCCTGCTCACGCAGCTCGGCCGCGATCTTCTCCAGGTAGGGCACGTGCGCGTCGGTGATGGGGATGCCGACCACCTGGACCGGCGCGAGCCACGGCGGGAACGCCCCGGCGTAGTGCTCGAGCAGGATCCCGAAGAACCGCTCGATTGACCCGAACAGCGCGCGGTGGATCATGTAGGGCCGCTGCCGGGACCCGTCAGGGGCCTGGTACTCGATGCCGAACCGGCCGGGCTCCTGGAAGTCCACCTGCAGGGTGGACAGCTGCCAGCGCCGCCCTATCGCGTCCTTGACGTGCACGTCGATCTTGGGGGCGTAGAACGCGCCCTCGCCCTCGGCGACCGTGTAGGGCAGGCCCGAGGCGTCCAGGGCATCCTTCAGCGCCGCCTCGGCCGCGTCCCACTCGGCGGGTTCCCCGACGAACTTCTCCGGCCGGGTGGACAGTTCGGCCTCGAACTCGGTCAGGCCGAAGTCCCGCAGCAGGCCGACCACGAACTCCAGCAGCGAGGCCAACTCGGGGCCGAGCTGATCAGCGGTGCAGAAGATGTGCGAGTCGTCCTGGGTGAAGCCGCGGGCCCGGGTCAGCCCGTGCACGACGCCGGACTTCTCGTAGCGGTACACGGTGCCGAACTCGAACAGCCGGAGCGGGAGCTCCCGGTAGGACCGCCCGCGCGCCTGGAAAATGAGCACGTGCATCGGGCAGTTCATCGGCTTCATGTAGTACCGGGCGCCGTCCAGTTCCATGGGCGGGAACATGCCCTCGGCGTAGAAGCCGAGGTGCCCGGAGGTCTGGAACAGCTCTTCCTTGGTGAGGTGCGGGGTGTTGACGTACTGGTAACCCGCTTCCTCGTGGCGGCGGCGTGCGTAGTCCTCCATCACGTGGCGGATGATCGCGCCCTTGGGGTGGAAGACCGGCAGCCCGGAGCCGATCTCGGTCGGGAAGGAGAACAGGTCCAGCTCGGCGCCCAGCCGCCGGTGATCGCGGCGCTCTGCCTCGGCGAGCAGCTTCAGGTACTCGTCCTGCGCCTCCCGGGACTCCCAGGCGGTGCCGTAGATCCGCTGCAACTGCGGGTTCTTCTCACTGCCCCGCCAGTACGCGCCGCTGGAACGCATCAGCTTGAACGCCGGGATCTGCCGGGTGGTGGGCACGTGCGGACCGCGGCACAGGTCCTTCCAGCATTCCCGGCCGGTGGCCGGGTCGAGGTTGTCGTAGATGGTGAGCTGGCTGCCGCCGACCTCGACGGCTTCCTCGACGCTGACCTCGGAGGGTGCGGTCGGGGAGCCCGCATCGGGCGCGGCCGCGCCGCCCTTGAGCCCGATCAGCTCGAGCTTGTAAGGCTCACCAGCCAGTTCCTTGCGGGCCTGCTCGTCGCTGACCTCGCGCCGGGAAAAGCGCTGGCCCTGCTTGACGATCTGGCGCATCCGCTGCTCGATGGCCTTGAGATCCTCGGGGCTGAACGGCGCCGCCACGTCGAAGTCGTAGTAGAAGCCGTTCTCCACGGGCGGCCCGATGCCCAGCCTGGCCTCGGGGAACAGCTCCTGGACCGCCTGGGCCATCACATGCGCGGTGGAGTGCCGCATGATCGCCCGGCCGTCGTCGCTGCCGATCTCGACCGGCTCGACGCGGTCGCCGTCGGCTAGCGGCGCGGCCAGGTCGCGCAGCTCGCCATTGACCCGGGCCGCGATCACCAAGGACCGCCCGGCGGCCGGGCCGCCGGGCGACTCGCTGAGCCGGAGCGCGTCACCGGCCGTAGTGCCCGCGTCCACCACGTGCTCGCGACCGGCGAGGGTGATGTGAAGCTGCTGGGCCGACACGGCGGGCTCCCTGGATAGTCGTCGAGTGGGGCCATTGCCCCAGCCTCCGATGCTATCGAGGCGCGGCCGCGGCCGCGCCTCGATATCGCCCTGGCCGCCTCAGCCAGCCGTTACTGGACGGTGACCAGGGTGCCGTAGGTCATGTAGGGCCACACGAAGTGAGCCTGAGCGTAGGGCAGCTCGACGCAGCCCAGGCTCTGCGGGGCGCCGTAGTAGCCCCGCGGGAAGTAGTGCACCGCGTCGCCGCCGTCGAAGTAGGACACCCAGGAGACCGGGTCGGCGTAGTGCGACCCATCCGGGTTGGTGCCCTGCATGATCTGGAACGAGTAGCGCAGGTACACCGGGAAGGTGCCGTCTGCGGTGGGCGCAACCGGGATGCCGGTGTTGGCCAGCGTGCGCATGATGACCCGCCCGTCGTGCCACACGGTCAGTGTTTCCGGAATCGCCTTGCTGGCCAGCGCGTAGGTGTAGCCGTTGGGGTTGCCCTTGCCGGCCGCAGCGGCCTGGACCACGTCCCGCCATACGGCGGGGGTCATCACGCCGGTCATGGTCAGGCCGGCGTTGGACTGGAAGGCCCGGATCGCCCCCTGCATGATCAGGCTGGACTGGCCACCCCAGAAGCTGGTCAGGATGGACGGGTAACCCTTCTTCCAGGTGAAGGTCCCGGCCGGCGGCGCGTACATGGCGGAGAGCTCGGTGGCGACGTTGTCCGGCTGGAACCCGGTGGGGTTCTGCGGCGCCCACTTGAGCGGCAGGTAGCCCAGCTGGGCCAGCATCTGCCTGAGCCGCAGCC
>Ga0187867_10003830_pt1 | contig 11849 bp, 7 predicted proteins | sample June2016WEW_13_1_FD_132976 | JGI IMG/M metagenome (GOLD analysis project Ga0187867, IMG submission 132976) | Peatland microbial communities from SPRUCE experiment site at the Marcell Experimental Forest, Minnesota, USA - June2016WEW_13_10 | ecosystem: Environmental > Terrestrial > Soil >... | reverse complement strand
CCGCTCAATCAGGCCCTTAAAATCTACATCCAGCTTCCGGTCGCAATGAAAATAAGAAAGCGCTGAAAGCCTTCGAAGCAGAGATCGGATGAGATGATGAAACTCCGGTTCACCGGTAAGGCGCCCTTCGGATTTGATCCTTGTAGGTGTCTTGAAATGAATGGTGAGCCGTTCGGATGAACCAAGAGCTTCACATCGGGCCTCAACACTCAGTGGTGTTGGAAAATTATCCGGATTTTTTAATGTCTGATTCTCTTTTTGATAAACGGATATGAATCCGCTTGGCGACATCGCGCAGACATTTTCCAGGCTGAATTTGCCCTTTCCCTTGCCAAACCCCTTCTCGCCCAGATGCAAAAACGCATAGATGAAGTACGGGAGGTAGTCCAGAGCCCGCCCAACCACGGTTAACCCAAATTCAAAATATCCTCCCTGTGGAACAAGCCTGTCGCCATTGTCTGGTGGCTCGATTATGAAAGGGTGAGGCGCTGTCGGGTAAAGCCGCATCATCTCGCTGTCGGGCGGCGGAGGGGTCTCGAAAAGGTAAAGATAGACGCACCGGTCGCGGAGCATGCATGTTCTGCATTCCTGGCGTTTCAGGGCGCAGGACACCTCTTTGAGTGCATACCCGAATCCGCCGCGCAGGGTGGAACCCTTATATGCGGGCAGATGAATCTCATCGAGTGCCTTCAGCTTCAGTCCGAACTGACCTACAGTGATGTGATTTTCTTCGCGCAATCCAAGACTCATTTTGGAACTCAATCCTGTTTGATTTCCAGATCAAGGGCTTTTACCAATGTGCCGCCTTTAACTTTCCAGTCGACGTCATTTAGGGCGTCAGGCGGATACTCGCTTACGGTTGCTCCAACATTTATGTCCTCTTTACAGCCAGGGCATTTCCATTCAACCTGCCCTATGTAGGACCGTTCGGGTCCCATCTCACGCTCAACGGCTGGCCCTTCGTCCCATTTGAGTTCAGAAGCAGGAATGATGATGGCATGGCCACAATCACACTCAACCTCGATATCCCCTTGGGCATCGATTCGGTCTGTTTGCTGGCCAATCTGGCCGATTAACCTAGCTTTTTGAGATTCCATTGGATTATGGTCCTTTTGTTCAGAGTTGTTTTTCTCCTCGCTTACAGGCCGGGCAATCGGAAACCTTAAATACCCGTCGATAATCCCCGCCGAAGTGACCGAAAGCGCCGCAGTCGTTTCCTCGGTCAATTCGACTTTGATCAAGAAAGTGCCGAAGGGAGACCCTTCTTCTGATTCACCTTTTTCAAAGCTGGACTCCAGCACTTTGCCCAGATGCATATTTTCCGGTTGTCCGTCGAGCAGCATCTCTTCCTGGCCAGGAGTGAGAATTACAAATCGGTGATCAGCCTCCTGCGTTGCTCTATCGGTGATCCCTTTGATGATCGAGGGCAATACATAGGGATGTTGGTCAGTGGCTTTCTTTCCTGCTCCACTTTTTGGTTCCGGCTTTGGGGCCGCCGGACCCACTTCGGTCTTTTTCCGGGGCTTTGCCGTTTTCTCCCCTGCTGATGCAGACGGGTCTGGGGGTAACTGAGTCACAATTGGCTTTCCGCCTTTCTCCGTGGGGGCTTCCTTTTCAACAATGGTCTTCAATGTGGCCCGGGCCTTTTCTACCGTAAGGTCCGGGTTTCTTTGAATTGCCTCCGCCACTTGGAGTTGCTCATCCTCCGGGAGTTGGCTGAGCTCAAACAGTTCCTTTTGCGAGTTGGCAACCGGTGTCTGGGCTATGAGAGGATCGACGTCTTTCTTAAGTGCCTTCCCGATCTGAACATACCGCTGAATCTTCCTTTCGCTCTCCCCAGTCTTTTTCTTCTCCGCTTCGGTGTATCTTGGTGCCTTGATACCTTCAGTCCCCTCTGCGGATTCGGACTGCCTACTACCGCCTTGCCCAGTTTCTGGGTGCAGTTGGAGGTAGATTTCCTTCCTGCGTGAATACTTTCTAACTTTTTCGAGTTCGGTATAATCATTCCGGATCAAATTCTCGTCACCTTCCGCAAGTTCCATCCTGAGAGCATCAAGATTCACAATCCTTGCGGGGATCTTATCCATTCCCAGCCGCTTGAATGCCTCAATCCGGTTACTCCCGGTTCCAAGAATATAGCGCCCCGGTTGCGAAGGGTTCTCAGTTACAGTGATAGCGTTAATCAAGCCGAGTTCTCCAACACTCTCGGCGAGTTGTTCAACGCTCTCATTTTTTGGTTGCCTTCTATCCTTATTGATATCGATGCGATCAATATCTATCAGAACGATCCTTGACCCTTGCTGCTCTTCTTTCCCCTGCGTGTTGTCTTCCATGAATTCTCCCTTCATCATTCCTCAAAAATTTGCCGATTGTATTCAAACCAAGGATGCAGTAGAGCTTAACTCTCGGGTCTGACAACACCCTGGCAGCTCAAAAAACTTTTTTCTTGGCGGTGGATTTTTCTGCGTTTAATCTGGGAGATTGGTACCCATGGCCAGAGATTCCGGCGTGAAGACTACCTCGACGGGTAAATTCGACCGCCTGTTGAGGATTCTGTCTATTTTGAATGGTAGGGAGCAATGTAACGCTGCATACCTGGCCGGGGATTTAGAGGTTAGTGAAAGAACCGTATACCGATATATGGCATCATTGATGGGTGCCGGGTTCCCGATCAGGTACAACGCGGCAAAGGAGACTTATGCTTTTGAAGAAGGCTACAGTCTTGGGAAAACTCACTTAAACCCTTCTGAGGCCTTGGCGCTGGCTTTGGCCGGTAGCCTTCTAAAACCTCTGGGTGGGACCTTCGAAAAAGCCATTGAAAATCTGAAAACAAAAATTGCCAACAACTCCAGTTTCGAACCAATTTATCTGAAAATTCCTCAACCCGAAGCCGGGTTAGATATCTCCCGCCTGCTCAAGGACCTCTCATCGGCCTGTATTGAGCGCAGATTGGTTCATATTGAATACCGAAGCATGTCTTCACAGGAACTCACCTCAAGGGATATCGAGCCCTATTTCCTGTTTTTATCGATGGACGGATTCTGGAATCTCTGTGCGTACTGCCGGATGAGAGATGATTGGCGCGTTTTTGCATTGGACCGGGTAACGAGTCTGATTGAGCTGGGTTCGTCTTTCATGCCAAGAGAAATGAATGATGAATTAAAGAATAGGGCATTCGAGGGGTTCGGCACCTATCTGGACGGGCAGCAGACTGAAATTGTAGTCCGGTTCAGCCCCACGATACGGTCCTTTGTCGAGCGCGCCAAGTGGCATCCATCACAAAAAAATAAAAACCTTTCAGATGGATGGCTTGAGGTCCGATTTAATACTCTGGGGACGGAGGCTGTCAAATATTGGCTATACCGATGGATTCCACATGTCAGGGTTGTGGAGCCCGAAGAACTCCGGAGAGAAATGCATAAAGAGTTGAAGCTGCAGGGCAAGTTGCTAAAGCCCGGCGGGGAAGGAGATACTGGCCGAGGGATGTGAAACGGAAGAGTTAATTTCCAAGTTGCCATTTTGGCGACTTGATGACTGCCTTCCGTGAGAAGTAAGTAGCGTCACACTTACGAGTATTCGATTCTGCTTACGTTTATTGCAAATTGCTTTTTAAGATTTAACAACTACCCTGACACCAGGAGGAGGGATCATGATTTCTGAAAGGCAGGTAATGGTTGTCAGTCCGGACAAATACAAGCCGCTTGCTCGCCATTTGACCCATGTAATGTCTCAGTTCCAGGGGTGCAAAGCAGCGAATTGGTCCATCAAACAGTATGAAAATAATGAATTTCAACTCGGAGGGCAACGATATGCGGTCTTCCTTGGAGACCAGGAAGAGAACCCGCTCACGAAAGACTACATGCCTCTCGTTAGGATGAAACACACGGATGGAGGAATCTGCTACGGATACGACGGACCCAAGGCTGTTGTCTTTGGGAACGGCAATTTGGATCAGAAAGAGAATTTTGATTCTATCTCGAAGGCGTTCTACGCAGTGGCAGCTGCAAGTGCTAGCGCGGGTGGAGTCGGTGCAGGGTTAGTAACCGCTCCATTATGGCTCATCACTGGACCTGGTGTCATTGTCCCAGTGACCAGCTATCTCGCTTCCCGTTTGGGAAAATATATGCATAAGAAATACAAAAGTAAGGGTCTGAAACACAAACAGATCAAGGTCGCCGTCGAGATGTTTTGCAAGAACGACATCGAACTATGGCTTGGTTTGAACTCCGATTAAGGGCACACATATGAGCGAGTTCGAGAGTGCATTCGATTCAGTGTTGCGGTCAATCTCTGGAGGCGTTGGCAGCACTTTATCGGATAATTACGTGTGCAAAGTCGAAGATGCCATTGATGAAACTGTGAAAGCGATCCTTGACAAAGCTGGAAGAAATCCTAACAAAGACATACACTACCTCAAGGGACTCCTAGCCGAGGATTGGCACGCCTACACTCTAAAAACATCAGCTATTGCCAAGGGATACGACGATTTGTGGGCAGAGGTTCCGAACAACAACAGCCCTACGGACATACGATATGGCGATGGTGTAAGTGAATTCAAGGCGCAAGTCAAATACTATAAGAGCGCTGAAAACACGGCAAAAGAGATCAGCCAACCTAAATACTGCGACCATGCTAAAGTTGTCCCGGCTGATCAATTGGATGGAGTCAAAGCCGCGGCAGAAAGGGAGGCAATTAGAAACACGGAAACCAGACCCGATCAAGCATATCACTACAAGGATACAGCACAGCATGCTGATGATTCTTTGAAATATCAAAACGCAAGTTCAAGCCCCCTTACGGAGCCTGATTCAAAAAAACTCGCAACAGATGCTCGAAAGGGAGATGTTGATAACGAAAAGTACGGTCTTGTCCCAGAAAATTTTGTTCACTGGAATGATGTTTTTCGAGAAGCAGGTGAAGCAGCAGTTTATGCCATGTGTTTGTCAGCGTCTATCAAAATAGCCCCTCACCTTTGGTCGGTTACCTGCCGCTTCATGAAAGAAGGAGAGATCGACAGGAGTGACCTTCTGGTGCGAGGCAAAGATGTTCTTTACGGAACCGGTTCAGCAGGTTTGCGAGGTGGTGTTGCCGCAGTTCTTACCGCGGGGTGTCGCTCAGGTTTGCTTGGATCTCCACTGAAGAATATTCCTCCGCAATGCATTGGCGCAGCTTCTGTGCTTGCGTTGAATGCTCTCCAATACGCAGTGGAGTTGCAGCAGGGCAAGATTAGCCGCAAGGAAATGGCCAACAACTGCATTCGCGATACCTTGGTATTAGCTTCTGCTTGGGCTGGTTCAACAATGGGACAGGTTCTGATCCCTATCCCGGTCATTGGTGCACTGGCTGGAAGTATCATCGGTTCTACCTTTGGGGTTGTTGCCTATCAAGGCGTGAATCGTTTTATGCTCGGACTTTGCGCGGAATCAGGATGGACTTTCTTTGGTCTTGTCCATCAAGACTATACTGTTCCAGAAGAAATCCTTATTCAGTGCGGGTACGATATAATTCCAGTTCAATCTTTCCCAACTTCTTCATTTTCCCAAGGGGATTTTGTCGTAGGTTCATTCAGCACTGGTTCCATGGATTTTATACCGGTTAAACGGGGCATCCTTTCGTGTAACGCAGTAGGTTACATTTGACAAATATGATGGTTAGGCGCCTGAGAGGGGTGGACCAAGCAAACCTTTTGAGTTGATACAGCAATTACGTGCTGCGCAGGGTGATCTCTACGGCCAGAGGTTGTCAAAAATTGCCTTTATCGATGGATTCCTCATGTTCGGGTCGTTGAACCGAGTGAGTTTGGGATAATGGGATTTTGAAGCCATAACGTAGTCAAGGCACGCTCAGGAAAGGGATACTGACAATGTGGAAGAAACCAGCGATAATCGGCATTATTATTTTGTCACTCATCATAGCTATCCTGTATGAACGCAACAACAGGAAAGAATTGATCCAACTCACGTCAGAGCTCCACAAGTCGACAGATGCCTTCAATCATACTGAATCTGATCTCATCACAGTTCAAAAGGAACTGAAAGAAACGCAAGCGGCCTTGGGAGAAAAGGTAAGGGAACTTGAGACAATAAAACAGACGGTTGCTCAGCAAATCACACAAGTCGAAAAATCCTTTGAAGGCAAACTTGACTCAATATCTGAGAAATTCAAGGAAGATGATCTTCTGAAAGCTGCAAAAAACGCCGAGCGCGATGACAGTATTCTGGCCAACCTGTATTATAAAGCTGCAATCTCCAGGCTGAAAGACAAAAGCGCTGCATTTCGAGAATACATTGGATGGCTGAAGGATACGATCCAAAAAGACATTATGAACGGAGAGTTTGAGCTTGCCGAATCGAGAGTCGCCGAGTTAGCCAAGCTTATGGATGATAATCTGTATCGTGGGGACACAGAGTCGATTGCCAGTTACGGCGTGCTCGCAAAAGAGATTAAAGATTTGGCTCAAAAGGTCGCGGATGCACAGAATGAGGATGAAAAGCAGCAGGTTGCTGAGATAGACGGAATTGTGGCAGAGAATGCTTCGTTTTCCCCGACCTATTTTGAAAAATACACGTTGGCAAAGCAACGATTGAACAAGATGAAAATTCTCCCTGTGTTAGAAGACAAGTTGAACGACGCCATTCAGCATATTGATAAAATGATTAATGGTGTCATGGCTTGCCAAATGGATGATAGATCTGATTTCCTCATCCCTCCGGCTGACATCGAAAATGTGCTTGTTTACTGGCTTCCAAAGGCAAAGAATCGCCTCCAAGCTTCTAATATCCCTCTTTCACAGCGGATCATCGAGTACGAACAAATCACAGCTTTTGTTGATAAGACGGATGGAAAAGGACAGCAAATAGCAAAGCAGGCCATGGAAGAAGTTAAAAAGGTAGGTGAAGATTTGGCTGTCGAAGACTGGTCTGAGAGGAGTGAGGCAGTGTTCAAGGATGCTGGTTCCGCCAAGAACTCGATGGAAACACTAATCCCTGCCATTACTAACCTGATCAATCAGGGAGATTCCGTGTATATACTGAGACCTGAAAAAGCCCGAACAATCCTTAAAGTACTCGGAGAAAGACTTTATAAAGAACGGCTCGGTCAAGTACTAAGAGATTTAAAGAAGATTGATGCTACTAAATTCGATAACCAGATCAAAATGCAGGGTGTGCTGGGCAGTCAAGGACAGACCTTACAGCTTCTCTTGGAAGCTAACAACTTCTCCGAGCGTTACTCACTCAGCAAGGAATTCCAACCTTTACTGGACGATTTTGAGGTTAAGATTGGAGAGCAGACTAAACTCGCTGAAAGCTACAGGTTTGGGGTTGAAAAGAGTCAAAAGGTCCAACAGGAGCAAGTGGATAAGGAGTTTAAAAATTGGGCGGCGGATCAAATTAATAAAGCAGTTAGTTTATATGATGATGCACAGCATCACGTTAAGGAGAAGTACACAAATTTCTGGACAGACCCTATTCCGCAAAAACGACTGAAGGAAGCGTTGATGACTATTTACCAGATCGACCGCAACGATCTGAGCCGCGTCGATCCTGGTGTATACGACACTTGGTGCAAGCTTGAAGGTGATTGCAAGAAGGAGTATACCGCCAAGGACGCAAGCGCTTTGTATGGTAACGCCGCGAAGAAAAGTTCAAGAGACTTTGAAAAAAAATGATCATGATCGTATTTAGGCTATAGACTTTCTTCATGAAAGGCAGACCAATGCGATGGACAGCTCGTTTTTTTATATTGCTTTTGGCTTTGCTCGCCTCGGTAACCCTGAGTTCCCCTTTGGCTCACTCTGACGACAGCAGGCAACTCGGCCTATTCTCTGGTATTGTTGCCGGAACCAGCGTCGGTGTTTATAACCTCACAGCTCAAAGAGGCCTAAAGCCAGACGAAATTTTAAGGAAATATCTTCCCAAAGCTCCTACCGATGGTAAGCTTTCTAATGAACAATGGAAGACCGCTGAATCTGGCTTTCGAAGAGCCTACGGGAATGACGACACGGTTCAAGCGTACCTAAGGTTTGCAGAGAAGTGGGAAGAAAAGAAATATACCATTCAGAGCAACTTTGCTACGAAAGGGGTACCGGGAAAAGTTGGCGAAGGAATAATGCACGAAATCTTTAAGAGCGAAGAAGGGGGCACATGGCAGCCACTGGAAGGGCAACGTGGTGTTCAAGGGATTGATGGCATCTATGTAAGGAAGAATGCCAATGGGACTATCAAGAAGGTTTTGATCGCGGAGAGCAAAACCGGTGCTTCAAAGCTTAGCGAAGGGCAGATGAGTTGGAAGTGGATTGAGGATAATATTCAGAAACTCATCAAACGTACTGAAAGTGAGATTCTGAGCGCCGACTCCTCAGGAAATGCCCAAAATGCCGCGAGACTGCGTCAACAACTTAAGGACTATAAACAGCTTCAACAACACGTAGCGAACAGGAGCCCTCGGCGTATCCTGTCCAAAATGAAAATCGAAGATGGTCACCTTGTTATTGAGCACTACAAAATAACAGGCGAGGGGAAAGACGTGGCTATCAGTCGAGAGCCTATCACTTCCAGGCAAATTTCCCTCAAGTTTCGCCCTCAAGAGCCTTTTGCAGGGATGGTTCACGATAGTTACTTCGATCAACTTGAAAAGGCTTTATCGGCTCACAAGAAACTGGCAATAACCGAGCAAGATTCCAAGAGCATTGTGGCAGGAGTTAAAAGTCGATTTAGGAATGGAGAGATCACGAATTCGAAGCAACTGAGCACACATCTAAAAGAAGAATTTGCTAAACGTGGGGTTGCTGAGGATACCGCAGCCAAGGCCGCAGGTAAAATAGTTAAGCAGGAAAACATTAATGCTGAGAAGGTGGCAGAGAACATGGCCAAACGGTCTCCGCACGCTTTGGGCTGGAAGGGGCTTGTTGTTTCCAGCGCTCTTAGTGGAGCTCTCATTACGGCGGGCACCGAATATCTTCTGACTGGGCGAGTAGATTTAAGGAATGTAGGGGAGGAAGCTGCGTTTGCGGTCGTTATATCCTCAGCTACCAAGGTATTGTCTCGATTAGCGGTCACGCGGGCATCTTCTGAAGGAGTTGAGTCCGCTGCAAGATCCGCATTTTCAAGTTCTTTCGGGAAATTTGCGGGGGTCGGTATCGGTACAGCTATCGTCCTCGGCACCATTGCGTATGACTACCATAGTGGGCAAATTGGCTTTAGGGAAGTCGAAATACAGTCGGCGATCGGTTTGGGGGCTGTGGCGGTAGGCTTTGCAGCCGGGTCTTTTATCCCCGTCGTTGGCAATGCTGCTGGAGCCGTAGTGGGAACAGCGGTTGCTGTTGGGGGGGCGCTATATTACAACAACTACCGAATCGAACAGCTCCGGCACGAAGCCTATATCATCGCCCAGGCTGACTCAGAGTATCTTCGAAAAATCTCGGATGATGAAAAGACCAAGCTAGAGAACAAAGCGGCCCAACTTCATAGGGATGCTGTTGTTGGTCTTTTTAACGGTATTTGAGAGACTCAGGTTCACTTTCTCGAATTGCCTGACGTCGACTGATATGAACCTTAATTTGGATCTGATAGAATCTCATTTCAATGGGCACGCTTTACAATAAGGGATAGGACGGGATTGAAGGAAAACAGTGACAAGGGATTTGACCGGGATCTGCGAGCTATTTCCGAAACACCTGGAACACCTTACCACACGCCGCACATCTCTTCTCATAAATCCTGACCATCGGAACTCCCAGAATCCTCCCCACCCATGAGACGATGGTGGTGAGCGACCACTTCGTCTCTACATTCTCTGACCCACATTCTGGACACTTCACTTTTCTCGGTGGATTTCGAATAATCATGGCTCAACCTCCCCTTTGCTGAATGACGTTGGTGTCGATGACGATCTGAGTTTCGATCAGTTGGCCTGAAAGTACACGGCGGATCTTGATTTTGTATTTATATATGTAGGAAGGAAGCACCATTTCAGCGGATGGAAGGGTCTGGTCCAGTGAGTCTGGGAGAAGAGAATCAGCTTTGAATTCATGTTGGTGCTGACCAGTGTGAGATAATCGACGGAAGATTGAGTTCAGAGACGATCTCATCCGCGAAAAAAGGCGGAGCCAATTTAACCGACTCCGCCCTGAATCTATACCTGATGTGAAGCTATCCGAAGATCCTCTTCCTCTTTAGTCCGATCAAACCGGCAAGACCAATGCCGAGAAGGAGAATGGTGCCGGGCTCGGGAGCGGATGTGGTATTGAGCGTGCCGTAGCTGTCGGCGGTAAATGCACCCGTAATGCCGGAGTCCGATCCGGTCGGGTCAATCAAGGTAGCGACAGTGAGCGAGCCATCCGTGATATTCAGGGTAGCCCCTTGTCCGAGAACCAGTGTTCCGATATCGAGGTTGTTGCCACCAAGATCGATCGTATTGACCCCGGAGGCCAGGAACTCGTACGTATCGCCGGTCGAGCCGGTGATTGTGCCGCCGTTGCTGGTGAAAACGCCATCAAAGATGACAGTGGACGGGTCGGTGACAAAAGCACCTTGGTTTATGAAATTACTCAGGAAGGTCACGTACGAGTTGTTGATGGTAAAGGTTGCCCCCGTGTTGTTCGTCACCGCGTTCGTAAAGGTGACGTAAGCAGAGTTCACCCCATTGCCCACAGTGAAATATGCGCCAGAGTTGTTCATCACCGAGGCGGCGAACGTATTGGGAGTGATGGACGTGCCACCGGTTACATTCACCAAGCCGTTGTTCTGGAGGGCACCCGTGATCGTGCCCCCGGAGTAATTGAAGGCGCCGTTGTTGATAATTCCATTGGTAACTGTAAGATTTCCACCACTCAGATTATAGGTTCCACTGCTTGTAGCAGGATTAGCAGATATAGTCATGGTGCCACCGACAGAGTTAGTCCCACCACTTTGGTTGAATACACCAGTTCCACCTAAGCCGATGGTCTCTGATCCAGTTACGGATAAGCTGCCACCACTCAGATTATAGGTGCCGTTGCTACCAGAAGCGTAGCCGAGTAACAAGTTGCTGTTTACGGTATTTGTACCCCCTGACTGTGTAAATGTGCCAGTGCCGGAAGATCCGATATATTCAGAACCGGCGATCAGTTGGCCAGTAGCGCTAAGATTATAGGTGCCGTTGCCGCCACCCGGACCGACATTAAGGATACTGGCATTGTTTGTCCCGCCGGTTTGCGTGAAGGTGCCCGTTGCACCATCACCGATTTTTTCAGAGCCACTAACGGACAAACTTCCCCCGCTTAGATTATAAGCGCCGTTGCCGCCATTCTCACCCAGAGTAAGGCTACTGGCGCTGTTTGTCCCGGCGGTTTGCGTGAAGGTGCCCATTGCACCAGAACCGATTGTTTCAAAGCCATAAACGGACAGACTCCCTCCGCTCAAGTTGTATGTGCCCGGGCTTATGGAAGTACTGCCATCGTCGTTGATAATGGTGTAGCCGATAAAAATGCCACCGTTGCTGCTGGCGCTTCCGATGGTGTTAGTGCCCCCCGTCTGATTGAAGGTGCCCCCCGTCTGATTGAAGGTGCCCGTTCCATAACCAATGAGTTCATAGCCATAAACGGACAGGGCACCCGTGCCACTCAGGTTGTATGTGTCGCTGAGGGTAAGGCCACCACTGTTGCTGCCGGCGCTCCCGATAGTGTTAGTGCCACCGGACTGATTAAAGGCACCATTGTCAATCTCTTCATAAACGGCATTCAGTTGGCCAGTACCACTCAGGTTGTACGTACCAGTGAAACCATTGGAACCTACATAGAGGTTATCGGTCGTATTGGTCCCTCCGGTCTGGGTAAAGGTGCCTCCGCCAATGTCTACATAACTGGCATT
>Ga0187867_10003826_pt1 | contig 11855 bp, 7 predicted proteins | sample June2016WEW_13_1_FD_132976 | JGI IMG/M metagenome (GOLD analysis project Ga0187867, IMG submission 132976) | Peatland microbial communities from SPRUCE experiment site at the Marcell Experimental Forest, Minnesota, USA - June2016WEW_13_10 | ecosystem: Environmental > Terrestrial > Soil >... | reverse complement strand
CGAGCCGACGGCGGCCGATCAAGTTGCGGGCCGCCTCCAGCGGGTATCCGAGCGGGAACCCGTACTGGCGGATCTCGATGTCGGTGAGCCCGCAGCTGGCCAGCATGGCGGTCATGGCCGCGGGATCGTAGCGGCGGAAATGACCGACCAGCTCGTCCCACGGACCGTACCGTCCCTGGTGCGCGGGCACGGACATCATGAGCCATCCGCCCGGCCGCAGCCGGGAGATCCACTGTCGCACCGCGGCCGCGTCGTCCTCGATATGCTCGAGCACCTCGAAGGCGCAGACCAGGTCGAACTGCTCCGGGCCCAGCTCCTCCACCGGGATGTTGCGGACCTCGCCGCGCCCGGCGGCTTTGATCCGCCGCTGCGCCACCGTGCAGGACGCCTCGTCGGGTTCGAGCCCCAGGTAGTCGTAGTGCTGGGCGAGCCGGGCACCGAACGCCCCCTGGCCGCAGCCGACCTCGAGCACGTCGCGGACGCCCGCGGGCAGCATCCGGGCGACGACGTCGTAGCGCAGCCAGGCGTTCGGGGCCAGGGGCGCCACCACCCCGGCGGGCGCCGCCGACTCAGCGGGCGCCCCCGACTCAGCGGGCGCCCCCGGCCCGGCGGGCGCCCTGGCGGGCGGCGGGGATGGCTGGAGCCGGCGCAGCAGCGGCGCCACGACCTCGGCCGGCGCGAACTGGCCTTCGGCCAGCCGGGCCGCGGCCCGGCGCAGCCGGGCCAGCTCCACGCGGTCCTCGGCCAGCCGGCGCAGGGCGGCGGCAAGCGCCTCGGGGTCGCCGGGCGGCACCAGGACGGCAGCGTCACCCAGCGCCCGGCGCTGGGGCGGCGTGTCGGAGGTCACGATCGCGCAGCCGGCGGCGGCCCCCTGGAACACCTTGTTCGGCACCACCCGCCGCGCCTTGTCCCCGGTGCCGAAGATGCCGAGGCAGACGTGGTGGCTGGCGACCACGGCGGGCAGGTCCGCGGCGGGTACCCAGTCGACCCAGCGGACCGCATCGTTGGCCGCCGCGGCGGCTTTAGCCGCGGGCGCGTCCTGGCCATCACCGATCATGGTGAACTCGATGGGCGTCCCGGCGAGCAGGCCCAGCGCGGCGCCGATGACCGGGGCTCCCTGCAGCGGGGTGTACAGGCCGTAGAACACCACCCGGAGCGGCCCGGGGGCCGCTTCGCCGGCTGGCGGCTGCCCGTCAGGCCGTTCCCCCGCGGCCTGCGGCGCCGCGGCATACCAGGCGGCGGGAGCACCGACCGGGACCACCACGGCCCGGGGCTGATGCCGGGCGGGCAGGGCCAGGCGATGCTCCTCGGTGTCCACCAGCACCACGTCGGCGGCCCGCAGCGCCGCCGCGTCGATCAGCCTGAGCACGGCCTGGCGCGGGCCGCCATCCAGCCGCCGGTCCCGGGCCGTGTCACTGGCGCCGACCAGATGGTCAAGCACCACGGGTACCCGCGGGAACAGCCGCCTGGCCAGGTGGACATCGAAGTGGCCCAGATAGCCGACCAGGACTACGTCCGGCGCGGGCAGCCGGCGGGCCGCGCGGGACAGCGTCAGCCACCGCCGGGCCAGCCGGGCCGCCAGCGCGGGCGCACGCCACGGGTGGGCCAGCATGGCCACCCGGGCCGCAGTGTCCAGACCCAGCGGCGCGTTGCACTCACCGACCGCTATCCCGCTGTCCCGCAGGCCAGCGCCGAGAATAGCGATTCGCGGATGCGCCGAGGCGTCATAGGTCCCGAAGAGAAGAGCACGCATGATTTCGATACCTTAACGTCCGCTCGGTTCCGTAGAGCCGGATTCCGCCCCACCTGGCGGCGGAGCGTTACGCTCCTGCGTATGCCAGACCGTCAGGTCGCCGCCTCGGCCGACCCGCTCCAGAACGGCCAGGGGACCGCCGCCACCGGGCACCGGAGCCGCTGGGCCGCGGCTGGGCGGCTGCTTTCCGGCCGCCCAGTCCGCTGGGGCTTCGTGGCGGTCACCGTCGGCCTCGGCGGCTACGCCGTGGCCCGCGAGTGGCCGGGCGTGCGCTCGGGGCTGGCCAGCATAGGCGTCGGCACCAGCATCGAGGCGCTGCTCTGCGTGCTGGCCGCCCTGGTGATGACGATGCAGGTCTGGCGGCTCCTGCTGGCCGGGCTGGGCTCCCCGCTACCGGCCCGGGCCGCGTCCCGGATCATGTTCATCGGCCAGTTGGGCAAGTACCTGCCCGGGTCGGTGTGGCCGGTGCTGGCGCAGATGGAACTGGGGAACGCCTACCGGGTGCCGCGGCACCGATCGGCAGCCGCGTCGGTTCTGACCATGGTGGTGTCCCTGCTCACCGGGCTGCTGGCGGCACTGGCCACGCTGCCCTTCGTGGCGGGGGCGACCGCGTACCTCTGGGCCTTCGCCATTACCCCCGTGCTGCTGGCCTGCCTGCACCCGCGGGTGCTGAACGCCGTCGTGGGCCGGCTGCTCCGGCTGACCCGCAGGCCTCCGCTGGAGCTGCCGCTCACCGGGCGCGCGATGGCCGCCGCCCTAGCCTGGTCCTGGGCCTCGTGGGTCCTATATGGCCTGCAGATATGGCTCCTCGCGACCCGGCTCGGGGCCCCGCCCGGCCGTACTGTGCTGCTCGCCGTCGGCGGATTCGCCTTCGCCTGGAGCGTGGGCTTCCTGGTCGTGCTGGCCCCGGCCGGGGCAGGGGTGCGGGACGTCCTCCTCATCGCCACCCTGAGCCCGGTCCTCGGAACAAGCCGGGCCACCGCGGTGGCACTGATGTCCCGCGCCCTGATGACCGCCGGGGATCTGCTCACCGCTGCCCTGGCCGCCGCGTCCAGCCGGCCCCCGGGCCCCCTCGGCCGCACGCCTGGCAGTCCCGGGCCTGGCAGTCCCGGGCCTGGCAGTCCCGGGCCGGAATCACGTGAGTAATCTTGTTCCAAAAAGTACCCGCCCATTGATTCTGTTGGCGAGGTAATCTGAACGTCTTCAGAGGTTATTGAGGGGTTATGGCCCGTACCGAAACTCTGCCCCGATATCGTGCTCAATCGTGGGTTTTCGGGTAGCGGCGCGCAACGAGATGAAGGCTGCCCGGCAGGCCGCGGGCCGCCAGGGTCCGCCGGACGGTGATGCCCGGCAGGAGGCCGGTGCACGGGAGACCGGACCACTGGAGGCGGGCGCCGGGCCGGCCGAGCCATTGCAGGCAGGCGCCGGGCCGGCCGAGCCTCCGTCGGCTGCCTCGCACCGTGGCGCGCACCGGCTGGCGGTCGGCCTGCTGACCGCCCTGGCCGCGGTCGCCTACTCGGGCTTCGCGCTCGTCCGGTACCACACCTATCAGACTGCCTCCTACGACCTGGTGATCTTCGACCAGGCCGTGCGTTCCTACGCCCACCTGCAGCCCGGGATCTCCCTCATAAAGGGATTGCACAACGGATTCGGCCCTCATTTCTCGGTGCTCGGCGATCACTGGTCACCGCTCCTGGCCGTGCTGGCCCCGCTGTACTGGGTCAGCAACAGCCCGGTCAACCTCCTGGTCGCGCAGGCGGTCCTGTTCGCGCTGGCGATCCCGCCGGTGTGGCTGTTCACCCGGCGGGCCTTCGGCGGCGGCACCAAGGCGACCGCGGCGGCCTACCTTGTGTCCGCCGCGTACGCGCTGAGCTGGCCGATCGCCGCGGCCCTGGCCTTCGACTTCCACGAGGTCGCGTTCGCGCCGCTGCTGACCGCAGTGGCCCTCGAGCGTCTCCAGGCTGGACGGCTGCGGACCGCCCTGGTCGCGCTGGCGACCCTGCTGCTGGTCAAGGAGGACATGGGCTTCCTGATCTCCGGGATCGGCATTTACCTGGCCGTGGACCGCCCGAAGACGCTCAGGCGGCCTGCGCTGACCGGCCTGATCCTCGTCGTGGTGGGCCTGGTGGCCAGCGTGGTGTCCATCTACGTGCTGATCCCCGCCTTCGGCGGACGTTCTGGCTACTACTGGGCGTATGGTGCGCTGGGCGGTAACGTTCCGCAGGTCATCGGGCACATCATCATGCATCCGGCCAGTTCGCTGCGGCTACTGATCACCCCGCGGGTCAAGCTCGACACCGTCCTCTGGCTGTTCGGCGCGTTCTGCTTCCTGCCGCTGCGCTCCCCCCTCACGCTCGCCGCGGTCCCGCTGCTGCTCGAGCGGATGCTGAACAGCAAGTTCCCCAACTGGTGGGTCACCTCGTTCCACTACAACGCCTACCTCGTGATCATCCTGCTCTTCGCCGCCGTGGACGGGGCCGCCCGGCTGGACCGATGGTCGGCCGAGGTCGGCGACTACTTCGCAGCCCGGCGCAGCCGCCCCGGCACCGCCTCGTCCCCGCCCGGCGCCGACCACCGGCCAACCGGAACGGTCGCGCTGGCCTGCTCGGTCGCGCTGATCGTCGTGGCCATAGGCCTGGTCCCGCGGTTCGCGTTCGGAGCGGCCCTGCACCCGTCCTTCTACCACCGGAACGCCCAGGTGCGCGCGGAGGCCGCGGCCGCAGCCGCAGTACCGCGGGGGGTCACCGTCGCGGCGGTCAACAACGTTGGCCCGCATCTGTCGGGCCGGGACACCGTCCTGCTGTGGGACGGCGACGGGACAACGCCACGGTTCTCCCCCTGGGTGGTCGCCGACGTGAGACGCCGGGAGTTCACCTGGCACTCCGTGCGGGCCGAACGGCGGCGGGTCAGGCTGCTGGAGAAGCACGGCTATCAGGTCACCTTCCGGCAGGACGGGTACCTCGTCCTGCACGCCCCGCGGACCAGGCGGTGATCGCCCTGGCCCGGACCTCGCTGGCGGGCTCCGCCCGCCGCGCCGCCACCGGCCTGATTCCCGGCCCGGCCGGACCGGCCGACCCGGCCGGGCAGCTGCTCGCACGGCTGTCGGTGCTGCCCGCACTTCTGGTGCTGGCCTGGTTGCTGGCCGGGCTGCCGCTCCTGCTCCTGGGCGTGTTCACCCCGGTGCTCACGCTGGTGATCTCGGTACTGGTGGCCGCCGTGCTGATGCTGGCGGGACTGCGCTGGATCCCCGGCCTGAGGCAGGAATCCGGGGCGGCCCAGGTGTCCGGGCGCACGCCCGCACCCGGGACGGCGGCCGCAGCCGGGCCCGGCCAGACGCCGGACCGGGAAGACAGCGACACCGCCCCGCGCACGCCCTGGTGGGCCGTGGTCGCGGTAATCGCGATCGCGGCCGCGTTCGGCCTGGACCAGATGATCTATCACGCGCAGCAGCTCATCGTGATGCGCGACCCCGCGGCCTACATCCAGTTCGGGAACTGGATAGCCGGCCACGGCTCACTGCCGATCCCCCAGGACCGCGCGGCCTTCGGGGGCACCCATCCCGGCCTGAACTTCGACAGCTTCGCCTCTTACCCGGTCGGCAGCGCGGTGGTGCCGCAGTTCATGGCCGGGCTGCCGATGATCCTGGCCGGCGGGTTCTGGATCGGCGGGGCTACAGCCGCCACGGCGATGGCGCCCATCCTGGGCGCACTCGCCGTCCTTACCTTCGGCGGGCTGGCCGCCCGGCTCGTCGGGCCACGGTGGGCTCCGCTGGCCGCCCTCATCCTGGCGATCGCGCTGCCGATGCAGTTCACGGCCCGGTCCACCTACAGCGAGCCCGCCGCGGCCATCCTCTTCCTGGGAGGCCTGTGCCTGGTCATCGACTCGCTGCGGACCGAAGGGCTGGGCGGCCGGGTCACCGCCGCGCTGGGCGGGCTGGCCCTGGGAATGACCCTGCTGGTCCGCATCGACGGAGCCAGCGACATTCTCCCGGTCCTCCCCTACATCGGGCTGCTCCTCATCGCCCGCCGGCCCCAGGCGCTGCCGCTGCTCGGCGGCCTGGCCACCGGCGCGATCTACGGCGTCGTGGACGGCCTGGTGCTGTCGCGCCCTTACCTGGCCACCATCAAGAGCTCGCTGATCCCGCTGGCCTTGCTGACCGTCGTGATCCTGATCGGCACCGGGGCGGCGGTCCTGCTGCTGCGCCGCCGGGGCCTGCCCACCCTGCGCGGGAACCTCCTGCCCAATGCGGCTTTCGTGCTGGCGTTCCTGATCCTGATCGCCTTCGCCGTGCGCCCGTATTTCCAGACTGTCCACGGGCCCGCGACCGCGTCCTCCGTGCCGGCCATGACCGACTGGCAGCGGGCTGACGGCCTGCCCATTCAGCCCACCCGCCTGTACTACGAGATCAGCCTGCACTGGGTGTTCTGGTACCTCGGTCTGCCTGCCGTGCTGCTCGGCACGCTCGGCGCGGCACTGCTCGCGCGCCGCTGCCTGCAGGGCCGCGCGCCGCTATGGATCCTGCCCCTGGTCACCTTCGGCTGGACCATCGTGACGACGCTGTACCGGCCGGCCATCGTGCCCGACCAGCCCTGGGCGAGCCGCAGGCTGGTCCCGGCGGTGCTTCCAGGTTTCATCGTGCTGGCCGTCTGGGCCGTGCGGTGGATCCATGGATGGCTGCGTGAGCAGGGCTACGGCCGGCCCGGCCGGGCGATCGCCGTGGCCGTCTGCTCAGCCGCCCTGGTCCTCCCGGCCGCGCAGACCACCCTGGGACTCGGGATCCGGGACGGGGGCCCACTGGGTCTGCGCCCTGTCGCGGCCGGGCTGGCTTTCACCCCCACCTACCGGGGCGAGGTCCAGGCGGTTGACGGGCTGTGCGCCGCCATCCCGCGTGACTCGTCAGTCCTGATCGTCAGCAGCTCGCTGGCCGACACGTTCCTGCAGCTGGTCCGGGGCATGTGCAGCGTCCCGGCCGCGCGGACCCGCAATCTGAGTCGCCGCGCGGTCAGCGGTGTCATTCGGGCCATCCAGCACACCGGCCGCCAGCCCGTACTGCTCGGGATCAGGAGGAGGGCGGTCAAGCGCTACGGCGCCACGCCCCGGCTGATCATGGCCCTGCGCACGACCCAGGACAGCCACACGCTGATCAACCCACCCACAACCACCTGGAAACTCACCGTCAACGTCTGGATGTCGGAGCCCTCACGATGAAATCGCTCACCGACGACCGCATGGCCACCACCCCCGGAACTGCGCCTGCCGCCACCCCGGCACCCGATCCGGATCCGGATCCAGCCGGGCAGAACCCGTACGTCTCCATCATCCTGCCCTGCCACAATGAGGAGGGACACGTCGTCACCGAGGTGACGCGGATCTGCGCGGCCATGGATGCCAGCGGGTACACCTATGAGCTGGTCGCCTACGACGACGCCTCGACCGACGGGACGCTGGCCCGGCTGCAGGAGGCCGCGCCGGGGTTCCCCCACCTGAAGATCGTGGCGTTCCGCCGCAACGGCGGCTCGGGCACGGTCCGCCGGATCGGCACCCAGGATGCCCGGGGCCAGATCGTGGTCTGGACCGACGCCGACATGACCTACCCCAACGAGCGGATCCCCGAACTGGTCGCGATGCTGGAGCAGGACCCCGACACCGACCAGGTCGTCGGCGCGCGGACCAGCGAGGAAGGCAGCCACAAGCTGCTGCGGGTCCCGGCGAAGTGGTTCATCCGCAAGCTCGCCGAGCGGCTGACCAACTACGAGATCCCCGACCTGAACTCCGGGCTGCGCGCCTTCCGCCGCCAGGTTGCGCTGCCCTACCTCCGGCTGCTGCCCCCCGGGTTCTCCTGCGTCACCACGATCACGATCGCGTTCCTGTCCAACCAGCACGACGTCCGCTACGTGCCCATCGGCTACGCCAAACGGGCTGGCACCTCCAAATTCCACTTCGTCAAGGACGCCTACCGCTACATCCTCCAGGTGCTGCGGATGGTCATGTACTTCAACCCGCTCAAGGTCCTGATGCCCATCGCCCTGGCCCTGCTCGGCCTCGGCGTGCTCAAGGGCATCTACGACGTGGTCGTCCACCCCTTGCACATCGCCGACGACACCGTGCTGATCTTCGTCAGCGGCCTCATCATTGCCACCCTGGCCCTCCTCGCCGACCTCATCGTCCGCTCCCGCAGCGATCTGTAGCCACCTGCCCGCGGCGGGCTCAGGTGGTCCGGGCGAGATCTAACGCCCGCCTTTCGCGGCGTTAGGCACGCCGGTGTCGGGGTGCCTCCCTGCCGGCTATCGGGCATCGCCGGGGTCGGCCCCGGGACCGGTGGCCAGGACAGCGGAGGAGCCATGACCTCAACGACGAGGCGGCCGGGCTGGTCCGCCAGGGACCGCGGTTGGCAGGCGCGCTGCTCGCATCGGCGGCGCCGCTGGCCGGAACGGCCGTGCTGCCCGCGGCCCACGCGGCCAGGACGGCTGCCGCCAGCACGGCCGCCGGCAACGCGGCAGCGGTGACGGCGCCGCCCTACAGTTGCGCGCCCAACGGCCCGGCCGGGAACCAGACCGTGTACGGGACGTTCGGCGACGCCAGCGTGCTCGGCTGGACCGGGAACCACCAGGCCGTGCCCGCCTGCCCTGGCGGGAGTTCTTCGTGATCAGCGGCGGCCAGCCGGGCAGCGGCACCACGACGCCGGTCACCGGGACGACCTGCGGCTACGGCGTCTCGTCCCCGCACGCCTGGGGCATGGCCAACGCCAACATGGTGCTGCTCGACTCGCTGGCGCCACAGCGGGCCGACGGCGCCCTGATCGTCGGCCATGGCGTGCCCGGCTCATGGCTCAGCGGCGGCCAGGCGATCCAGCTGGCGAACAGGCCGACCACGGAAGGGCACCACCTGGGCCTGACCATCCGCGGCCACGGCTCGTCGGTCACGCTGCCCCTGACCGGGCAGCCGCAGATTGGGCCGGCCAAATCTGCGTGTTACTGCGTTCACAAGGAAAGCCGGGTGGCCACCCCTCCTTATGGGACGGCCGCGCAGGGCCCGTTATCCCAGTCAGTAAAGGCGCCGCCGGCTCTTGACGTGATCGCCGCGCGCGCCCCAATATGGCCGTCTAAAGGTCGCGATGCGCGCCCCTTCGCCGCGGATCGTCAGGCCACCCGGCCACCGAGCAGGAGTTGCGTTGGCAGCCAGACCCGCCCGAGCCGCCCGTGCCGCGCTGCGGATCGTGCCGCCCATCCGGCACGACGCGGCGTCACAGGGAGCGGCCGGCGGCGCTGGTCCGGCCGGCTCCGCGGTCCGCCCCGCAGCTGGCGCCACGGCCGGCGCGGGCGAGGTCACCGCGTACCGGCAGCTGGCTGCGGACCTGCGGCAGGCGGTCATGGACGGGCGCTACCCACCGGCACAGCGGCTGCCGACGGAAGCCGAGCTGGTCGCCTCCACCGGGCTGAGCCGCCAGACGGTGCGCCGCGCCTTCCAGGATCTCGTCTCGGAGGGCGTCATCTACCGGGTCCGCGGCCGGGGCACGTTCGCGGTCCCGGGAGAGGGCAAGTACCTGCGCTCGTTCGGCAGCATCGACGACCTGATGGCACTCTCGCTGGACACCGAGCTTCGTGTGGTCGAGCCGCTGCATGTGCTGGCCAGCGTGGCGGTCGCGGACACGCTGCGGGTGCCCGACGACACCGTGATGGCCATGTCATTCCTGCGGCTCCATGACGGGGTGCCGTTCTGCTACACGAAGGTGCATGTGCCCCTGGAGATCGGGCGCAGGCTGCGGGACCTGCCCGAGCTCGGGGCGCTCACCGAACCGGGCGACCGCGCCCGGTTCACGATGATCAGCCTGGTGGACCAGGTCAGCGACCGGCAGATCCACAACGCGGTGCAGAACGCGACCGCGGTGGCCGCCGACCCGGACACGGCCCGCGGGCTGGGCTGCCCGGCGGGCGTGCCCGTGCTGTGCATTGAGCGGCTCTACTCTGACCGGGACCTGGTGCCGCTGGAGCTGGCGATCAACCATTTCCACCCGGAGCGGTACTCCTACCGGCTGCAGATGCGGGGCCGGGTCGATCACTCCGGCACGCGCGGGAGCGCGCGGTGAGTGGCCGCCCGGCCACGCTGAGCGGCCCGCGCAGGCCAGCCACCGCCCCGTCCGGGGCCACGGCGATGGTCACCGCGCTGGCCGGGGCGGGCACCCGCGTGCTGTTCGGCGTGCCGGGCGGCGGCCCGAACCTGGACGTGGTCGGAGCAGCTACCGCGGCCGGGCTGCGCTTCGTGCTCACGCACACCGAGACCGCCGCGGCCATCATGGCCGCGACCAGCGCTGACCTGACCGGAACACCGGGAGCGGTGCTGGTCACCCGGGGACCGGGACTCGCCAGCGCGGTCAACGGGATCGCCCACGCGGCACTGGACCGGCTTCCCCTCGTGGTCATCTCCGACACGGTGCCGGCCGCCGAGGCCGACCGGGTCAGCCACCAGCGGCTGGACCAGGGCGCGCTGGGCCGGCCGGTGGCCAAGGCGGCGCTGACGATCGGCGCGGACCGGGCCGGCCAGGCGAGCTCGCGGCTGGTCAGCCGGGCCCTCGCCGCACCACCCGGGCCGGTAATCGCGCTGATGGACGACAGCGCCGCGGCCGGCTCGGCGGGCACCGTCGATGACCCCGATTCCGGCGCGGCCTCCGCCCGCCCGGCCCCTCTGGCCGACGTCGCCTCGCTGTCCGATCTCACACCACTGGCCTCGGCCCTGCGCACCTCCCGGCGGCCGGTGCTCTTGCTCGGCGCCCACGCCATCGCGCACACCGCCGCCATCCGGGCGGCCGTGGTCGGCCGCCGCATCCCGGCGCTGCACACCTACCGGGCGAGGGGCATCGTCCCGGATTCTGCCGCCGAGGCAGCTGGGCTGGTGACGGGCGGCACGATGGAGTGGCCGTTGCTGGCCCAGGCTGACCTCATCATCGGGCTGGGCGTGGACGAGGCGGAGATGATCCCGGCCGCCTGGGACTACGCCGCGCCCACGGTCCTGGTTGGCGAGTGGCCGGCCAGGTACACCGGGGCCACGGGATACTTCACCGGCGCCACCGCCCTGACCGCATCGCTGCCGGCCGCGATCGATGTGCTGACGGGCTGGACACCACCGGCCGGCTCAGGCTGGGCACCGGCGGCCGGGCGGGCGGCCCGGGCCGACGCCGCACACCGCCTGGCCGAGGCAGCCACCGCCACCATCCTCGCCGCGGCGCTTGCCCCGCAGCAGGTCGCTGCCGTGGTCCGGGCGCACACCCCGGCGGACACCATCGCGACCGTGGACGCGGGCGCGCACATGCTGGCGGTGATGCCGCTGTGGGAGGTGGACCAGCCCGGCCAGCTGCTCATCTCCAGCGGCCTGGCCACGATGGGCTTCGCGCTGCCCGCCGCCATCGCCGCCGCGCTGTGCGCCCCCGGCCAGCCGGTGGTCGCGTTCACCGGGGACGGCGGCCTGGGCATGACACTGGCCGAAATCGAGACCGCCGTCCGGCTCAGGCTGCGGATCGTGGTCATCGTGTTCAACGACGCCACGCTCAGCCTCATCAAGATCAAGCAACGCCCAGCCGGCCAGGGCGGAGCCGAGGCCGTGGACTACGGCCCGGTGTCCTTCGCCGGGGCGGCCACCGCGATGGGGGCCGCGGCGGCCGCCGCCGGATCCGAGGCGGAGCTGGTCACGGCGCTGGGCGAGGCATTGCGCCGGGACGGCCCGACGGTGATCGATGCCGCCGTGGACCCGGCCTCCTACCCCGCGGTCATGGAGCTGAGCCGCGGTGACGCAGGCCGCCGGGCTGTGCCCGGCCTGACCGAAGCAGGAGGAGCACGCGACCGTTGACCGCCCGGCGCGGGTCCCGCCCCACCCCAGCCCCGCCGCACCGGGCACCCCCCGCCCCCACGGGACAATGCCATACAGCAAAGGAGCGTGCGCAGTGAGCATTACCGTTGCGAAGTTCAAGGACGTGGCCGAGGGGACCCAGCCCGGCCAGTTCACCATCGGCGACCGCGAGCCGGTGACAAGCCTGGCTGACCTGGAGCCGAGCTTCAAACGGCTGCTGGATGAGCCGGTGACCGCGGTGGTGGCCGTGATCGGCCGGGCT
>Ga0187867_10003825_pt1 | contig 11855 bp, 10 predicted proteins | sample June2016WEW_13_1_FD_132976 | JGI IMG/M metagenome (GOLD analysis project Ga0187867, IMG submission 132976) | Peatland microbial communities from SPRUCE experiment site at the Marcell Experimental Forest, Minnesota, USA - June2016WEW_13_10 | ecosystem: Environmental > Terrestrial > Soil >... | reverse complement strand
TTATGCTTCTCAAAGAGCAATTCCGATTTGACTTGGTTGTTCGTTGGCGAAACATTCTTGAAGTGTGCTTGGAATTCCAATTCTGACCTCAATCATGCCATTTTACTTTTTACGAGACCATCATGCTTGGAATATCGCAGGGCCGATTTTATCTCCAGGATTACGTGAATGTACCAGATGAGTTAGTGCGCCGGTTCAGTTGGGAGACTGCGATGTTTGCGGATTTCACCGTATGCCCATTTACTGATAACAGGCCGGGCGAAATGAGGATGATATGTGTTGAATCTGCTGAGAATATTTCGATCAAGGCACGGAAATAGTTACGTATAACCGGGTAACCGGGGGTTCTTCTCCCCCTGTCCCCACCCTGGACTATGGCTTATTCGATCAACCCTAAATTGAGGAACTGAATTCCTAAATCCCTAAATCCCTCAATCCCTAAATTCCTAAATTCCTGAATCCCACCGTAGTCCAGTCCCTATGTGGGCGGCCTCTTCGAAGCAGGGGTACCGGCCTTAGAACGGTAAAGGAGCCATACCAGTGCGGCGCCCAGCAGCAAGCTGATGAGAGCTGCTGCCCCTACCGACTTGAGGAGCAGGCTCCGCACGGCATGTTCCAGTATCGGGTTATGAAACGGGTCTAGCGAGTTGTGAGCGCGCACAACTAACCACTTACCACCCACCTTTTGACAGGTCGCCGTCCAATGGGAGGTGAACTCAAAGACCTTGCCGCTGTCGTTCATCAGGGTGTTCTTCGCATTGCCGCGGCAAAGGGCGATGTCTCCTTTGATCAAACTGAGCTCGGGGTCCAGATCGACTTTGAAAGAGCCGCGCTCCCCAAGCATTTTCCGGCGGGTCTTTCCCCATTGCGCCTTGAACGCATCGAAATCCGTAAACTCCCTATCCGTGAAAGTGACGATGGAGAACTCTTGGGCCAGGTAAGGCCGGATCATGTCCAGGTCGTTCCGATTGATGGCGTCTTCCGCAATCCGGCGAATGTTGCGCAGAGCGTCATGATCGGCCTTGTTTTCTTCCTGCGCGGCAGCCGTCAGAGGAAGCAGGGCCAGGAGCCCCACGAGTACGAACTTCAGTGCGCCAAGTGCTCTCATTGCTATTCTCCGCGTTGTGCGAAGATCAACCCCATGGTGAAAGGCGTGACAGGAATCGGCTTGTACTTAGGATCGGGAAATCCCGCCTCTCGCAGCAACAGGCTCAGGGATTCCTGGCCGAAAACCTGCCCGTGCTCGGTTCGCAGGGCCAGCCCGAGTTCATAGAGGGAGGCGTTGAGTTTCCCGTCCGGCTGGTCGTGGAAGACATCCACCACGAGCACATGACCACCGGGTTTAAGCGCCGCGTGCAGCCGTCGGAACAGCCGAATGATCCCGTCTTCCGTTTCCAGATGCACCACATTGGCCGTGATGGCAAGGTCGTACCCGGCGGATTCAAGCGCCACGTGGTGGTAGTTCCCTGGCAGGGTTTCGAAACGGTCGCTCAAGCCGGTCCGGCCGGCGTAATCCAGTGCCATCTCCAGGACGTTTGGCCAGTCGATGGCCGTGACGCGTGCTTCCGGGTCATACAGAGCAAAGGTCTGGCCCCACACCCCGGAACCGGCGCCAACATCCAGTATCCTCAATTTCTTCAACTGAGTGCCGATTCCCAGCATCCCGGCGGCAGCCATGGCGCAGGGGAGCATCATCCCGCGCAAGGACCGGGCCTGCTCGACGTAGTGTTTTCGTCCCTCCTCCGGGTCGTCCATGCGCTGCAGCGGCCGGCCGGTCTTCAGGTAGGACGGCAGGTAATCCCAGTATTGGCTGCTGAGATCCTGGTAGGTCCCCGATAGAAAGTGGAGAACCGGCATCGCCAGGTATTCTTCCCCGATCACCTGCACGATACCTGCAGCACAAAGGACCCCCAGCAGCAGAGCGGTAGGCTTCTCACACAGCCCGCACTTCACGGCCAGGGCTGCAGCCGTGTGTCTCCCACCGGCGAGGGCCTCCAGCACTCCGGCCTGGCGGGCAGCGTGGAACGCTTCGACGACACCCTTCATGCTCATGAGTTGAAAATAAGTTTCCAGCGCCTTAAGTTGATCAGCCGATTCCATAAGGCTATCCCACCTTTCGGGTAAGAGTGACTGTGAAAATGCCGTAGGCGTCTATGCTTGAATCCACCCGTTGGAGGCCCGCTTCGGCCAGGAGAGCGTTGAGCTCGGACTGGGTCCGGCGGCGCATGACCCACGGAGAACCGTCGCGGTTGGTCAAGGTCCTGGCGATCATCTCGATCTGAGGATGCCAGGGCTGCCCCGTGCAGATAAGGTAGCCGCCGGGATCGAGGGACCCGGCTATGGCTCTCATTGAGCCAAGGACCTGCGTGTTGTCGGAGATCAGTTCGTAGAGGCCGGATACCACAGTAATGTTCGGCCTGAAAGGCAGGCACGCATACGACTCTTCGTCGAACGCATCCCCCACTTCGAATTCGATTCCGCCGAGACCCCACTGGTCGGCCAGAAGCCGCGCTGACTCCAGATTAGTCGCCTCGATATCTCGAAGCAGGACCTTGACGCGGTCGCCGAGCACCCTTTTGATTTCGAGGACATACCGTCCATGGCCGGCGGCAACATCCATAATGCGGGCTTCCCGTCCTTCGTTTCGGAGTTGCTCGGCGGCCACCATGATCCATTGCTTCAAGCTCTCCCTGCGGAGCCTTATTCCCCGCCAACCGATGGAATTCAGATACATTTTGTCGATGAGCCGGCCCAACCACGTCTGACCGGAGGGCCGGTTGCGGTAGACGTAGTCGAGGGAATCTCCCGAATTGAATCCCTTTTCCCAGCCAAGCCGGATGCCATGACTGAGTCTTCCCAGCGTCTTCATCGCCAGTGCCTGCAGGCCGAAAAAGGCCGTTACGGGCATTGAAGCGGGAGCCCGAAGCCGGTCGTACTCGCGGCGCGTGTACCCCTGCAGATCGGCCTGAAGCACATCGCGCCCCGGCTCTTCGTCAAAACAGGATTGGATGAACCTGCGCGCTTTTGCGATGGCTTCCCCTCGGTTCTTTTCATAGAAGATGCCGTGGTACATTCCCGGGAAGATGTGGCGCTCTTTTCGAGCTGATGAAAGAGCAGAAAAGAGCATCCCGTGCGCACGGTTTTCAACCACGTAGTCGGATTCTGCGGACAGGATTTGGGTCGGCACCGTCACTGCGCCGGCGTCCGAGAGAATCCGAGTGGCCGTATCGTGCAGTCCCAGCAGGACACCCACCGAAATGATGCGGGTGATTAGTTTATCGGCGTCGTAAGCCCTTGCTTCCTCGGCGTCGTGGGTCAGCATGGCAGCGCGGACATAGCTCTGGACCTTCGCTTTTTTATTTATGCGCAGCAGCAATCGGAGAAGCGGGACGGCCAGCGGGACGTAGAGCCTGATGCGGAAAGCGGGAGCGGCGAGGACCATGCAGCGGACGGGTACGCCATAGTCGTGGACCCAGGTGACGGCGTTCACTGCGCCGACACTGTTGGCGACAATTGCCATGTTTTCCGGCGGGACCCCGTGTTTGTCCCGAATGAAGTTGACGAAGGAATTCAGGTCCTTCACCCACACGTCATACGAATCGGCAAAGCCCCGGTCGCCCGGGGACCGCCCATGGCCGCGCAGATCGAAGGCAAAACCGGAGAATCCATCCAGGGACAGCTCCCTGTAGAGCGAACGTAGCCGGCCGCCATGCTCGTGGCCGCGATGGAGCAGGATCAAAGCCTTTCCATCTTCCCCACCGGTGGCCCAGGCGTGATAGTACAGTTCAGTGCCGTCCCAGGTTCTGAAGGTTGATTCGATTTCTATGTCATCGCGCAAGGTTTTGCCTCTCCAATGTAATCAACTCCATGTGACAAACCAGTAAAGAAGCGGTGCTGTCAGGCACAGGCTGTCAACCCGATCGAGCATACCTCCGTGGCCGGGCAGCAGATGACCGCTGTCCTTAACTCCCACGCTTCGTTTGTAGGCCGATACGGTGATATCCCCCAGGAATCCGCCCATTCCGATGATCAACCCTGCCCCGGCACTCACCGGCCAGCGCAGTTGAGTGAAAAACCCGGCGATGCCTGCAGACAGGGCTGCGGTGGTCAAGATCCCTCCGATCAGGCCGGCCAGAGTTTTGTTCGGGCTGATCCGGGGAACGACTTTTCTGCGCCCCAGGGCCTTCCCCCACAAATACTGAGCGACCTCGTTGAGTGAGGTCATCAAGAGCAGAAAGAAGAGCATGGCGGTGCCGGTGTACCAGCTTGCAAATGCAGGGGCCGGCAGTTTTGCGAGAAGAATGACATGGCTTAGGCCTACAGCCGAAAACAGGAAGGCCAGGCCACTGAGGAAACTGGCCCTGAGCGACAGGGTGGAGGCGAAGACCCCGAGGGCAACTGCAGGGAGCCCCACAACGAGCACCGTCCAAAAAGGGACCCACCCCGGCCGCCACACGAGAAACGCATATTGAAGTATCGCCGCGGCAGTCATCACTCCGCAAGCACGGCGGGAGTCTTCCCCGTGGAAGTTGAGCGCGGCGAACTCCTTCATGGCCAGGATGCTGACGGCACAGAAAAGAATGCCCAGACCGACGATCCCGCACGACATGGCCATGAATACACTTAGGCAGATCAGACACCACGTACGGATGCGCTGCCTGTTCTTGAGTGCTTCCGGGGAGGGACGAAAGTGTTTGTAGAGCTCAGCCACGGCAGTGGCAACCGTCACCAAGCCGGCAACGCCGATCCATGCCCACACTAACGGCTGATGCTCCGGGGGGGCCATTCAGGTTGCTTCCTTGACCGCATTCCTGCAGCGGTTGAATATGGTGAGAAGCAGCAGGCCTATGATCACCGCGAAAATCGCACTCCAGATTATGGGACTTGTCAACCCCAGGCCACGGGCAAGACCGCACGCACCAAAGGCGAAGGCACGGTCACTCTTGCCCATGGGCCCCTCAGATCGCCGACGCACGCCGATCAAAACCGCCGCGACTCCAGCCTGTTCGCTTACCATAGCGAGCACTACGGCGGCAACGGGCAGAAAAGGGGTGACACCCGGCAGGAGGGCGAAGGGGAGGTAGAGAACGGCATCCGCCACAACGTCGGCGACCTCGTTCAGCAGCGTCCCGGACGGGGAGCAGAGGTTGAACTCCATGGCGATCATCCCGTCCAGGGCATCGGCGGCCATGCGCACAAAGAGGAAGACCGGCAATGAAAGGAAGGAGACCCTGGAGCCGGTGCACAACCACAGCCCCATGGCTGCGGAAGCCAGGAGCGTGGTGGTCGTGATCGCGTTGGGCGAGATCCCGCCCCGATGCAGTAGACCACAAACCGGCCGCAGCCGGCGCTGGAAGGCAGGCTTTATCTGGTAGATGCTTGGCATGTCACAACCACCCCGTATCGGATTTGCCCCGTCGTCGTCTTTCAGTTCTGGATACCACAGAGTAGCGCAATGACCAACCTCTCTTTCCCGATCCGTCTTATGAACGAACTCACCCAGGGACTCCGGGCTCAGCGCTGATCATGCCTGCCGCAAGCTCCCGGGAGGGGGCAGCAATACAGAGTTTCTTCCATTCTAACTACTTGTATCATTGCCTCTTTGGGTTCCATAATCGATAATGGGTACTCAAACGTTTACTGCAGACGGTAGAGAGCGCTGAGAAAAACCAAAAGCAAACCACGGATCATGAAGATTTCACGGTCGATTCTCTAATCGGTGAGATCCGCGTAATCCGTGGTTAGTGCCCTGTCTCCTCCGATGGCTCTGTGTGCTTTGTCACGAAAAGGCCGCCCACAAGGGGCTAGACTACGGCTCGGTCAGGCCCTTTTCATGGTTTGGGGTGTCCCTCAAGGACATGAAATGCTGCGGTGAGACGGCTCTTAGCTTTTTATCGGGAGAAATCCGGATCGGAACAATTATGTCAATCGGAAAGTACTATGAGGCCAGCATCAAAGAAGCAGACCAATACCTGAAAACCGCGGTTGGGGGATTAAAGAGAGAGACGGTGTTCACGCCTGAAATACTTTACAATATCCTGGGCATGGCCATTGAAAAATATTGCCTCGCCCTTTTGTATTACAAGGAGAACATGCCGGACAATCACACTTTCCTCGATCTCGTGGACGCTATGAGCAACGTGGTCTCCCTTCCGGAAAATCTAAAGGAAGAGTTGAAAGCGCTGCAAGGCTACCAGGAAATCTGTTCTTTAAGCACCTACGTGCGGAATGCCCCTACTCGAACAGCCATTTTGGAGATGATCGAGACGACCCGGAAACTGGAGTCGTTTGTGAAGACAACGTGCGAATAGTCTTAAAAGCACGGCGGGTTTACCATCTGCTGAACTTCATGCGCGCGCTGTGCGACAAGCATATGCCACACCGCAGGGGGTGCAGGGAAGGGAAACGGCTTTATCTTATTTGCAATTATAAAGGATAACGCAATGAGCATCGGACAGGCCAGAACATTTATACTCAGAGGGATGCGGGACAGGGATTTACGGGATCGTCTCAATGCCTCTGCCGGCCCGGAAGACGTGCTCGCCATTTTGGAACGTGAACAACTTGTGTTTACTTATTCAGAATTTGACGACGCGTATCATAACCTCCTGACCCAGTGCCAGGAAGAGGAACAGGCGGAGCTGCTGAAAGAATTTAAAATGTGGTGGGATTTGATCAGGACGATGCCGGCATAAGGGAACACGGACCGCCAATGAGCGCGCATGGCCGGGAATCGAATTTTTGCTCATCTTCCCGAGGTTAGTTGGACTGAGTGGAGGAGCCCGGGCTTCAAGCAGCCTGCCTGGCGTGCAAGTCAGTCGAAACCGCGCGCACCAGCTAATTTGCAGTGCATTCGAAGTAGGGCTGTCATCATCCTGGGTTCGTAGGGCATCTGTCCTCGAAACCCTGAGACCTCTGTTGATTCTGTTGAGTTTTCGTTTCCTCGGTCTCCTCTGTGCCTCTGTGTTGAACCAAAATCGGTGCCCCATCTCCTCTGCCTAGCTAACATCGAAATTCTTTCAATTGTGTCGGGATTTTCCTTGTAACTCTTTGTTTTCTCTGTGTTGTCCGGGTCTCTGCGGTGCTCGGTTGCCCTCCCATCTTAGCGTCTTCGCCTGATAAATATACTTCTGCATTTTGCCGCTTCTGGTTGCCGCTTCTGGTTGCCGTTTCTCGTTGCCGTTTTGCAGAGCCAAACCATCCCTTCTATAATATTCCAGGATTGCGGCGTGATGGCCGGAATTGAGTAAGTGAGGTTTTTATCCACCGCTCTACGCTCCTCCATCTCTATCCATCCGTGTCTGGGAATTGATGGACTGAGGGATTCTGCTCACTGTTCACCGTTTCACCTGAATTTGGCCTGTATTTGCAGGAAAGCGGATTCAGGGATCGAGGGATTTTGCTCACTGTTCACTGCTCACTGTTCACCGTTGACTGCCGACTCATATTACAGTTGGAACCAATCGGGGCCTCTATTTGGAAGCTCCCTGGAATCGCAAGGCCTCAGGTAGTTTTTCTAAAGTCTTATCGGTTATCGACCGATACTATCTTGCAGGGTTTGGATCATCGGAACATGTGCTTCCACAACGCGGAAGCGGCCAGGGCCGGAGAAACCCGCGCAGGTTTCGCAGAGGCCGCCGATGAAGTGAGAAATTTGGCGATAAGAGCGGCTGAAGCCGCGAAAAATACTTTCGGCCTGATTGAGGGGCCGCCGGCAGAATAAAGCATCGATCAGAGGTGGTCGAGAAAATAGATAAAGGATTCCAGCATTTGGCAATCAGTTTAGCAAAGGCCGGAGAATTACTCGGCGGGATTGTCGCGGCATCCCTCGAACAGGCTCAGGGAATAGGCCGGATTAGCTGGGTTGCAAACGAAATGGACAAGGTGGTCCAGCGAAATTCCGCAAATACATAGGAACCTGCTTCGGCCTCATAGGAGATGAATGTCCGCGGGGGAACAGATGAAAACATCCGTAACCGAGTTGAAATCCACCATCGATGGTTCGAAAGGTGGACGAAATAAAAAGGCCGTCGTAGCAGTGACTGGAAAGACAACCAATAGCAAAATCCCGATAACGGAATCTACGGTCAATATTGCCGATGGGCGACCTCATAATTGCAGCGCGAAAGGCCTCTGGCTTCTCTCAAAAGGGGAAAAGTGCGACCTGTGCGGGCGATCCCATTCGATGCTTGAGATGCCGGTGCTTTCTGATTATCGGGACCAGGAAAGGCACAGAATAGAGACACTAGACTGCTTGTTAACTTAATTACAGGAATCAATTCCACTCTTTTTGGGCCGATGGAGGTTACGATGTCTTACAAATTCATTTCCAAGTCGAGCAGCATAAGAAGCATGATGCTGAAAATGATTTTTTTGATATTTATTGCCACGACATGTGCTTTAAGTATACTGCTTTATTTCGAGGCTAGATCCTATGCAATACAAGAAGCTGAGAAGAAAATAAAGAACCTGCTTCTTGAACATCAGGCTTTACATGCGTACATTGGAAAAAATCAGAAACCGGAGATTTCTAAATTAAAGCAGGAAGGAAAACTCGACAAAAATTATTTTTCTCCGGAGATCCTTTCATCATCCTACATCACAAAATATATGCATCAGTACTACAACGAGCAGCGCGGGAAAAACGGCCTCTCGGAATTCTATTACAAACTTGCCGCCAATAATCCCAGAAATCCCGAGAACAAGAGCGATGAATTCGAACGAGACCTCATCAAGAAGTTCAATAGTAATGAGATTACTGAATTCAAGCAGGTAATTTCAAAAGACGGCACCGACTTTCTCTACTACGCTCTGCCATTTGCAAAAAATACGAAAGACTGCATGGCCTGCCACAGTACACCGGATTTGGCTCCAAAGGAGCTCATCGAAAGATACGGCGATAAGAGTGGGTTTGGTGAGAAGGAGGGTGATATCCGGGCAATCATTTCACTTCGAGCGCCCCTTGATTCTGAAATTCAGCAGGCAAATAAAACCTTCCTAAGAACCGGAACCATGATGTTTGGGGTCTTTCTCGTGTTCTTTTTGAGCGGGGGCTGGCTGCTGATGCGCTCTGTAACCAGGCCTATCCAATCCGCGGTAAAGGGCCTTATCCATTCTTCGGAAGTGGTGTCCTCGGCATCCTCTCAGGTTGCGTCCAGCAGCCAACAATTGGCCGAAGGCGCTTCGGAACAGGCCGCAGCAATCGAGGAGACTTCCTCATCGCTGGAAGAAATGGCATCAATGACGAAACAAAATGCGGAAAACGCAGGTCAAGCCAATCAACTCATGAACCAGACCCGGAGTGTGCTGGCGAAAGCCGCCGAATCAATGGAGCGACTGACGGATTCCATCGGAGAAATCTCAAAATCCAGTGAGGAGACATCCAAAATAATCAAGACGATAGACGAAATCGCCTTCCAAACTAACCTATTGGCGCTCAATGCGGCAGTAGAAGCGGCCAGGGCCGGAGAGGCCGGGGCGGGTTTCGCAGTGGTTGCCGACGAAGTGAGAAATTTAGCAATGAAAGCCGCGGAAGCCGCAAAAACTACTGCCAGCTTGATCGAGGGGACTGTCAAGAGAATCAAGGAGGGATCGGTAATGGTTGAAAGGACCAGCGCCGAATTCTCTCAGTTTGAATCCAGCACAAATAAAGTAGGAGAGCTGGTTGGTGAAATATCGGCTGCGTCGAGTGAGCAGGCCCAGGGAATTGAGCAAGTCAGCAGAGCAGTGAGTGAAATGGACAAAGTTGTCCAACAGAATTCATGTACAGCCGAAGAATCCGCCTCCGCTTCGGAAAAAATGAATGACCAAGCAGAGCACCTGAAAGAATTTGTGTCCGGATTAATAGTTTTGGTTAGTGGTGCGAAAGGTAACGACAATGCCATAAGCACCAAACCAAGCATGCCTGTTCAAAAATCACCGAGAGTTCTTGCGGCTGCTCCCGAGAATAGAAAGGGTTCGATCCAGAATGCTAAAAAGGATCTGACCAAATCGAGAAAACGGGGACCAGGATCTGAGCGGGTGATCCCCTTTGATGATGATATGTCGGAATTCTAGTTCACCTGAAGGCAGGGGCCACCGTTTGACAGGAACAAACTATCAAACGGTGGCCCCTTGATCTGTACGCACACCCGGCCGTTGGACTGAGTAGAAACAAATGACTCCATCCGGGCTCCGTGATGGAGTCGCAATGAATTCCGCGTGGCCGCGTTTGGTAATCCGCCTTGACTCCGAGGTTCACTCAGATCGAATCGACCACCTTAAGGTCGTTGAAATACGTCCTGTAGACTCCAAGGTCCCTCGAAAGCCTCTCCTCTTGGCTAAGATTACTCTTGCGTGGACTGGATCTTCATTTGGGGTTGATTGCACTCTGGCAGTCTTCCTCTGAGTAGCCGTGGATTTTTTGCCCATTGATAATAGCAAAGGGCACACCACTTTTGCTGTCAAGCTGGCTCTTCCTTCGAGCAGCAGATTCGTCCTTCTCGATATCATAGGAAACGAATGGAATCCCTCTTGACTGGAAGAAACTGACTGCCTTTTTGCTGTAGGGGCACCAGCTTGTTATGTAGAGCTCAACCTTGAGACTATCCTGCAGGGCTACGATCATCCTTTTGTCAGCCCACACGGTAGCTGCACAAAGACAAATGCATTGGGCTCCCAGTAGGACGACGGCTAGTGCCACTATGATCCCTTGTTTCATTTCTTCTCCTCTCCCGGTTTGCTCTACTAGATGTAATAGCCCGACACTCGCCAGCTTTCATCTTTTTATGCAAGGAGCATCATTTCGTTTTAGAAACCAGAACCAGTATGCCTGTTGTCCTAAAAGATCATCAGGCAGTCCTTATTAGAGCGAATGAGGGCATGCCATGGAACTTGTGATTTTGAAGGCTTTGCCAAAAACAGCATGCCAGCCAGTTCGATTCGCGTTCACATATGAAAAAGATCCTTAAATTTATACGACCAGCCGCCAACCCGCGGATTCAATTCAACCGGAACCAACGACGAAACTCGACTAGTTCATTAATGTAAGACAGAGCGGCCTGAGGTCAATATTGATTCCATAAGGCGAATTCAGGAAAAACTCCGATCGAATCATATACCGTCCCGCCCTCCGAGTTCCGCGACCACATTGGGGGGATCGCCGGCTCGGTGGGATCAGCTCGGAAGAGATTCCTATCCTTCATCGAAAAGGTAACTGAAGGAGGCAAAAACAGCCTGCCCCTTTAGGAGTACCGAAAGGCAGGATACAAATCGGGTCGAATGGTGTCAATTAGCGGAGTTTATCCCTCTGCCCTGCCCCACGTCCTCTATCATGGTGGGTTAATGTTGCATATAAGCGGTGTTTTCTTGCGAAATGTGACGCAGCCCCGAATAGTCAAGGCACGAAAGCTGCATTCTAATTGTGAAGTCTTACGGCAGAGGGAACTTGAGGTTGCTGATGCGAAATGCCTTATTGGAAGAAGGATGTTGGATATGCCTCTCTTTGGGATCTTAGTCATTGCGATACAGATCTTTTTTGGAGTGCACTGTGTGAGGTCGGGTCGAAGCGGTTGGCTGTTTATTATCCTGTTCTTCCCGGGAATTGGCAGTCTTGTCTACTTCTTTGCCGAGTACCTGCCTGATCTGAGGAGCGGAAGAACGATGGATAATTTATCGAGACATCTCGTATCCAAAATTAATCCATCTGCCGAATTGGAGCGTCTCAGAGCTCAGGCTGAACACAACACCAGCGTGGGAAATCGAATCGCGCTTGCCGACGGATTAGTCAATGCAGGTTTGTATGAAGAGGCTGTTGAGCTTTACAAAGAGTGCATGAATGGCATTTATAAAGATGACAAGAGCATTTTGGCTGGACT
>Ga0187867_10003823_pt1 | contig 11858 bp, 7 predicted proteins | sample June2016WEW_13_1_FD_132976 | JGI IMG/M metagenome (GOLD analysis project Ga0187867, IMG submission 132976) | Peatland microbial communities from SPRUCE experiment site at the Marcell Experimental Forest, Minnesota, USA - June2016WEW_13_10 | ecosystem: Environmental > Terrestrial > Soil >... | reverse complement strand
GCGTTACGAGAAAGTGCATCTTGACGGACAAAAGCGAGCCAGGCGGCATGACGACAAAGGACATTGCGAAACGGGGCACTGACACGAACGCCATAGGACAGTGGGGGCGAGACGGCTCACGCAAAGCTCGAACGCCGTCTTCTACCTCGGCACACGCAGTCATGGAACCATCTTCGCAGCAAATTTCGCGAGTGCGACAAAACGGTGAGGCTGCTATCCAGTGCGCCGCACGATCAATCGGACCGGAGCCATGAACAAATCGACGCCCGAATTGCCGAACGACCGTGACCTCGCGGGCATTGTCCGCCATTTCGGCCGGGCACGAATTCTGGTTATCGGCGACGTGATCCTCGATCGCTACCGGATCGGCGATGCGCAGCGCCTGTCACCGGAGGCGCCGATCCCCGTGCTGCGGCCTACGCGGCACCACGACACCCCCGGCGGCGCCGCCAACGTCGCCATGAATGTTGTCACTCTGGGCGGGCATGCCGTGCTGGCCGGAGTTGTCGGCGACGATGACGCCGGCAAGACCGTCGCACGTCTGGTTGGCGAAAAATCTTCGATCGAAAATGCACTGATCATGGCGCCGGACCGGCCTACGACCTGCAAGACCCGATTTATTGCCGGCGCCCAGCAGTTGCTGCGCCTGGATGAGGAGACGACTGCGGCACTGGATACGGCCACGGCGGACGCGTTGCTCCGGCGCGTCGAAGCGACGCTGCCAGGTACCGATGTCGTCATTCTGTCGGACTATGCCAAAGGCGTGCTCTGCGACGCGGTGCTCGACAAGTTGCTGGACCTGATCGCAGCCCATGGCAAACCAGTCATCGTCGACCCGAAACGGCCGGATTTCCGCGCTTATCGCGGAGTAACTGTGCTGACCCCAAACGAGCTCGAGGTCCGCGCCGCCACCCATATCGATGCCGCATTCGATACCGAGGCAGATCGCGCCGGCTGCATGGCGCTGGAGGCCACCGGCGGCGAAGCGGTGCTGGTCAAGCGCTCGGTAAAGGGTCTGACGTTGGTCCGCCGCGGCCAACCGGCGATGCATTTCCCCGCGCGTGCGCGTGAGGTCGCCGATGTCTCCGGCGCCGGTGACACGTTGGTCGCTGCCCTCGCCGTCGCGCTGGCGGCTGGCGCGTCGCTGCCGGAGGCCGCGATGCTGGCCAATGTCACGGCCGGTATCTCGGTTGGCAAGCCGGGTACCGCGACCGTGGCGCAGGCCGAGTTGCTGACCGCTTTGCATACCGACGCCATTGCCTCCACCGAACGCAAGGTTCGTGAACTGGAGGAGGCAAAGGCGCAGGTTGAGGTGTGGCGCGCGCAAGGCCTGCGCATCGGCTTTGCCAATGGTTGTTTCGACCTGATTCATCCGGGCCACGTCCATCTGTTGACCCGGGCCCGTGCCGGCTGCGACCGGCTGATCGTGGCTTTGAACACGGACGCCTCGGTGCGCCGGCTCAAGGGCCCAACACGGCCGGTGCAGAACGAGGACGCCAGGGCGATCGTCATGGCGTCGCTGTCGCCGGTCGATATGGTCATGCTGTTCGACGAGGATACCCCGCTGGAGCTGATCCGCGCGCTGCAGCCGGATGTGCTGATCAAGGGCGCCGACTATACCGTGGACCAGGTGGTTGGCGGCGACCTGGTGCAAAGCTGGGGCGGCGAGGTACTGCTGGTCGAACTGCGCGAAGGCCACAGCACGACCGGAACGATCCGACGGATGGCGGTGCCGGAAACCGCTGCGCGAAGGGACTGACCCCGCACTGATACCAGACCGAAACGTACGCCCCCGATCGAGCCAGCAGGATTTTACGTCTCGCGGTCTTTTGCGCTAACGAGCAGCGAGCTGACAGCGTGCTGCCAAGAATCGGCACGGTCGGGGGCCTCGTTTCACCTATCGACAGCGTGTACTCAAATCTGATACGTGTCCCACAGGCGGGGAACGCTCCCTTCAACCCAGTGACCCTCTGAGGCAGGACGAACATGGCGGCATGGGTTCGCGACAGTGCCATGATGTCGATGACCTCGCCGCTTGGCGACGACGCACTGATCCCAACAAAGCTGGTCGCCGAGGAAGCGATCAGCCAACCATTCCGGTTCGATATTACCGCGGTCAGCCAGATCGGCGTGTTTGACCCGAACAAGCTGCTGAACATGCCGGTTTGTGTGACCCTGCAGGACACCAGCGGGACCACGGCCACGCCAGTGCGGTATTTTCACGGCATCGTCCAGCAGGTCAGGTCGGAGGGCATCGTGCGCGGCGCAACCGCGATCGACGAGTTCCAGCTTTACTCGCTGACTGTCGTACCTCGTCTGTGGTTCCTTGGCCAGACGCTGGACTGCCGCGTCTATCAGACCGATTCAGTGCAGGCCATTTTGTCGGCGATGTTCAAGGACGCGCTTCTCACCGATGTCTCGTTCACCGTGGAAGCCGGCGCCTCCCGACCGTATACGGTACAATTCAACGAGTCGGATTATGCGTTTGCCCACCGGCTGATGGAACAGGAAGGCTGGTTCTATTTTTTCGAGCACACATCGGCGAAGCACACGCTGATCATCGCCGAGCTGGCGACCGCGTTCCGGGAAATTCCCGACTCAACGTTGCATTTTGCCGTGAATCAGACGGATCTCGGCGGCATCATGGAGTGGAAGTCGCCGGTGCGGACAGTCACCGGTTCGTACGCACAGGGTGATTACGATCCGGAACATCCCACTTCGAAACTGTACAATCAGCAAAAGACCGTGCTGAAAACCGGCAGCAGCGATACGCGCGACGTCTATCACTGGCCGGCGCAGACGTTCACCGGCAGTGTAGTGGAAAGCCGCACGAAATTCGCATTACAGGCGGCCGAGGCGGCGACCTCACTCTATAACGGCAGCAGTCACTTCGGCGGCCTCGTGCCTGGCGGCAAATTCACCCTCACCAATACATCCCCCAGTCCGGATGATGGCGGTTTTGTCGTGCGTTCGGCTCACCACGAGATCGAAGACAGCTCGTGGATCAGCAACGAGGGCAGCGTTTCCTATCAGAACCGGTTCGAGGCCTTCAAAGCGACCCTGCAGTGGCGGCAACCTTTGGTCACGCCACGGCCCAGGATGGCAGGTGTGCATACGGCGTTGGTGCTGGGACCCAGTAGCCGCGCCGCCGAGGAAATCCGGATGCAAAGCGGCGGCGAGGAAATCTACACCGACGACCTGGCCCGCGTAAAAGTGCGATTTTATTGGGACTGGCGCGCCGAGGCCACCGGCGCTGCCTCCGTCTGGGCGCGCGTCATTCAGCCCTGGGCCGGTAATGGCTGGGGGACCCAGTTCATTCCCCGGGTTGGCACCGAGGTCGCTGTGGCATTCGTCGACGGTGACCCGGATCGGCCGATCGTCATCGGCGGCCTTTATAATGGCGTCTCGGCACCGATTTACAGCAAGTCCGACGCCACTAAATCCGGCATCCGCACGCGCTCCAGCCTGAACGGCGACACCAGCAAATTTAATGAACTGACCTTTGATGATAAAGCCGACAGCGAACTGATCTTCATCCACGCGCAAAAGGACCTCACCACCGAGGTCGAGCACGACGAATCGCTAACCGTCGATAACTGCCGCGTCGTTCTGGTCAAGGCTGATGAAACGATTACGGTTCAAGGCAAGCAGACCATCACGGTCACCAAAGATCATACGTTTGAGGTGACGCAGGGCGACTACAAGGCGACCATCGATAAGGGCAACAGCTCGTACACGGTCACACAGGGCAACCACAGTTCGAAGATATCGACCGGCAACTATGACCTGCAGGTATCGCTTGGCAACATCACGGTGAAGGCAGGCGTCGGCGCCATCAGCCTGGAAGCGACCCAGTCCATTACGTTGAAGGTCGGCCAGAACACGTTGACGATCGATCAGACCGGCGTGACCATCAAAGGCATGATGACCAGCGTTCAGGCGCAAATCCAGGCCGAACTCAAAGGCCTGATGACTTCGGTGGGCGGCAGCGCCATGCTGACACTCAAGGGCGGGATCACAATGATCAACTGATATGGCAGGCACACTGGCAAAACTTGCGGGCGCGGACCTCGCCACGATGGTGGAACGTGCGACTTTGTCCGCCGAGGCATTGGCATCATTGCAAGGCTGCACCGATGTGGCCGAGGCAGTCCTCCGGCTGGAAGCGGCCGGCTTCGCCCCCGAGGCGGTGCGCGTGTTGGCGCATGCTTTGCCAAAACGCGAGGGCGTCTGGTGGGCCTGCATGTGCGCCATCAACACGATGCCTGCCGATCTTCCGGCAGCGGACCGGCAGGCACGAGAAACCGCTGAACTCTGGGTTCGGCAACAGAAGGATGAACAACGCCGCACCGCCATGACGCATGCCGAAGCCAGCGGCTTTCAGTCGCCTGAGGCCTGGTCCGGAGTCGCGGCATTCTGGAGCGGAGATTCGATGTCTCCGGTGGGCATGCCGCCAGTGCCGCCGCCGCCTCAGGCAACCGGCGGAGCGGTCGCCGGCGCAGTGGCATTGGCGGCCGTGCGTGGCGATCTGAGACGGCACGCCGAACGAATGAAACGATTTTTGGAGAGTGGCCGTAATATAGCTGCAGGCGGACCTGGCCGGATGCCGCCCGAGGTGCCCTGACCGGTCGGACGCGTTGTGGCGATGGATGTGCTGTTCCAGGACGGAATGGCTAAAGTGGGGAACTGGGCGCCTGACCCGAATCGTTCATGATAAAAGGCAACGCCAATGGAACTCTCAATGACCGTGCTGCGGTGCCCGGATCAGGTGGCGCCGGAAGCGCGCACTGTCCCGGGGGGAGAATTTCATGTCGGCCGCGGGCCCGACGTCGACTGGGTGCTGCCCGATCCGGACCGGCTGCTGTCGAAGCGCCATTTTGCGGTGGCGTATCTCGGCGGCATCTGGCAGATCGCCGATACCAGCACAAATGGGACATATTTGAACAGCGAGGGGGACCCGATCGGTCGTGGTGCCACTCGCTCGCTGCGTGACGGCGACCGCATTCGTCTGGGCGCTTACGAAATTGAAATCCGCGTGGTGGAGCAACCCGCCTACCGGGATTCTCGAAGTGCCCCGGCGGGATATGGCGGCGCGCCGGGGCGTTCGAACCAAACGCCGTTTGGTGATCCGTTCGCCCAGGACCTGCTCGCCCCTACCCCGCCATCCCGTCGGCCGTTCGATGAGCCTGCGTATCCGGATCTCGGCCTGGCGCCCAGTGCGCAACTGCCGCACGACTTCGATCCGCTGGCGCCGGAGCATGGTGACGAGCCGTTTGACGGCGGCTTTCGCGGTCCGGTGCAGTCCGATCATTCGTCCTCCATGGAGGACGCGCTGATCCCGCCGCCGGTCGCCGGCTTTGTGACGCCGCATGCTGGTGGAGCGATGCCGGGGAACAACCTGATCCCCGACGATTGGGACAATCTGCTGGACGATATTGCGCCGCCGGCGCAAACCCCGGCGTCTCCGACAGCACCGGCGTCGCAGCCACACGCGTTCCAGCCTCAGGCGCCTTATGGCAACCCAGGGCTGCCCGGCGAGGGTATGGCGTTCTCGGCCGCTCCACCGCATCCGGCAGCGCCGGGTCCGATGACCGCCCCATTGGGCAACCCTGCCCAGGGAGTCCCGCCGTCAGGAATTGCGGCAACAGCGCCCTTGGAAGCCTCGCCATTCGAGGCCCCGGTAGCTCAGCGGGCGGGAATGCCACTACCGCAGGCCACGACAGCGAAGTTGCCGGAAGCGATGGATTTCACCGATCCTCTGGGACCGCTGGAGGAAACGCCGCGAGCACCGGCAGCCCAGCCGATGGTGGCAGCAAATGCGGGCGCACCGGTGGTGCGTCAGCGGGCACCGCGCCAGGCGACGCCGCCTGCAACGTCATGGGAAGCCGACCCATTCCGTGATCAGCCGACGCCAGGCCTGGAAGTGCCCGCGACGATGCGGTCGGCAACGGGCGCATTCGGCAATGCGGATCCTCGCGCCGCGCAATCCGTTCCGACCCCGGGAGCATTCCCGCCATCGGCCGCAGACCTGGCTCCGTCGCCATTCGACGAGCCATCGGATTTGCCGAGAGCCGACCTCACTCCGCCTGCCGGACCTGCGAGCCCCGCCGCCACACCGCCTCGCCCGGCCGCTGCGCCTGCATCGCCATCTCCCACTGCGGATAATGGCGCGGCGTTGGCGGCTTTCTTCAAAGGCGCCGAACTCAGCGGCGCCTCGCCAGCCGACCCCATGGCCATGATGACCGGTCTGGGCGAGGCGTTCCGCGCTCTGGTCGCCGGCCTGCGTCAGGTGCTGATCGCGCGGGCGACCATCAAGGGCGAGTTCCGCATCGAGCAAACCATGATCCGCGCCCGCGGCAACAACCCGCTGAAATTCTCCGCCAATGACGACGATGCACTGACCGCGCTTCTGGGCGTGGGACGGCGCACCGACATGGCGCCCGCCGCGGCGATCGAGGATTCGTTGCGCGACCTTCGGCTGCACGAACTGGCGACCATGGCCGCCATGCAGGTTGCCGTCCGGGCTTTGCTGGAGGAACTCAGTCCGGACAAAATCCGCGCCGGGACCGATCAGGGCGGCATGGCCGTGTTGCCCGCGCAACGTAAAGCCCGCGCCTGGGATGCGTTCGAGGCCCGGCACGCACATGTCGTCCAGGCGCTGGTCGACGACTTCGACAGCATCTTCGGCAAATCCTTTGCCCGCGCCTACGAATGCGCGCTCGATGAAATCTCCCTAAGGGAACGTCAATGAGGAAACGTCAATGAACCGCCGCCTGCTTATGGGCCTTGTCGGCTTGCTGGCTTTGGCGCAGTGCGCGCCGGCGCCACCGCCGCCGCCGGTGCTCAATCTGACCATTACCGGCACCGCAGAGCAGAATCCGGATCCGGCCGGTCGCGCCTCGCCGGTTGCGGTGCGAGTTTATCAACTCAGCGGCACCGCTAAATTCAGTCAGGCCGACGTGTTCGGCCTCATGAACAATGAGGCCAAGGTACTGGGCTCCGAGGAAGCCACCAGTTCGATGGAATTTCTGACCGCGCCCGGCGAGACCAAGAAAGTGACGGTCGACCTTAAGCCAATGGTGTCTGCGATTGGGGTCGCCGTGCTGTACCGGGACATCGACCATGCGCAATGGCGCTCGACCGCGCCGGCCAATGCGCACGGCCCGACCGATCTCTCGGCCACGATCGGCCGGCTGGCCCTGACACTTAAATGAGGGGACACTTAAATGAGGGGACACTTAAATGAGGCCGCTCGCGTGGATCGTGTACCCACCTCAATGGGAGCAAGAGTGATGCGACGTCCAGGTCATTGCGCACGCGCGCTGTCATTGCTTAGCTTTGCTAACAGGAAAAAACCCTGTCCTATCGGCGTTCATCGGCGTTCATCGGCGGTTGAGTTGCTTTCTTGCCGGGGTTCATATCGGTGCGGACGTAGCGGAAGAATGTTAACCGCCGATGAACGCCGATGAACGCCGATAGCGCACGAGTGAACGCCGACACTCCGGGTGCGTTTTCAGAGGCGCGACAATTATTTCATACGGTTCAGCCACTTTACGACAGGCTAACCGCCACGCCGGTTTCATCCATCAGGGTCGGCCACCCCGGCCGGTGCGGAACTCGCAATGACAGGTGTTGTTGCGGCGTCTCGCACACCAACACCTCTGGCTAACAGGTGCGAATGGCATGATCATAAGCAACCGCAATAAAATCATGACACCATGGTGTTAAGTTGATCGTGCGCGACCATGCACAACAGCGAAGATACCGGCTTAGGAGGCTGAACGATCCATGAGTTGGTCCAATCGCGTGGTCTGGCGAGAAGGCATGTTCCTTCGAACCCAGCACTTCCAACAGCAGGATCGCTGGACCGAATCGCTTGTCCGCGGTGTCACCCGTGCGTTGCGTCCGCATCCCTGGGGTCTGATCGACTACACCGTGGACCGCGATCTTCTGGGCACCGGCCGTTTCGCTTTGTCATCCGCGTCCGGCATGTTCGAGGACGGCACGCCCTTCCTGCTGCCCGGCGAGGCCGACCATCCGCCGCCATTGGATGTCCCGGACAGTGCCCGCAACGCGCTGGTTTATTTGGCGCTGCCGATCCGCCAGGCTGGCGGTGTCGAAGTCTCCGACGATCGCTCCGAAGGCCGTTACGGCGCGCATCAGTTCGAGGCGTACGACACCCAATCCGCCTCCCCCATCCCGGCGGAATTGCAGGTTGGCCGCCCTCGCCTGCGCTACATGCTCGAAGCCGAGGAACGCGCCGGTTACCAGTGCATCGGTCTCGCGCGGATCACCGAGGTTACCGCCGATCGCCGGGTCATTCTGGACGATCGGTGGATCCCTCCATCGCTGGTCTGTTCGGCAACGCAACCGCTGGCCGGGTTGCTGCAGGAACTTGCCGGGATGTTGAACCAGCGCGGCGAGGCGCTGGCGGCGCGCATGACCGCTCCGGGCCAGGCCGGCGTAGCGCAGGTGGCGGATTTCTTGTTGTTGCAGTCGATCAACGGCTGGCAGATGGTGATTTCGCATTGGGCACATGCCGCCGCCATCCATCCCGAAACGATGTACACCGCACTGGTGAAAATGGCCGGCGAGTTTGCGACGTTCCTGGAAACCCGCCGCCCCAACGCCTACCCGGCGTACCGGCATGATGACCTGCAACGCAGTTTCGCGCCGGTGGTTGCGGATTTGCGCCGCTCGCTTTCCGCCGTGCTGGAACAGACCGCGATCCCGATCCCGTTGCGCGAAGCGAGGCATGGTGTGCGGGTGGGGCCGATCACCGACCGCTCGATCCTGCGTGCGTCGAACTTTGTTTTGACCGTGCAATGCGACATGCCGGCCGAGACGCTTCGAAGATTGTTTCCAACCCAGGTCAAGATCGCCGCGGTGGAGAACATCCGCGAACAGGTCAATTCCGCGCTGCCTGGCATTGCGGTCCGGCCGTTGCCGGTGGCGCCGCGGCAATTGCCGTTCTATGCCGGCGCCACCTACTTCGAACTCGACCGAGGCAGCCAGCACTGGGCGCAAATGCAAAACTCAGGTGGCTTCGCCATTTTCGTATCGGGTGAATTCCCCAACCTTCGGCTTGAACTATGGGCGATCCGCGGATGAGCGACGATCCTTTCGCCGAACCGGACGATTCCGACAAAACGGTCATCCGGCCCGCTCCGGGAGGACGGCGCGCGCCGCCTGCCGCACCGCCTGCCAGTCCGTTTGGCGGCGCCCCACCGCAGCCACCGCCGCCGCAACGGCAATCGGCATTTGCCAATGCGCCGATGCAAGCGCAGGTCAGCGGTGGTGCCGAAACGATCCAGTTCGGCCTCAACCCGCTGATCATTGCCGCCGCGCCGTTGCTGCAATTGCTCGGCCGTCTGCGCACGACATTGTCCGCGCCGAATGTCGACGATTTGCGAGAGCGGACGGTACGGCAAATGCGCCAGTTCGAGGCGTCGGCGCGCGAATCCGGTGTGCCGAACGAGCAACTGCGGCCGGCGCATTACGCGCTGTGCGCCAGTATCGACGATGTCGTGCTGAATACGCCCTGGGGCAGTCAGGGAGGGTGGGCGGCGCGATCCATGGTCTCAAGTTTCCATCAGGAAGTCCGCTCTGGCGAGCGATTCTTCCGCATTCTGGAAGATCTGAAAGTCACACCGGCGACGTATCTCCCGGTGCTGGAACTGATGTACTACTGCCTCAGCCTCGGGTTTCTGGGTCAGTATCGGCTGCCACCGCACCGGCCGGGCGAGGTCGATCGGATCCGCGAAGACCTGTACTCGATTATCGTTCGGCAGCGGGCCGCCACCGATCCTGCCCTGTCGCCGCACTGGCAGGGGGTAAATTCCCCATACAAGCCGGCTCGTGCGGTCGTTCCCATTTGGGTCATGGCGGCCGGGGCCTTGGCCATCATCGGCGGCCTGTTCATCTGGTTTTCTTCCGGCCTGAACGCGGCATCGGATGAAACCTTCACCGCCATGCTCAACGCTCCGTTGACGCATATGCCGGCGATCACCCGCACCGCTCCGGTGCGCCCGCCCGAGGTGGTGGTTCCGCCACCGCCTGAACCACTCTACGTGTTTCTGAAACCGGAGATCGATCAGGGTCTGGTCACCGTGCTTGGCGATCACGCCATGCCGATCGTGCGCATCCGCAACAAGGGCATGTTCCCCTCGGGCAGCGCCACGATCAATCAGGGTTACTACAATTTGCTGGAACGGATCGGCAATGCATTGAAGGCCGAAAAAGGTCCGGTGCAGGTCATCGGCTACACTGACAACCAACCGATCCACACGGTGCGTTTCCCGTCCAATTTCCAGTTGTCGACCGCTCGCGCGGAAGCGGCCCGCGACCTGATCGTCAAGGCACTTGGCGATCCCGACCGGGTCACCGCCATTGGTAAAGCGGACGCCGACCCGCTCGCGCCGAATACCACCGAGGAAGGCCGCGATCAAAACCGGCGCATCGAGGTTGTCCTTCGGAGGCAAGGTTAGATCATGGGCGCCATGTTGCGATTTTTTGGCTCCCGCTGGTTCCTGACCTTTATCGGTGTCCTGCTGGTCGGGCTGCTGATCTGGTTCTTTGGACCGTTCCTGGCATTCCTCGAGCCCTGGCTGCCGCGCGCGATCGTCATTGCGGTGATGGTGCTGATCTGGCTCGGGGTGAATTTCTGGCTCGACCGCCGCCGCAAGAAGAACGACGACGCCTTGATGTCCGGCGTCACCGCGACCGCCGCCGATCCATCGCTCGCCGCCTCGGCCGAGGAAGTGGCGGCGATGCGCGACAAACTGACCAACGCGCTGACCTTGCTGAAGAAGGCGTCGAAATCCCGCGGCTATTTGTACGAGCAGCCGTGGTACGCCATCATTGGCCCACCCGGCGCCGGTAAAACCACAGCGTTGCTGAACGCCGGTTTGAGTTTCCCGCTGGCTGCCGAAATGGGCCAGGGCCCGATCGCCGGCGTCGGTGGCACCCGCATGTGCGAGTGGATGTTCACCGACGACGCCGTGTTGATCGACACCGCCGGTCGCTACACGACGCAGGACAGTGATTCCGCCGTCGACAAGGCGGGGTGGGACGCGTTCCTCTCACTGTTGAAACGGACCCGGCCGCGACAGCCACTGAACGGCGTGATCATCGCCATCGCCATGACCGATATCGCGGCTGCCTCGCCGCCCGAACGGCTGGCACATGCCAGAGCCATCCGGCGCCGTATCAAGGAACTGTCCGATCAGCTTGGCGTCCGCATGCCGGTATACGCCATTTTCACCAAAGCCGATTTGCTCGCCGGTTTCATGGAGTTCTTCGACGATCTCGATCGCGAAAAGCGCGGCGCAGTGTGGGGCACCACCTTCCCGTTGAACAAAACCGACGGCGGCAGCAGCGCCGCCTTCGCCGCCGAATTCGATCTGCTGGTGGAACGGCTGAACCAGCGTCTTGTCGATCGGTTGCAAGCGGAACGCTCGCCTGAGCGGCGCGTGGCGATTGCCGGTTTCCCGGTCCAGGTCGGCAGCCTGAAGCAACCGCTGACCGAGTTCGTGCAGGAAGCGTTCGGTGGCACGCGGCTCGATCCGGCCCCGTTCCTGCGCGGGATTTATTTCGCCTCCGGCACGCAGGAAGGCACCCCGATCGACCGGCTTACCGGCGCCCTCGCCCGCGGCTTCGGCATCGATCAGCAGCGGGCACCGTCGCTGCGGCCAGAAGCGGGCAAGAGCTATTTTCTTACGCGGCTATTGAAGGATGTCATCTTCGGCGAGGCGATGCTGGTGTCGCGTGATCCGGCGGCAGTGAAGCGTGGTTGGATGCTGCGGCTTGGCGCGGCTGGTCTGGCTGCCCTTATCGCACTGGTGGGTGCTGCGGCGCTG
>Ga0187867_10003821_pt1 | contig 11860 bp, 11 predicted proteins | sample June2016WEW_13_1_FD_132976 | JGI IMG/M metagenome (GOLD analysis project Ga0187867, IMG submission 132976) | Peatland microbial communities from SPRUCE experiment site at the Marcell Experimental Forest, Minnesota, USA - June2016WEW_13_10 | ecosystem: Environmental > Terrestrial > Soil >... | reverse complement strand
TAGGTGGTTCCCGAAACGATACTTGGGCGTATACACCCAGTCGCCATTCAAGCTGTGCCGGATGTCGTAATCGGAGTTGCCGTAATTCCCCTGCCGCAACCCGTACGGACTGATCTGCGTCCCTATGGCGGTATTGCTGTTGATGGGGAAAACGCCGCCGTTCGAAGTTTCGTCGAGGTTGTGGGCCCAGGTGTAATTCAGGTCGAACGTCAGCCCGCGCGAAAGACGTTTCCGGAAGGTAACGGTGGCCCCGTTGTAATTAGAAACAGCCCCACTCCGGACCTCACTCACCGTGCCGTAACCCGGATTCGGCGGGGCGCCTTGCGCGATCGCGCCGACGGTCGGGTAGAGCGCGCCAGGAAGCCCGTAGGCTTCGGGGTCATACGCGTTGCCCCAGGTATTGGAATACGGGATCTTGATACCGTGGTTCCCGTTATAAGCCAGAATCAAAGCGTAGGATCTACCCAGATCGCGCTGGATCTGCAGATTCCATTCCTGATAAACGGGCGAATGGATCGTCCCATTGAAATAATTGAACGAAGGCGCCTCGAAGATAGATCCGAGACCCTGCAGAGCCGTGGAGATCTGATTGAAGCTCTTATTGAGATTGAAAGACTGCGCAGAGGCCGTGTACGTTGCAGCCCCGCCCGCGGGGTCAAACGGCAGCACCCCGCCGGCAGGCCGGACACGGATCGAAACCGTAGAGGGCGGATCTGAATTCAGGTTGTCTACCAGTCCGGCGGGTACATTATCGTAGAACATGCCGGCTCCGCCGCTGATGATGGTCTTGCCCGACGTACCTGGGGAGTAGGAGAAACCAAGGCGGGGTGACCAGTCGACTGTGTCGACGCCAGGGTACGCGTTATGCAGCCCGGTGGCAATGTCGGCGCTGTAAGGGACACTGCCGTTGCCGGCGACCGTCGAAGCGAGGCTGGCGAACGGAGCTTTGAACTCCGAGAAGCAATCCGTCTGACAAACCGGATTTGAGTTGTGCTCGGCGCGGAGGGCTATGGTCAACTTAAAGTTCGGGCGAACTCTCCACTCGTCTTGCGCGTACAGACCTAATCCCCACAGGGCGATCGGTACGTCGGTGGATAGATTGTCGGATTGCCGGTACTGGAACGCAAGCCCATCGGCATACTGCTGCAGACCATTTTCCGTGTAGCCGAAGTAGACGGCCGGCTCGTTGAATGAGAAGTTATGGTCGCTGACGTCGTAACGCCGGAAGTTTTCGCCGAATTTCAGACTGTGACTCCCGAAGGTGTAAGTGAAATCGTCGATGAATTGGTATTGGGTGATGTTGCGGCCTTGGGGGAACTCGTAGATCCCATTGAAGCCGGTAAACGGAACCGTACCGGAAGTGATGATGCCGTACGGGAAGATGCTCAAATCCTGAGCGGTATCCTGCGTGAACTGAGCCCGATAGTAGCTCAGCGTTGCCATGAAGGAGTTCGTCGCACGCGGACCAAAGACGTGCGTCTCGTCTAACTGGGTATCCCACGAAGGCTGCTTCGAGATGGCGTCGAACTTCGGATCGACGGGGTCAGTCGCGCTCGGCTGCGTGCCGCGATCCATTTTGTACCGGAAATAAGCCTGATCTTTGTCGCTGAGCCGATGATCCACGCGGCCGGCCAGAATCCATTCCGAAGCCAAGGCCGAGGGACTCGAGCGGAACTGCAGGGCGCAGGGCTGCGAAGCGGGATCGAAGCCGGGCAGCGTCAGACTGTTGCATGCCGTGGTATTCGGGAGGGCGCTCGCGCCGCCGTATCCCGGCACGCCCTGGTATAGGTTGAACATCTTCTGGTAAGTGGGTGCCTCGTTGGGCTGCGTGGCCGTGACGTTAGCCAGCACCGCGCTCGCGAATTGCGGACTCGGAACGGTGAGTACATCGGTGACCGGGAGCACGAACTTGAGTCCTTCGTTGTCGACGAAGAAGAACGTCCTGTTCTTGGCGATGGGGCCGCCGATGGAATCCGACCACTGATTCGCGTTGGCGAAGGGCGTTGGCGCCCCCTGCGCATTATTGAATGTATCGTTCGCGTTCAGCAACCGTCCGTTCCAGTAATAATTGGCGTTGCCGTGGAACTCGTTGGTGCCCGATTTGGTTACATAAGACACCTGCGCTCCGGATAGCTGACCATATTGACCGCTGTAGGGGTTCGTCGTGATGGTTACTTCCTGGACTTCATTCGAACCGAGCGTGAGGTTGGATGCGCCCGAATTGTTGATATTGAAATACGGATCCATGTTGTTTTCGCCGTTGGTAGTGAACAGGTTTGACGTACCCGGTAACCCGTTTACGGTGAAGTTGCCGAAACCGCTTTGCCCGGGAGGCGCGACATTGAGGAGAGCGCCGGGCGCAGTGTAGGCGATGTTGGTTAAATCGCCGCCGCCGCTCGGTAACAGCTCCATCTGCTGCTGCGTAAAGGTGGTGATTTGGGCCGGATCCTCGTTGACCAGCGGGCTGGCCGTCGAAACCTCAACGGTGGTGACGGCTTTTCCCAGTTGAAGAACCAGACTGGCCGTGACCACATTTCCGACAGAGACCTCGATGGGCCGTTCGACCTTTTCGAAGCCGGGGGCGGTCGCCGACACCATGTAACGGCCCGGTTTGAGAAGCGAAAACCGGAATTCGCCCGAGCCGTTGGAGGACGCGGCTTGAACGGAACCGTTATCCAGGTCGGTTAGTGTGACGGTTGAGTTGGGAACTACGGCGCCAGTAGCATCCGTGATGTTGCCGGATACACCGCCGGTAGTTAGGGATTGTGCATGGCTGGGCACTGTAGCTACGGTCAATAGGACTCCAACGAACATAGCTGGTATTACTGTCCTGAAGCGCAGCCCCACGAGACTAGCGTTGTTGGTATTCATGGCTAGTAGAGTAGCGTTCAAAAGCGTCGGTTGGTGCGACCGATCCTCAGGCCGATTGAACGATGCGGCGGATTGCCGGTCTTAGCCGCCGAGCCGTTCTTTTAAAAGCGAATTAAATTGGCGTGCGAGTGCGCAGGCGGTCATGTATCTTTACTTTGACGCGAGCTTAGTGGGTCGGTCCGTTTGGAAATTGGCGGGCGGGGCAATTCGGCCCGCAGCCGGCTTTGGCCGGCTAAAAAAGCTGCCCAAATCGACCACTACGGAATTGTCAGTGTAATGATTAGTGGGCTGACACATGTGGCGCGGCGCTGCCATCCGACCAATAAGCGACCGGGACCAAGAAAATGGTCTCGGGCTCCGGCACGTCGCGATTTTCGTCATTGAACAATACTGGAGAACCAGAACGGTTCGCGCCCCAACTGTCCTCGCCTGTCCTGGGAACGTGGAACATCAAATGAGGATGCCACTGACCCACCGAGTCGCCGAGATAGCCCATCTTCGATAGCATAAAGGACATCGCGCCGGCCTCCGGCGCCGCCAGTTCTTTCTTGGCGGCGCTAGCCTCTATGATTTTATGCGCCTGCGCCTTGGATACACCCGATAGGATCAGTTTTGTCCTATTCAGCGTGTAAGGAAGAACCGTTCTTACGGCCGCCGGGTTATAGCAGATAGGCCCTCGTATTTTGGGGTTCCAAAATTCGGGCCTGTCGAATGGAGACATCCACGATCGTTCGACAAGGCAGGTGAAGCCATTCTTTCCATCGACTGCGGTTTTATAGCCGCCTCTGCCGAGAATAAGAATGTTTGCGTCTTGTGCGATTGCTTGCGGAGCCGCGCTGCGGGCCATGGCGATCTCCGCGCCGGAATCCGCCATCAGATATTGCTCCACCGCAGCCATCCGGGAATACTGTTCCGAAACGGAATCTCCCTGACACCCGGCAACCAGGATTGCCGCCAGCAGAGCAGATTGAATCGGAGTCTTACCTCGAAGTTCGGTGGTCATCGATAGCCGTACCTTTAGACGTAGAGTAACACCTGCCGCATCGGTTTTGCGCGCCGATCGTCGGGGCGATATGCAAATGCGCCGAAGCGCCGGTTTTGAGCGGTGGATCGGGCGCCCGGAAGCTGCAACTGGGCTAGAATTATGACGGTGCTTCGTAAACCATTACGGCTCATTTCATATTGGCAGTTACAGGCCCTGGGATGGGTCTGTTTCTATGCATGGACCCTGTTGGGAGCGCTTCCCGACCTTTTGAAGCGCCCGGGAGCGCTCCGCGAAAACACGGAAGTGGCGGGTTTACTGTTCCTCGGTAGTTGTGTATTGCATCCTGTTTGCCGTTGGCTGCTGCGGCGTTATCCTTCCTGGGTCGCGTTTGAATTGCGGGCTTTTGTCGTGTCGGTCACAATCGGAGCGGCGGCCGCGTTCGTGTTTGAATTGACGCAGACGGGCATTCACAACATGAACGCCGTGAATCTGGCCGCAGAGGCGGTCCAGTTCCCTTTCTTGCTTTTCAGTTGGTCCAGTCTGTATTTCAGCATCAAGCAATGGAATTCGGCGTCGCGGGAAAGGGAACGTCTGTTGCGTGCCGAAGCCGAGGTTCGGGAAGCCCGCTTGCAAGCGTTGCGCTACCAATTGAATCCGCACTTTCTATTCAACTCCCTGAACGCCGTTTCCACGCTGGTTTTGGATGGCGAAGCTTCCGCGGCTACCAGGATGTTGTCGCAAATCGGGGATTTCCTGCGCACCAGCCTGAACGACGAGGCCGCCCTGGAGGTGTCTCTTTCAGAGGAGATGGCCTTTACGGAACAGTACATCGCAATCGAGAAAACCCGGCTGGGGGACCGGTTGCAAGTGGAGTTAACGATATCTTCAGAGACGCTGGATGCCATGGTACCGGGCATGTTGCTTCAACCGCTGGTGGAGAACGCGGTGCGCCACGGTGTGGCGTGTATCGCAGAGGGTGGGAGAATCGCCATAGAGAGCGAACTGCACGAAGGACGATTACGAATTATCGTCAGAAATTCGGGGCGCGCAGGCTTTCGCAAACAGGGGGAAGGCGAGAATGGTATCGGCAAACGCAACATCTCGGAACGGTTGCAGACACTATACGGTAACGATCATCGATTTTGGCTGGAGTGGCCGGAATCCGGCGGCTGTATCGTCACCGTGGAACTACCGATCCGGAGAATCAAACCGCAAGAGGTATCGACGTGTTAACGCTTATCGTGGATGACGAGCCGTTGGCTCGCCGCGGGGTCGTTCTCAGGCTGAAGAAGTTCAAGGATATCGAGATCGTCGGACAGTGCGGGGATGGCATATCCGCGGTCGAGAAAATACTCGACCTTTCGCCCGACCTGGTCTTCCTCGATGTGCAGATGCCTGGAATGGATGGATTCGAGGTTTTGCGCGCGGTCCCCAGGGAGAAACTCCCGCACGTAATCTTTCTGACCGCATATGAACAGCACGCACTGCGCGCATTCGAGGTTCACGCGTTGGACTACCTGCTGAAGCCGGTGGACGACGAACGCTTTGCGGCCGCCATCGGCCGAGCCCGAAAGCTGGTCGATTCATCGTTGAAGACGAAGATGGCTGAACGCGTTTTGCAGATGCTCGATCAGACGCAAGAAACATTCGTCTCCCGTTTCACGGTGCAAACCGGACCTCGCATACAGATTGTTCAAGCGGACGATGTGGCGTGGATTGGATCTGCTGGGGATTATGCGGAGCTTCACGCGCACGGCCGCGCTTACCTGCTGCGTGAAACCATGGCTTCGCTTGAGCAGAGGCTCAACCCGGCGAAGTTTCTTCGCATCCATCGTTCCCGAATCGTGCAGTCGGCGAATATCGTGGAGCTGCGCTCGATCGAGAATCGGGAATTCATTGTGCGGCTTTCCGATGGCTCCGAACACCGCTCCAGCCGCACGCACGCGAACCGTCTGGAACACTGGCTGTCATCCGGCGGGCAATGACGGGAGTGAGGGACAAAACGGTTGAAAGCCACAGTCCTTGGATGACATGGGATGCAAGCGGCTTCAGCAATGGCGGTATGCGGCGTCAGTTGAGCGATCGACCCACCCAGTCACGACACGCTAAACGTGCACCATCGGCGAGCGCGCCACCTCGGACCGGCGCAGCCCGGTGCCGGAGGCCCGTGCGGGTGCCAGCGCCCCGGTGACGCGAAATAAGCTGCTGCCAGGCAGGCAGTGGGCGGCGTCTCGTACGGTTTGCGCATCATTTTCGAGGTCAAACCGTGCGCTCGCGCCGGGGCGCAAAAGAGGCCTCTTGCGCCGAACAAAAGCTGTAGAAAGTCGTCAGCAAGGGCCAAACTGCACCCAAGCACTATTACCCGGCAGACGCACCGATGCCCGAAGCCCTCGGCGGCTGGACGCAAGCCATCATCGCCGCCACAAAGGAGATTGCGGCGGCGAAGCGGGCTACTGCGAAGGGGAAATCGGCGGCAACCAAGGAGACGGCACCGGCCCGCAAGGCTGTAAAGAACATGGCAGCAGCAAAGACGGCGTAGAGTAGTGCGTCGGTTACGAAAGCGCCAGCGAAGAACGAATCTGGAATCGTGTTACCCTTAGCTTCGGAAGGGGATGCCGTGATGACCAAGACGATTCGTTCACAATTCGTTCACGAGGTTGGCAGCACCGTCGAGGGCTTCACCATCCTGGAGAAGCACACCGTCATCCAACCTGTCCCGCGTGAACGGCGGCGTGGAGTCTATGACTACCTCGTGGAAGTGCCGCCGATACCGATGAAATCTGACTCGGCTCGGAAGACGGTCCCCGAACGCGGGTCGTTCACTCGTTCGACGCCTGATGAGAGGAGTGGCGTGGTCCGTCGTGTTCTTTCACGGTGAATCGCCAAACCCGGAATCGTCATGAAAGCAAATAAGGCTCTGAGGCGGCTTACCCACGCCGAGGATTTGATATCCGATGTGATGGAGCGATATTCAGCAACTTCGCCCGGCATTCGAGAAGTGCTCCACGATGCGAAGACCGCTGTCAGTCGGGCGAAAGACGCTGTGAATTTGGCAGCATCCTCCAGGACCACGAGCGCCCAGAAGAAAGCCGTTTCCACGACGAAAGCAGTGAAAGTGCCACCCGTGAAATCTACGACAAAACAACGCACAACAAAGCGGGATTACGAAGAGTGAATCGCCGCGGTCGATCTCAGCCTGCCTGCACGCGCCACTGAGAAATGGCCCGGCTTCGTGTAAGTGGATACAACGATCAGCGGGATGCGGGTGTCATCGCCGAAGAAGTCGAGCGGCTGCACATAGCCGGGATCATAGTAGCCGCCGCCTTCATCCATGGTGATGAAAATCACGGTGTTATCTCGAAGAGTGGGATTACTTTCCACGGCGTCCACGATTTTTGGCACGAAGCCTTCAAACAGGTCGATCTTTGAGGGTGCCGGATGCCCGTCTATCCACCCGCTCGGCTTGACATACGAAACCGACGGCAAGGTGCTGGCCTTCGACAACATGACCGACTATCAGCTCACGGCCATCTGGACCTACTTGAGTGCCATCCGTGCATTGCCAACACCGGGTCACCGTACTCAAACCTGATCAACGCATGCTCCTAGGACCACACCCCCGTTTTCTGGTTCCGAATTCTCACATTGTCTGGTTAATATGGCCCGGTGGTTAACGGCCGGGAAGTGTTTTGGGCTTGGGGGGCCGGTTACTCGTATCTCAGTGCTTCTACCGGATCGACCTTCGCCGCCCGGCGGGTCGGCACCCAACACGCCAACATCGCCACACAGGCGAATAACAGGACCACGCCGACCAACGTGGCTGGGTCGGTGGGCTCCACCTCAAAAAGAAAGGACCTCAGCACTCGTGACAAAATGATGGAAACGGTAACACCTGCAATCACACCCCCGGCAATCAATCGAAATCCCTCCCCGAAAACCAGGTTGCGGATGTCTCGCTGCTGGGCGCCGACCGCGGTCCTAATGGCGATTTCACGCCGCCGGGAAGCCACCGAAAGCGACAGCACGCCATAGATGCCGACCAGCGTCAACATGCTCCCCACCACCGAGAACCCCGCCAGCAACTGCATCGCGAACGTGCGGGACGCCACCGAATCGCCGCGTATCTGTTCCAGCGTTTTCATATTCTCGATGGCGACCGTCGGATCGACCAAGCGCAGTTCGCGTTGCACGGCGGTTATGAGTGAGCGCGGATCCGCCGCCGCTCGAATCACCAGGTGCTTAGAAAATGCATTCGCTTGCCACAACGGCAGATAAACCTCGGGTGACGCCGCCCGCGTCAGATCGTCGGTACGCCCATTAGTTGCGACGCCGATGATTTCTATGGGCGGTTGCTGCCGCCCGTCGAACCAGAGTTTCTTTCCGATGGGATTGGCATGCGGAAAGTAGCGATCTGCCAGCGCCCGGTTGATCACCGCGACCTTGGCAGCGTCACGGGTGTCGCTAGCGCGGAAGTCTCGCCCGTCTGCAATCGCCAGCCCCAGGAGCTGGAAGTAGCCCGGCGTGACTGCCCGCAACGGCAGCGAGATCTGGTCGCTGGCTTTAGTGGCGGCGGGCTGCCCCTCAATCTCGACTTGCGCGGGCCAATTGTTGCCAGTCAGCGGCACGCCCCAGGCGAATGCCGCGTGCTGCACGCCGGGCAGCGCAGCTACCCGCTCCAAAGCTCGCAGATGGAAATCGGCCCATTTCCCCTGCACCGCGGTCACGCTCATGGTCAGGATATGCGCAGTGTCGTAACCAGACTGTACTTTTGCCAGATTCATCATGGTGCGAACCAGGAGGCCGGCGCCCACCAGCAGCGCCAGGGTCAGGGCGGTCTGCACCATCGTTACTCCACGGAGCAAGCGGCGCTCCCCGCGTCCCGCACTGCTTTTCGGCCCGGCGCTCTTGAGCACATTCATGGGGTCGAGCCGCGAGGCTCGGAACGCGGGAAAGATCCCGGCCAGAACTGCCGCCAGGACGGCGGCGCCGAGAGCACTGGCCAGCACGGGCCAGCCCGCGGTAACCGCGTCCAGACGCGGGATCGCGTGTCCGCCGATCAGCTTCAACACGTGAACAGCGCCAAACGCCAAGCCGACCCCCAACGCCCCACCCAAAAGCGCCAGCAGCAGACTCTCCGTGGACACTTGCCGGAAAAGTCCCGCACGGCCTATCCCCAGTGCGCTGCGTACCGCATATTCCTGCTGCCGTTGTAACCCGCGCACCAGGAGGAGGGCCGCGGCATTCCCGCATGCGATCAGCAGTACCAGTGCCGCCGCGCCCAACAGCGGCAGCAGGATTCGGCCGCCGTCGCGATTCATTTCGTTAGGCAGGGATTGAACCTCAGGAATAATCCCTTCAAAGTCGTGGTCTGCTTGCGCCTGCCTTTTAGCAATGAGGGTGAGTTCCGCTTGCGCTTCCTTTAAGGTGCTCCCATTTTGGAGACGCCCCACCACATTCCAAAACGCCGCTTTCAACTCGGTCGGCTTGGAAGGAGCTGGAATCCAAAAATCCACCAGCGCGTTCACGTTGTAGTTCGGCTCCTGCGCAGCGGCTGGCGACGGGAGAAAACGGACGCCGGGAGGCATCACCCCGATCACTTTGGGCGGCGTGTCCCAGCGGCTGATGCGAATCGTCTTGCCGAGAATGTGTGGATCGCCGTTGAACTTCCTTTGCCATAGGTCATAGCCGAGGATGACAACCGGCGCGGGGGTCGGTCCGGTTTCGGACTCCAGAAACGTGCGGCCCATCATCGGCTGGAGCCCGGTAACCCGGAAATAGTCTCTGGTCACCCACATCCCCTCCATCGATTCGCTGCCGTCGGTAAGGATCAGGAAATTGAAGGTCCAGGAGTAGGCGGCGATGGACTCGAACGATTTCGCCTGCTTTTGCCATTCCATCCACTGCGCGGCGGCCCAACCGCGCACGTGTGCAACGTCCTGCCCGTCAGGTCGAGCCGGCGGGATCAGCATGAGCCGGTCGGGCTGCTGGTAAGGCGGCGGCGTCAGTAGGACGCCTTGCACCAGACTGAAGACCGCCGATGTGGCTCCAATGCCCAACGCCAGCGTCAATACGGCGATCACGCTGAAGGCGGGTTGCTTCAGCAACATTCGCAGGCCATACCGCACGTCTCGAAACATTTACCCTCTATGACGAACAGCAGCCACCAGAGGTTAGGCTAATCGATTCTTAGGGCCTTCGGAGCAACCGTGGGATCATTGAGGAATCATGAACGATCCCTTGGACCCGCCGCCTACCCTCGGTCGGATTTTCGGCAGTGATTGGACGATTGCGAATGTTGCGAAATTGCTGCGTTTCAACGCTGGTCAGGATTTCGTGCGCACCGGGCCGCTCACTGGCGACCTGCTGGAAATCGGCGAGAACTACCTGCGGAGGACGTCAGCCCGACACCTCCCTTCCGGCGTGACGGTCACGTTCAGGCGCGACCTAACTCGCAACTGGCATGCCAAACTGTGCTTTGCGGGGTTGGACCATTACCTTCCGTGGAACGATGCTTTGGCCGAGGAGTGGCTGACGGCACTGTTCCTTCAGGATCGCCCGCGCGTGCGCGATGTTACGGAAGGCACTCCTCATCCGGCCACGACCCGGCACTTCATATTGGTCGTGGAGGGCGGAACGTAATCATAGACGTTTACAACCATTTACAGTCCTGGGAGGTAGGCGAGCGTCGAATGAATTGGAGGTAGAGAGATGCTGAAAAAGGTTGGAGTTGCAACTCTGGCGCTGACAGGGTTGATGGCGTTCGCCAGCCCGAAGGCCGACGCGGCCGTGCGGTTCGGAATCGGGGTTGGAGTGCCGGCTTACACGTACCCCTACGCGAACCCGTATGTTTACCAATACGGTTATCCGCCCCCGGCTTATGGACCATACGCCTATGGTTATCCCTACGTTGGTCCGACGATTGGGCTTGGCTTCGGCTATGGCGGTTACGGCCGCGGCGGCTACGGTTATCGCGGTGGTGGGGTATATCGCGGCGGCGGCCATGCCGTCAGCGGAGGGGTTCGTGGCGGCGGCTCCCATGGTGGCGGCCACGGTGGTGGCCGGCGGTAATTAGTGCCGCTCCGTCCCCAAACAGGTGCGTTGCGGGCGCCTAGATGCGCCCGCAGCCGCACGCTTGGCCCACTCTTGCACTCGGTTCCCGGATGGAATCAAAACCACTCGCTCCGATATGCGACCCACCAGCTTATGCAGAAAACTGGAATGGTTGCACCCAGCGCCCACCAAATCGGCAGCGCGAAATCGGCAATTAGCCCCAGGACCATGAAAGTGGTCCAGAATATTTTGCGCTGCATTCGCTTAGTTTCGGGTGGTTCTTCTTTCAGCATAGCGCCGCTCGCGCCGCCAAAGCGGTAGGAGCCACGAGAAGGGCGATGTGGGTTTCTCTATGCTGATTGTCGCTAGGGCTTAGTTCGTCTATAACCAGCAAAGATCAAGAGCGCCTGGCGGGCGTCGCCGGCGGCAAAGTAGGTTTCGGCAAGCGCCAAACGGAGGTTGATGGAGTATTTCCCGGCGTTGCCGGGTGCGTTCACCGACGCCAGCAGATGCTCGATGTGCTGTGATGGAAAGGTCGAAGCATGTCAAACTTTTCCGTCAGAAACGCTTGAACAACACGCCTTGCGGTTCCCGAAGCTCACCGATGCGCAAATCGCACGGTCAGCGCGCCACCCGGAGTGATTTTGAAGATCGTGTCACCAAGGCCGTTTGCGCCTTGGTTTACCTGTTGGCTCTAGTAGCCCGGCGGCACGAAGCTACTTTCGTAACATTCGATGCGAGAATGAGGCATCTGAGCGCGCCCGGCGCAGCATTGGAAGTGCTCGGCCAGCCTGCATAAGCAGGTGTCCGCATGAGCAACGGGTGGTCCCTTCGGGAACCGTTCTGGCGCCAGAAACCAGCGCCAGGCGACCGCAGGAGTGCGGTCGCGGCAGGCACGAGTGCCTGCGCCACGTCGTAATCAACGATTTGCGCCAAGGTTTCTGGAGAGTGCCG
>Ga0187867_10003816_pt1 | contig 11870 bp, 7 predicted proteins | sample June2016WEW_13_1_FD_132976 | JGI IMG/M metagenome (GOLD analysis project Ga0187867, IMG submission 132976) | Peatland microbial communities from SPRUCE experiment site at the Marcell Experimental Forest, Minnesota, USA - June2016WEW_13_10 | ecosystem: Environmental > Terrestrial > Soil >... | reverse complement strand
TTGACAATTCGTGAAAAGAGGCGGTATATGTGAACTTTAAAATGAATGACGGTTCATTCATTTTAAAGTCTGGGATGTGGCCTTGGTCGCTCGGGCCCACCTCCTAAACAACATATCTCGTTCTCTATCTCGTTCTCTCTCCATCTCGCTCTCGTTTTGGGTAGCTCTTTTGCTCGTCTGCCTCTCTAAGATTCGTTACTCCTTCCATTCAAATTTGATGGGCCCGTTGTGACCCGGGACCATTCTTGGGGGATCTGCCATGCGGTTAAAAACAGGCGATAAACGCCTCCGGATTCTCGACTCAGCCGTGAAGGTATTTGCACATGAGGGCTTCTTTAAGGCGAAGGTCTCCGAAATAGCCGGTGAAGCGGGAGTGGCGCCCGGTACGGTATACCTGTACTTCAAGAATAAGGAACACCTTCTCATGTCGATCTTCGAGGTGAGGATGCAGGATTTCAATGCAAAGGTTCGCCAGGCCGTCATGGAAAAGGAGGATGGCGGATCGCGCCTCGAATGTCTCGTACGAATGCACCTGATGGAATTCAAAGAGGACCCTGACCTGGCTGCCTGCGTTCAGGTCGAGTTGCGTCAGAGCGGTCGTTTCATGCGTGAAAAAGTCAAATGCGAACTTCAGCAGTACTTGGATCTGATCGGGGAAATCGTCGAGTACGGCCGCCGTGATGGGACGTTTCGAAAGGAGATTTCCGCAAGGCTGGTTACCCATTTTATTTTCGGGGCCCTCGACGAGGTGGTTTCAACGTGGGTGATGTCGGGCATGAAATATAACCTGGTTTCCCTTGCCGATCCGTTGATTGAGCTGTTTACCAACGGCATCGGTGGAGGTGTGGGCGCTCTTGCGCCCGACGGCCCGGTTGGGGGACAACTTGAGCAACCTACTATGTCGGCGCTGCCGGCCGGAAGGAGATGAGAATGAATCTGCTTGTCGATGAAAGGGACATGAAGTTTGTGCTCTATGAACAGTTGCGAATGGAGGGGCTCTGTAAGTCGCCTCTCTACGCCGATTTCTCACGGGAAACATTCGATATGGTCCTGGATGAGGCGGCAAAACTGGCAGAGCGGGTTTTCTATCCTTGCAATAAAAACGGGGACGAAGAAGGCTGCCGTTTCGAGAAAGGGAAGGTCAAGGTTCCGGAATCATTCCACGAGGCATATCGCCTCTATAAGGAAGGGGGCTGGCTGGCAATGGGTGAATCGCCCGATGTAGGCGGCCAGGGTTTGCCGACTGTATTGACCTCCGCCTGCACTGAGATGTTTGGCGCGGCCAACTGGTCGCTCCAAATGTACCCGGGGCTGACCCATGGGTCTGCGCGTCTTCTCCAGGCATTCGGGACGCCGGAGCTTCAGGAACTTTACATGCAAAATCTTTTCTCGGGCGAGTGGACTGGGACCATGTGCCTTACGGAACCCGGCGCCGGGAGCGACGTCGGAGCTTTGAGGACCAGGGCCGAACGCCTGCCGGACGGGACATTCAAAATCAGCGGTCAGAAAACCTTCATCTCCTCCGGGATGCACGATCTCACCGAAAACATCGTTCATATGGTGCTCGCCAAGATCGATGGCGCACCCAAAGGCACCAGGGGGATTTCCATTTTTCTCGTGCCCAGGCTGCGCTTGGACGAGAACGGAGAACTGGTCGATAACGACGTCGCCTGCGTTGGGATCGAGCACAAGATGGGCATTCACGGATCATCCACCTCCTCGCTCAACTTCGGTGAGAACGGGGGATGTATTGGTTACCTGATGGGCCAGGAAAACAAGGGCATGCAAATCATGTTCGAAATGATGAACGAAGCCCGGCTCTTCACCGGTATGCAGGGACTTTGTCATGGCAGCAGCGCCTACCTGCACGCGTTGCAGTACGCCAAGGAACGCATCCAGGGAGCCCCGATCGAAAAAATGAGGGATGCGGATGCGGAGAAGGTCCGCATTATCGAACACCCGGATGTAAGACGCATGTTGATGTCCATGAAGAGCAGCACAGAAGGGATTAGGGCGCTCCTGTACCTTGTCGCATACTGCATCGACCGGGCTCGGGTCGCTGAAACAGCGGAAGAGAAGGAGCTTTTCCAGGGGTATGTGGACCTGCTGATTCCGGTCTGCAAGTCGGTAGGAAGCGATTTGGGATTCAGGGTATGCGAGACGGCCATCCAGGTCTACGGGGGCTATGGATATTGCAGTGAATACCCTGTCGAACAGTTTATGCGGGACTGCAAGATCGCATCTCTCTACGAGGGAACAAACGGGATACAGGCGCTCGACCTCGTGGGCCGGAAAGTGGCCTTCAAGCAGGGGCTGTTGGTCAAAAACGCAATGAAGGCCGCCGGCCAAATCCTGTCCAAGGTAAGGGAGAATTACCGCATGCGCGATCTTGTCCGGATTTATGACGAAGCGCAGGAATGCATGAATCAGCTCACGAAATTTTTTGGAATGAAGAGCATCACCGAGGATTTCCTCGTGCCGATTCTCTACGCCAAACCTTATCTGGATCTTTTCGGTGACGTGGTTATGGGATTTCTGCTCCTTTGGCAGGCACATCTGGCCGACCGCCGGCTGCAGGAGATCTACAAAGACAACGGAGCAAAGGATGAAGCCTCACAGAAGAAGCTCCTTTTAGAAGATCGCAATGCCGCCTTCTATTTCGGCAAAATCGCCTCGGCCCGCTTCTTCTTGAACCATGTTGTAATCCAGGCTCCTGGAAAGGTTCGGGGATTGATGAACAATGACAAATCTCCTCTCGAGATCCCTGAGGAGGGATTCGCGCTGAGCTGAAAACCGGAATGCTCATGTGGCGCAGATTGTGGACATTGAAAAGAATCGTAGGGTCGAAGTGCGGGGCATCCCGCGATAAATTCTTCGGAACAGAATAGGAGAAGGGCTAATGAAAGCCAGAGACGTTGTGGTGGTGGATGGAATCAGGACTGCCTTTGGTCGCGCTGGAGAGAAAGGCTACTTCTGGCAGACCCGGGCCGACGACATGGTGGTGAAGGTCATTCGGGAGTTGCTCCGTCGTAACCCGAAGGTGACGCCCGAGATGATCGAAGAAAATGTCTGGGGTGCAACGACCCAGGAAGGCGACCAGGGATTGACCCTTGGGCGCTCGAGCGCCATTCTTGCCGGTTTGCCGGATAGTTGTTCCGGATTTTCGGTGGATAGGATGTGCGCAGGCGGACTGACCGCTATTACGGCCGCCGCTTCGGAAGTTGCCCTCGGAGCATGCGACGTTGTCATTGCAGGAGGCGTTGAACACATGGGACACCATCCCATGGGGGCGACCGCGAGCCCCAATCCAAGGTTTCTCACAGACCGGCTCGTAACTGAAGATGCTCTTGAGATGGGGAGAACTGCGGAATGCCTGCACGACATGTTTCCCGAGATCACCAGGGAAATGACCGACGAGTACGCCGTGTGTTCGCAGAAGAAAACCGCGAGGGCTTATGCCCAGGGCAAGATTCAGAAGATGATAGTCCCTATGAGTGTCTATACCGGTGAAGGCTGGATCGTCGCAGACCGTGACCAGCAGCCGCGCCCGGACACGAGTATGGAAGGGCTGAGGGATCTCAAGACGCCTTTTCGGGTACAGGGCAAAGTGACTCCTGGCAACGCTTCGGGTCTCAATGACGGTGCGGCTGGAGTTATCCTCATGAGCGCTGATAAGGCCGCCGAAATCGGGGTCGTCCCCCGCATGCGCCTCAAAGGCTTCGCCTATGCGGGTGTGAAGCCTGAAATCATGGGCTACGGGCCCATCCCCTCCACACGGAAGGCCCTGGCAAGCGCCGGGCTCACAATGGATGACATCGGCGCAATAGAGCTCAACGAGGCTTTCGCAGTCCAGTGTGTCGCGTTTATGAAGGAATTCGGGTTGAAATTTCCCGATGACGAACGGCTCAATCCAATGGGAGGAGCGATAGCTTTCGGCCATCCTCTTGCAGGCTCAGGACCCCGGTTGGTCATGCACCTTATGAGTACATTCTCCGAACGTCCGGACGTCCGCTACGGGATTACGAGCCTTTGCGTCGGGCTCGGGCAGGGGGCGACGGCCATCTGGGAAAATTTAAACTCGTGACCTGTGATTCGTGACTGGTAAAAAAGCTTTCTCTACTCACTATTTACCAAGGAGCTTTTATGGCTGAACCAATTACCATTTTTCACACGCGTTTCTACGATTCACCGGTTGGAAAGATTGCCATCCTGACAATGGACAACGGTCAGGACCACAAGAAACCGAATGTTTTCAGCGAAGGTGCGATCGCCTCTTTAAATAAGGCGATCGATCGTGTAGTGGCCGAAGAGGATGTTAAGGGCTTGATGCTGACCGGAAAACCCTACATTTTTGCGGCAGGCGCTGATCTTAGCGGAGTGCCTTTCGTCAATACCTTTGATCAGGGGTACGCCAATGGCAAGATAGGTCACATGGCAATGAAGCGGCTCATGGACCTGGAGTTTCCGACTCTGGCCGCCATCAATGGGGTTGCGCTCGGTGGAGGCCTGGAGATTGCGCTCTACTGCAACTACCGCACGATTGCCCGCAGCGTGCCCGCCGTCGGGTTTCCCGAGTGCTTTCTCGGGCTCGTGCCCGGTTGGGGAGGCTGCACGCTGACCCCAAAGCTGATCGGACCGGAAAAGGCCCTCCAACTCATAATATACAACGCCCTGAGCCAGAACCGGATGTTGAGTGGTCCCGAAGCTTTCGAGCTTGGACTTGCCGACCGGCTGTTCGACAGCGCTGAGTTCCTCGACGAATCCCTAAGTCTGCTTTTGAGCATCGTGGCGGGCGAGACGGAGGTGAAACGGGTGCCTCCTTCGATGGGAGAGGTCGGTGCACTCTTTAGCAAGGCGCGGGCTTTTGTGGACGGGAAGGTGCACGGGGCCGCCCCGGCGCCGTACCGTGCCCTGGAACTGATCGAGGGCGCCTGTTCCTGGGATCTGGAGCGCGGTTTTGAAGAAGAAAGCAAGGCGCTGGGCGATCTCACAAAGACCCGCCAATGCAAGGCTTCGGTATACGCTTTCGATCTTGTGAGCCGCCACGCAAAACGGCCCAGAGGTGTTCCGGAGACCAAGCCCCGGCGCATAAGCAAGATTGGCGTGATCGGGGCGGGCCTTATGGCTTCACAACTGGCGCATTTTTTCATCCATCGCCTCGGCCTGCCGGTCGTAATGAAGGACGTGCGGCAGGAGTTCGTGGACAAGGGAGTCGCCTACGTTCGCCGGCAATTCGAGCAAAGCGCGAAGAAAGGCAAGCTCTCTGAAGCCCGCGCGGCCTATCTGGGCGGATTGGTTCACGGAACGCTCGACATCGGTGATTTTGCCGACTGCGATTTCGTGATCGAGGCCGTCTTCGAAGAAATGGCGGTCAAGAAAAAGGTCTTTGCCGAAGCGGAGTCCGTAATATCGGCTGACGCAGTTCTTGCCACAAACACCTCGGGGCTCAGCGTAACCGAAATGGCCTCCGACCTTAAGAACCCGGAGCGTGTCGTTGGATTTCACTTTTTTAATCCTGTTGCACTTATGCCCCTGGTTGAGGTAATAAAGGCTGAGAAAACGGCTGACCTCGCCCTGGCCACCGCCTTCGATCTGGTGAAAAAGCTTAAGAAGACGGGTATTTTGGTGAAAGATGCCCCGGGGTTTTTGGTCAATCGCCTTCTTACGAAAAATCTTTGCGACTGTATAGCCATGGTCGACCGGGGGGCGAGCTTCCAACAGGTGGATCAGGCTGTGATCGAATTGGGATTGCCGATGGCGCCGTTCGTATTGCTGGAGATGGTTGGCCTCCCGATTGCTTTTCACGTAAACGAGACCCTGTGTCGCGCTTTCGGGCCCGAACGGTTTCCGTTGAGTGAGAATTTAAGAAGGCTGGTCGAAGCCGGACAGCAAAGGATCTATGCAAAGAGCGGGACGGTTGACCCGGCGGTGGAAAAGCTTTGGGTGAAGGAGCAAAACAAGACTTTCCACCCGGAGGAAATTCGCGAGATTACGCTGAGCAGTCTGGCTCGCGAAACCGACCTCGTCTTAAAGGAAAAGATCGTGGCAGGGCCAAAGGAGATCGATCTTGCCATGATCATGGGAGCCGGCTGGCCCTTCTTCATGGGAGGGCTCACGATGTATCTTGATCTGACGGGCGTAGCGCCTAAGACGCTGCAGAAGGTCTTTTTCGGTTCGTAGAGGGGCAGCGCCGCCGTGCGGCGCTGCGGATTTACCGATTGCCCGGGTTTTTCTTACTCTTTATACAAGGAGGTAAATAATTATGCCCACGAAGCTGATCGACCGGACCCCTTCAGCTTACGACTACCCCCTTCTGATCAAGCACATTCTCCACACGCCGCTTAGATGCTACCCGCACAATGAAATTGTCTACAGGGATGTGAAACGCTACGACTACGTGACGCTCAACAAGCGAATCGGCCAACTTGCAAATGTCCTGAAAAACCTGGGCGTTCAGGCCGGAGACACCGTGGGCGTAATGGACTGGGACAGCCACAGGTACCTCGAGTGCTTCTTCGCCGTCCCCATGATGGGCGCTATCCTTCATACGATAAACGTGCGTCTTTCTCCCGAGCAGATCCTGTACACCATGGACCACGCCGAAGACGACGTGCTGCTCGTTCACTCCGATTTCCTGCCCCTCGTGGAAAAACTCCGGGGCGCGATGAAAACGGTAAAGAAGGTCATCGTTCTGTGCGACCAAGGGCCGGTTCCCCAAACGAGTTTCGAAGCAGCGGGAGAGTACGAGGCGCTTCTGGAGAAAAGCCCGAGCGATTATGATTTCCCGGATTTCGACGAAAACTCAAGGGCCACCACATTTTACACCACGGGGACCACGGGGGCGCCCAAGGGGGTCTACTTCAGCCACCGCCAGCTCATGCTCCACACACTGACGGGGTGGGCTGCCGGGGCCATGTCCGTTGAGGGGACCGGCCTCTCGGTAAGAGATGTCTACATGCCTCTTACCCCCATGTTTCACGTCCATGCCTGGGGACTGCCTTACCAGGCCACCCTGCTCGGTCTGAAACAGGTCTATCCGGGGCGCTACGTTCCAGAGGAGATCCTTGCCCTTATTGCAAAGGAAGGCGTGACATTTACCCACAGCGTTCCGACCATCCTGTACATGCTGCTCGGATCCCCGAGTGCCGCATCCGTGGATTTTAGAGGATTTAAGATGAACATAGGCGGTTCAGCCCTTCCCAGGGGGTTGTGCAAAGAGGCCAGGCAAAGGGGCATGAATATCTTTGCCGGCTATGGGATGTCGGAAACCTGTCCGGTCCTGACCGTTACTCGCATGAAGACCAAAATGCTCGAGTGGGACGAGGACGAGCAGGTTGCCATTCGCTGCCGGACCGGGCTTCCGTGGCCTTTGGTTGACCTTAAAGTGGTCGATCCCGAGGGGCGGGAGGTTCCGCACGACGGCGTCAGTGTCGGAGAGGTCGTGGTCAGGGCCCCATGGCTGACGCAGGGCTATCTCAAGGACCCTGAGCGCTCCGAGGAACTTTGGACGGGTGGCTATCTGCACACCTCCGACGTCGGGTGGATCGATGAGGAAGGTTATCTCCAGGTGACCGATCGCATCAAGGACGTGATAAAGACCGGGGGAGAATGGATATCTTCGCTGCTAATCGAGGATATCCTGACCCGGCATGAGGCGGTGAGCGAAGCGGCTGTTATCGGGGCTCCCGACGATAGATGGGGTGAGCGGCCCTACGCTATCGTCACGATAAAGGAAGAGCACAAGGGAAAAGTTTCCGAAGATGATTTGAAAGGCATTTTCCAGGATTTTGTCAGCCGGGGCGCCATTTCGAAATGGGGCGTTCCGGACCGTGTCGTCATAGTCGAGTCCATTCCAAAGACCAGTGTGGGCAAGATGGACAAAAAGGAGATTAGAAAAACAATCAAAGCGTAGTGCGGCTAGGCGACTTTTGCAGGAGGAAAGTTCCCCCGCATCGGCCAGGCATGGGTCGGGGTTGTTCAAAACTGGTCGAGGTGGAGTGCAGGTGCTTGCTAAGAAAGATAAGAACCGGAAATTTTGCCCGGGAGTTCACTGTCCTGGCGCTGGCTGATTTCCGGCTTCCAATCTCGATCTCTAAGCTCACCTTCATGAACTCGTCATCCGGCAGCCGAACAGCCGGTTGGTAATTGTGTCTGAGTCTTAACCCGGAATATCCACGTTGGAAAGGAGGCTGGTTCGTGAAAATTGTGGTTGTCTTAAAACAAACCCCCGATACGGAAACTGTTATTCGGTTAGCCCCGAATAACGATAAAATCGTAACTTCAGACATCAAGTGGATCATAAATCCCTACGATGAGTTCGCCATTGAGGTGGCTCTGCGCCTCAAGGAAAAGCATGGCGGCACGGTAACGGTCATCAGTTACGGGCCTCAAAGGGTGGTTGAAGCCCTTAGGACCGCTCTTGCCATGGGCGCTGACGACGCAGTGCTGATAGATGATCCCGACATGAAGGGTGCGGACTCCCTTCATGTTACCGGGGCGCTGGCTGCTGCTGCGAAGGAAAAGGAGCCGGATATCATCCTGGTTGGTTCCAGGTCGGTCGATTATGACCAGGGGCAACGGGGCGCAATCCTTGCCGAGATGTTCGGATGGCCTCATGTGGCGGTGGTAGTCTCTCTGGAATGCGATGGGGCAAAGGTGACGGTGGACAGGCCGATAGAAGGTGGTAAATTGACCTTAGAGGCCCCGCTGCCTGTATTGGTTACGTTCGGCGGATCGCATGGCGTATGGAATCCCCGGTATGCTTCCCTCCCCGGAATCATGAAAGCAAAGAAAAAACCTCTGGCTATAAAAAAACTTCCGGACCTCGGCCTCAACCCGGCTGATTTTACACCTGAGAAAGCCAGAATCCGGATTAGCTCCTTGGAAATGCCTCCAGTTCGAAAAGCGGGCATAATAGTGAACGGAGGACTTGATACCGGGGAAAAGGCAAAAAAGCTTGCAAAACTCTTGCGCGAAGAAGCCAAGGTCATCTGATACAGGAGCTATCCCAATGACAAAGAATGTGCTCATAGTTACCGAGTTCAGGAACGGCGATTTTCGCCGCGTGACATATGAAGTGGCAAGCGAAGGCAGGCGTATAGCAGATGCGCTCGGAACGGGGCTTACCGCTATTGCGCTCGGAACGGGCGTTTCCGGTAAGGCGGCCGAACTGGGAAAATATGGGGTCGATAAGGTTTATGTGCTGGACGATCCATCACTGGAGCATTACCTGGCGGAAATCTACGTCCCGATCATAGCGCAGATTGTACAAAATAACCAGCCGGCTGCGGTGCTTCTGCCTGCTTCGGTGAACGGCCGTGATATTGGCGCGCGGCTTGGCGCCAGGATCAATTCCACGCTGCTCCAGGACGCGGTCGAAATCCGGGTTGGCGAGGCCGGAAAGATAACGGCCAGATGGCCGCTATTTGCAGGCAAATGTTTTGCGTGGTCCGAGTGGGCCCCGGGCGTTGCCCCCCTGCTCTCAATTCGTCCGAACATGGTGAGTCCTCTCGTTGTGGACGAAAACAGAAAAGCCGAGTTAGAGAAGATTGACATACCGGTGCCGGCTTCGCTGACCAGTGTAGTGAAATATGAGGCTGATGTCTCCGGGAAGGTGGACCTGACAGAGGCCGAGGTCATTGTTTCGGGCGGCAGGGGCATGAAGGATGCTGCGAACTTTGATATGCTGCAAGAGCTGGCCGCATTGCTCGGAGCAGCGGTGGGCGCCACTCGCGCTGCTGTCGATTCAGGTTGGCGTCCACATTCGGACCAGGTCGGGCAGACCGGCAAGGTGGTAAACCCCAACCTCTACATTGCGGTCGGCGTTTCGGGGGCAATTCAGCATCTTGCTGGTATGGGTTACTCGAAATACATCGTGGCGATCAACAAGGACCCCGAAGCGCCCATTTTCAGTAAGGCCGATTACGGGATAGTGGAAGACCTGTTTAATTTTATCCCGGCCTTTACAGAAGAAGTTCGCAAGCTAAAGGCTTCGGGCTGAGATATCGCCTAAAGCAGAAGACATTTGCAGTTTCCGGTTCGGATTTTTTGACTGAAAAGTTTTCGTCCCTGGACCAGGTCTTCCGGACCAGGTCCGGGGTCCGGGGCAGACTCTGGTCCGGGGGCGGAAATGGAATTTTTTGACGTCAGAGAATCCGGACGGAAATTGGTCTTTCTAATGAGGGATTAAAGCATTAAAGCACTAATCCCTCAATTCCAGATTTCCTCAGTTTGTCTTATTTTGTTAGAAAGTTGTCCCGCCAATACCACGGGAGATCTGTTTTGCGGCAGCTTTCGAACCATCGGGCTGCACGGGAAAAGTCCGTGGTGAAGTCGTCTTTTCCATTTGCTTTTTCTGAACTCCGGCGTCTGTTCAATCGTGAGGATTCTTATCTTCCGAATTTTGCAAAATGTTCTCTCGTGGACCGCCGCCTGTGTCTGCGTCTTCCGTGCGCCCTTCGACAAGGGCCACCAAACGGTTTACGAAATCGAGCATATGTTCTGCCTGCTCTTGCATCTGAGTTGAGGTGGTGGCGGCTTCCTCCGCGTTTGCTGCGTTTTCCTGGACCACTTTGTCAACCCCTGCAACCGCCTTATTGATCTGTTGCACGCCCTGCGCTTGTTCTTGTGATGCCGCCGAAATCTCCTTGGCCAGGCTGCTGGCTTTCGAGACGCTTGAAGCGACCTGCGAAAATTCGCCGCTCATGCTTTTCGCCAGATCGGCGCCGGTCTGGATCATCGTTACATTGCCCTCGATCAAGGCCGCAGTGTTCCTTGCGGCTTCCGCCGCACGCATCGCCAGGTTTCTCACCTCGTCGGCCACAACGGCGAACCCTGCTCCGGCCTCTCCGGCGCGTGCCGCTTCCACCGCCGCGTTAAGGGCCAGAAGGTTGGTCTGGAAGGCAATTTCGTCGATGGTTTTTATGATCTTTTGAGTTTTGTCGCTAGCGCTCGAAATCTCCTGCATGAATTCCATCAGTTTGTTCATAGAGTTCTCGGCGCCCGAGGTAATTCCTTCCACCTGGTGCATCAGTTTGTCGGCCTGAGTTGCATTTTCGGCGTTCTGAATGGTCATTGCAGACATTTCTTCCAGCGAAGACGATGTTTCTTCGATTGCCGCCGCCTGGCTGGCCGTACCGCCTGCCATTTGCTCGCTCATCTTTGCTACCGCGCTGGCGGCTGCCCACGCATTTTCCGCTGTTTCGTTAAGACCCGAAACCACTTGGCGGATAGGCCTGTCTACGAGTTTCGAGACCATTAAAATGAGAACCAGGGCAACTGCCAGGCTACCAAGAAGTCCTATCAAGATATTCTTGTAGCGCATAGCCTGGATAGCTGTGAACATGTTGTCGCTTTTCTGCTCCACCAGCAGCCCGCCCAGCGTAGAACGGCTCGATCCATGGCAGTGCTGGCAGCGCTTCTCATTGAGTAGCGGACGCAGAAGGCTCTGGTAATGGCTTCCATCTCGTTGCTCGTCAAACCCGGCCTCAGACCTTTTCCCGGTTGCGAGCATGTCATTGAGCTCCTGAATAAGGCTTGGCGATTTGATGCTTTCGGATAACAGGGAATTGGCCTTGTCAGGTTCCGAAGTGTAGGTGATGAGCTTATCGAAGCCAAAAACATAGACCTTGACATTGCTGCTGTTCTTTTCGAATTCCGCCATCTGCCGCACGATGGTTTCGGTGTCTCCGATCGCCATGGGGTAGAGAATGGCGTTATAGACCGCATCGGCAAAAATACTCGTTGAGCTTTGAAATTGTTGCCTCATTTCTTTCTGCTGATAGAAAAGATTTAGGCTGATGATCGAGGCGAGCCCGACCACAAGGAGAACAGTGACACCCAGAACGATTTTTATCTGCAGGCTCGTCTTG
>Ga0187867_10003813_pt1 | contig 11875 bp, 15 predicted proteins | sample June2016WEW_13_1_FD_132976 | JGI IMG/M metagenome (GOLD analysis project Ga0187867, IMG submission 132976) | Peatland microbial communities from SPRUCE experiment site at the Marcell Experimental Forest, Minnesota, USA - June2016WEW_13_10 | ecosystem: Environmental > Terrestrial > Soil >... | reverse complement strand
GGGGGCTTGAAGCATCGGGCTCGAAACCCAGCGATCGGGCAATCGCGGAAAGTCAGGCGACTTCATAACGCGCGATGCTCATTCTCCCGTTTCTGTTGTTCCCGATTCAACCGCATGTTGTCCGTCAGGCGCCGGCCGGAACCGAAGTTCACATCCGGCTGACGACCGCAGTGGGTTCCTACGCGAGCAGGGCAGGCAGCCCTGTCAGCGCCGTTCTGATCGCGCCCGTAATGCTGGAAAGCGAGACCGTCCTGCCGGCGGGGAGCGTGGTGTCGGGAAGCGTGAAGCGGGCCGCCAGCGTGGGGCTGGGCATCCGCCATGAGACCGCCGCACTCGACCTGGAATTCAACCGGGTGGCCCTTCTGGGCGGCGATCCGGTCGCGCTGCGGGCGCGCGTGACGGAAGTGGACAATGCCCGGGAACACGTGACCCGCGATGGCCGGATACACGGCGTTCGGGCCACCGACAGCGGCTCCTACCGCGTCAGCGGCTACGTCAGGGATTTGCTTTTTCGCTGCGAGTTGCATGCCAGGATCGCCGAAGTGATCGTCAAGGCCGCGGTTATCAACCTTCCGGAGCCGGAGATCTATCTGCCCGCCGGCGCCGAACTCACGCTGAACCTGACTGACTCCCTGTCTCTCGACGCCTCCGCGGAAGTTCCGATTAGCCGCGCCGCGAGCGCCCCCGCGCGCGAAGACTTACGTCTCCTGGCGGCTTCCATGCCAAGCCGGACCTATGCACCCGCGCCCGAGCGCCCGTCGGACCTGACCAACGTGTTGATCGTCGGATCTCACGACCAGGTCGCCGCCGCGTTCGCCGCCGCCGGCTGGTCCGAGGCCCGTCCCTTGACCTTTGGCCGCCGCGTGCGGTGGCTCCGCGCGATTGGCCTGAGACGGGGATTCGATTCCGCGCCCATGTCTTCTTTGTTGGTCAACGGGGAGCCGGCGGACCTGTCCCTGGAAAAGGGTCTGAACGACGTTTCCAAGCGTCACCATATTCGCTTGTGGAAGCAGGAGGGCCGGTGGGAGGGCCAGGATCTGTGGATCGGCGCCGCCACCCGCGACGTGGATTTCGGCTACTTGCGGCCGGGCCGGGCTTTCACCCATAGGATCGCAGCCGAGGTGGATCGGGAGCGCGACAAGGTGGCCTACGATCTGGCATTCACGGGCTGTACGAATTGGCTGGACTGGACCGGGCGCGCCAGCGTTCCCAGAGTCTCCGAGAACGGCACCGGAGACGCCATGACCACCGATACCAAGCTCGCCGTGGTCGGGCTCAACGACTGCCGAGCGCCGCGCCTCTCGACCGAGACGATCGATCTCGCGCCAGTGCCTATGCACGGCGGCAGACTGGCGCTCTTTGCGCGGCGCGAAATCCTTAGCGTGCGCAGCGATCTGATCCGCAACAACTGGTATTACCGAAGCTATGAGGTCACTCGATGGATGGTTGGGGTGCTGCGCGCGCACGGGCGGAACAGTTCCGGGCCCCGATCGTTTTTGAGCAGCTTTCGTCATTCGAGCCTCCCGGCATCGCCTGTTCAGATCGCGGCCATCGCACCATGAGGTGTCTCGCTCTGTTCCTCATGATCTCCGGCGTCATCTCGCCGCCGGCCCGGCCAGCCGGGTGTTCCGAATCGCCCACCGTGCAACAAGTGATCGCGCAGATGGAGGAGCGCGGTCAGGCCAGGTCCGCCCTGTTGGCTCAGTACGTTTGCCTCCGCCGCTATGCGCTGACCAACCGGCGTTTCCACAAGACCGCGGAACTCAGCGTGCGCATGACGTATACCTCTCCCGGACACAAGACGTTCGAAGTGCTGTCCGAGCGGGGGCTTTCGATCATCCGCCAGCGTGTGCTGCGGAAAATGCTGGAAGCCGAGGAGGAGGCCAGCCGCGACGGGATTCGGGAGAGCACGCAGATCTCGCCGCGCAACTACGACTTCCGCCTTACCGGCCCTGAGTTGCAGCAAGGCCGGCCGGCGTACGTTTTGGAGATAGCTCCCAAGAGGGTTAATAAATTTCTGATGCGGGGCCGCATTTGGGTCGATTGCGAGGATTTCGCGATCGTGCGCGTGGAGGCCGCCCCCGCTGTCATTCCGTCCGTATTTATTCGCAACATTCACGTCGTCCAGCAGTACATGAAGGTGGGTCCGGTATGGCTGCCCCTGTACAATCACTCCATGTCGGACTCGTTCTTTTTTGGGCATACCGACGTCGCCATCGATTCTTCGGATTATGAGATTGCGCAGAAGAAGTGATGGAGGGGCCGGTGTGAGGCGACCGTCGGCGGCGAAGCTTTGAAACGTTTGGTGGACCTGGTGAGATTCGAACTCACGACCTCTTCCATGCCATGGAAGCGCAGGCGTATAACTTACACTATCGTCTGCTGAGAATAAACGGGTTACGACGACCCAATGTGGTCCACTTCTGGTCCGTAGTGGTACCGAAGATGTAGTGATCCACCATCTACAAACGCGGCAGAAGCGGCCGCCACGGTGGTTCATCCCACCCGGGCGTTTTTGTTGCTTCAGAAAAAGAAAAGCCACCGCGTGCGCCTGGTCAATATTCTCGGCGCGCCGCACCGGCGGGCCGGCAAGGTGCGCACGACCGCGCAGCCGCTACGCTGGATCCAACGTGTACCGGCGATTGTGGTGCCCGCCGGCAGGGTGCTCAACCCGGAAAACACGCTTCCAGTCGGTGGGGCGAAATGCGAGCCGAGCGCGCGCCTATCCCAATGGACACAGCCGATCTTCGGCCCGGAAAGCGGTCTTCGACCCTCGAAGTGACGGCTCACGTTCTGAATGCGAACTGGGCTCGGCTAGTCCTCCGTAAAGCAGCCACGGCCCTGGCGGCCCCACTTCGATCGGCCGAAGCCGATGAAGGCGGGTGGGGGCGATGAGCGGCGCTTACGGAGATAGCCGGGAAAAGCGCTTCAAGGCCTATTTCACGCGGATCGGAAGGCCGCCGTACGCCCCTGACTATCTCGAAAACCTTCTGACGGTCATGGCCGATCCGAGCGGTTGCGCGCAGCACCGGGTGCTTGCTTGGGCGATTTACCGAGCGCCTGGCAATCAGAACGAATTCGCCATTTACCTGGGCACGGACCGAGAGGGACGTTCGGAAGAGATCCTGCTGAGTCAAACTGACTGTGCCCTCGACTTGGCTTGGCTCGAAGCGGGATATCCACCCGAATGGCTGGACGCTCCGCGTCCCGTATGGCATGCAGCGGTATCCCGCCGCGGCGTCCAACCGCTCGATAAGAGCGCCGTTAGCCCAAGGAGAATCCGGTCATCTGGCAGCTGCGCCGGCAACTCGATACGGCCGAACGGAAGCTCGGCGAGGAGCAGGCGCTGCGAAAAACGCAAGAGGAGCACGCTCGTTTGCTGCGCCGCGACTTGGCACTGGGGCGAGCCAAGGCGGCCGCGGCCCAGCGAAACGCCTTTCGCAGCTTGGTCGTCGGCTTACGCACGCTTTCGGTACTGTTCTTCAGGCACCCGACCAAAGCCGAGCGCTGGCCTGGCACCAAACAGGTCTGGATTGCGGAGACCAGAAACTCTGAAGACATCGACGGCATCGCGCAGCGCTTCGCCAACCGGGCAGAAGACGACATCGCCCGCACGCTGACAATCGACCAGATCAAACGAAGTCAGGGCGTTTTGCGACCGGGCAATCACCCGTTTGTATTTCCGACCCCGAGCTGCTCCTCGATTTGGGCGACGATCCGTCGCCGACGATGAGTTCACCCTCTACTGCTCATGGTAGGCGATTCGGTCGAACTGCGCGCTACTTCGGTGAAGACGGGAATGCCGACGTGCCGGCGCATGCCGTTCGCCGTCCGTCGCCGCGACCGTCGGCGCGCGGATGGGGATGCGAGCGGCGCGGAAGGCGCGGGCGTCGATGGGCCTGCACGCCCGTGGCGCAGGTGCGCCGGGGGATAACCACCGGATGGCCGAAGTCGGCGGGGGCGTTGCCTTACGCGCTTCGCGCAGTCCGATGCCGCCCGCCAGCCCCGGCGCCCGCCGCCCGGGTCCATCGCCGCGACCGCCGCGTGCGGATGGGATGCGCGCGGCGCGGTGGGCGGCGCGTCCATGGTTGGCGAGGCTCGAGTGCCGTTCGACTGGAACGTAACCGCGGGTGAGGTGACCGAGCGCGTGCGCGCGGCGATGGAGGATTGACGCAGGGAGGATTGACGCAGGCGGGCTTCGTGCCTGGTTCGAAGTCCCGTGTCCCTTATGAACCAGCGGACTCCCGCGCCGGCTGGGCGGGCGGCCGGATCGCCTGCCCCAATAGGTCTTCGAGAAGCGGTGTCACCGGGTACGGGTGTCCCTTATAGTGCCGGAAACCCTCGGCGAAGATCACGCCGGCGCGGCATCCCGCTTCCCGTGTCCAACGCTCCATGGTCAGCAGATAATCGTCGATGCCGTGCTGTGCCAGCAGCCACTCACGTTGGCTGGCGTGCTCGGCGAGCATGGCTCGCTTGGTCTCGAATTGGGGCCCTATGTCCACGTAAAAATCCGCTATCACCGGTCGATTCTCACGGTTCCCGCCGCCGATCGGGTCCATGAAGTAGAGATGCGGGATTGTGGATAACGCTGGGGCAGGCGGCACTGACGCAGTCGCATAATTCGGAGCGGGCGCAGCGAAGCACGCGTCGCGGACTAGCCTGCTCGTGGCGTCGTGATCGCACATGTAGTCCACCGGCGCGGCCGTCATCACCACATCAGGGCGTACGGCGCGGAGCACCTCGGTAACCCGCCTCCGGGACGCGTCGTTGTTGAAGATGGCCAAATCGCGGAACTCAGCGCAGCGATAAGCGGCCCCGATAAGTCGCGCCGCGGCTGCCGCTTCCTTGCGTCGAATGGCCGCTATCTCTTCTGGCGCGCGGTCGCGCGATCCGCAGTCTCCCGGCGTCATGCTGACAATCATCACCCGGTGCCCGGCAGCCGATAGTTGGGCCAGAGTGCCAGCCGCCAGAATCTCCACGTCGTCTGGATGGGCGTGTATGGCGAGAATGGTCTTGATCATTGGGGATGCCTTTCAGTCTAACGCCCGCCCGGCGCAAAAGTCCCCAGTCATACCGCGTGACGGCGAGAGACGCAGCACCGGTCTCAGGAACGAAGCGATTTCGCGCAAATGCCTTCCACGCTGTATAACGATGAGATGGGCTTTGATTTCTCCGGCAAGCTAGCCGTCGTTACCGGTGGCGCGAACGGCATCGGCGCGGCCACGGCCCGCGCGCTAGCGCGGGGCGGTGCGCGAGTGGCGATTTTCGATCTGGAACGCGTGGATGCCACCGCTGCCGGCGCGCAATTCGGCGGCGCCGGATATGCGGTGGACGTCACAGACCGCGCATCCCTGGAGCGCGCCTTCAATCAGACCGGGCCGCCCGATATTGTGATCGCCAATGCGGGCGTTGGTGCGGAAGTGGAATTCGGAGCCACCAGCGAAGAGACCTGGCAGCGCACGATCGCGGTGAATCTGACCGGCGTTTTTCTCACGCTGCAAGCCGCCGCCGCAATCATGAAGCCGCGCCGACACGGCGCCATGGTGATTACCGCGTCCACCAACTCATACGACGGCGAAGCGCTCCTCACCGCGTACAATGCCAGCAAAGCCGGCGTGCTAGGGCTGCTGCACACCGCCGCAAACGAACTAGGGCCGTATGGAATTCGCGTCAACGCGGTGTGCCCGGGACTGATCCGCACGCGCCTCACGGAGCGACACTTCTCGCATCCGGAAGTGTTGAAGGATTACTTCCGGCACGTGCCATTGGGGCGGGGCGGCGATCCAGAAGAAGTCGCCAATGCTAGCGCATTCCTTGCCTCCGACCTGGCGTCGTACATTACGGGCGCGACCCTATTCGTCGACGGCGGCCAGATGGCCACCAAGTTCGGCACCTGGGACGAGGAGCGCGCGGAGTTCAGCGAAGGGCGCTGGCGGCTACTCTAACTGCGCTCTCCGCTGGACTTCACCCTTCACGAGCCCGCTGCCGCCGGCCAATTCCGGCGCCCGTCGGCGGGCGGATGGGGATGCGGCCCAGGCGGAGGGAGCCGCATCCATCAGTTGCACCAGCCGGCCGCCAGTTTTCGGCGCCAGCCGCCCGTCGCCCGTGGTGCGGCGCCGCGGGCGCCGGCGCGCGGATGGCGACGGCGGCCATGGTGTGTGCGATGTCTGGCGGCGGACGCCGACGCGCAGCCTGAGCACCCGCGGCGCGGTTGCGCCGGGGGATACCTTCCGGCTGTCCGGGTTGGGTGGCATAACGCGCTTCGCGCCGCCCGATGCCGACCGCCCGTTCGGCTATACCCGCGGCCCCAGCGCCCGCCGCCCGCCGGCCGTCGCCCCGACGCCAGGCGTGCGGATGGGGAGGTGCGAGGCGCGGAGGGCGCTACGGCCATGACGGACACCTGTGCCGGGCGGAGGACGGCGCATCGTATCCAGGAACGAGAGGGTGCGCCGCGCCATCGTTTGCGCGGGGCAGCCACACCATACGCTCTAATTGCTCGCCGCTTAGCCTGGCATGCACGTGATTGCGACACTGCGGCCTATCACTTTAGAGGGCGGCGCCGATTTCGTTGGGCAGCACGGAAGGTATGGACAGTTCGACTCCTACCCGAGCCGCCATGCGCAAGATGTTGCGATGGGATTGCTGAAATCTTTCGTGCAGCGACTCGAGCTGTTTCACGTCGCGAATTCCTTTCAGAGCGTACCTCAATTCGGCTATGGTTAAACTTGCGCCCAAAGGCCGACCGGCGGGATCAGGCGCGAAAGGTTCGTGATAAAGAGACTCATAGAGGTAGCCGAGCAGGACATTATCGTAAGCAGCGATAAGGCACGCCGGGTATTGAGCGACTGACTGCAAAAACACTTGTTCGCCGGCAGCGCGCGTAATGTGCTCACGGCTGGATCGAAGGCCAGTCGTACCCCGAAAGTTCACCGTGTGGCGCGACGACTCATCCGCGTCGACATTGATGACGATCTTTCCGCCCTTGACCAACTCCCTGGCTGCAAAGTCTCCCGGTTGCAGATTGACTCCCTGCGGCCAATTCTCTGGAAACTCATACCTGCAGGCGAGTGCCGGCGCAGGCAGTGCGCGGTAACTCTCGGCTCGGCATAACAGCGCAAATATTGCAGGCGCGCCTTTTCGCGGCACGAAGGAAACGGCCGCCACGCTTGGATCAGTAAATGCTTCGAAATAGGAGCAGGCCCAGTCACCATCCAGGAGAAAGGTATCAGCGTCGAGAAAAAGGACGAAATCACATGATGCATTCAATGTCACATCATAGAATTCCATGAAGTCGCGCATCCCTGGTCCACTACAGGTGAAGCGGACTCCTGGAAACACATGCGGAAGGAACTGATCTGCGTTTGCGTCGCAAAAAATATTTGCCTCCACTGTTAAGTCGAGGCGCCCGAATTCCGGCGCCACCTCGCGCATAACAAATCGATGCCACAGACGCGCCAGATCGGGATAACGATGCGGGCTGGCGATCAGCAGGCGTGACATTGTTTAGCGAAGAAAGGGGCTGTCGCCTCTGGAATGGTAAATGCCGTTGCGATCAAAACCGCCCTCCCACGTCCCGCTCAGCCATGTGCCGCCCCAGAAGATTCCGCCGAGGAAGATGCCGTCAACGAACTGCCCCGATCGAAACATACCGCCCGTGAACAGTCCAGCCTCAAAAAGCCCCCCGTCCCACTCGCATTCGAACAAGGCGGCGCCTCGGTTGACCGTGCTGGGGCCGAACCTTTTCCGAATGTGCAACTCACCGGGCCCCAAAATTGAGCGGTCGCTCATTGTGCATTCACAGCTCTATTTTGGCACTATTTTCGCCGCCGCATCTCGCTAATGACGTTCCCGGCCGGCCAGATGCGGCCTCTTCCTGTGTTGAGCCACGATAGTCCCGGGCCATCACTCTCCGGCGGGTGGTTCACTCCAGGGCGCCTCAACCCTTCGGTTCAAAAACGGAACCCTCCCCCTGTCTTCACCTGGCCTCCAGGCACGACGAACCGGCCGGGTCGGAGCAGCCGGCCGGGTGGGGGAAACGCCAACTTGCGGAAAACCTGCGACTGACTAGGGCGATCCTGCCGATTACGGACTTCTTCCAGCACACTGTTCTTTTCGTCGGATTCGAGGCGTTTGAGAATTCCATCGGCTGCAGCGATTTCCCGCTCAATTGCGCCGCTTCTCTGTAATCTCGGGTCCGCTAAGATCGCTCCGATGAGAAGCGAAGCAAATCGTTGCGCTCGAACGACGAAGTACGTGGTTCCCTGGGAGTGAAAGTACGCGTTGTGAACAATCCGGTGCGAAGCTGGTAGATGAAGGTAAGGTCATCTCGCGACTCTTTATGCATGCGGTCCAGTTCCATTTTCGCTGTTTTTCGATCTTCGTCGGATGCCCGAAGTCGGCGGCTCGGCTTCCCGCACGTGGCCGACGGGGGCGTGCCGGTGCACTTGAGCGAGTTAAGATGAACGTCTGCGTCCGCTCTGCACAGGCCGGAGAAAGCGCCCATAGGAACCTGGCCGAGCGGCAAGGACATGCACATGATCGGTAAGTTCACTGCCACCTTTAAGCCATCTCCTACCTGCTCAAACACTGGGAAAAACTCACCCTATTTCTACGAAAGGCCGGCGCCCCACTGGACAATAACCTGGTCGAGAGGGCACTAAAAAAGGCCATTCTGCATCGCAAGAACTCCCTGTTTTATAAAACCCGGAAAGGCGCCCAGATGGGGGATCTGTTCATGAGCTGATCCACACCTGCGAGCTGAACGGCGTCAATGCATTCGATTATGTGACCGAGTTGCAGCGGCACGCAGAGGAACTGAAGCAACGCCCATCGGAGTGGATGCCCTGGAACTACCGCGAGAAGCTGGCTCGGCGCGCCACACCAGCAGCCGTATAATATTATGATGAATCCTGCCTGGCCGAAAAGGATCTACGGCGGCCAGGCGGGAGTGTCACCAGAAAGATGGCCGGAAAACGAGCCTCTCCGCAGGCAAACTCGAATCATGTTTGTGGCCACGCACGCAGACTGGCGAAAACGTTTCGTGCCGGTCTCTACGTGTCCCTATGCAGTACCACGCCTTGGCGATGCGATTAGCAATCGCATGCCGGTCATGCGCGGTGATCAAATACTATGCGAATGAGACGACGCGATTTGATGCTCGGAGCGGCCTTCCGTGCCTTCGCACAGGAGCTCAGATTCTCCACTGAAGTAAAGGTCGTGACGTTACTTGCGACGGTGCACGATAGTCGTGGCACAGTCATCACAAGTCTCAATAAGGAAGACTTTCTGCTCGAAGAGGATGGGATCCCTGAGACCATCCTGTATTTTTCGCGGGAATCGGACCTCCTGCTGACGGTTGGCATTCTCGTGGATACCAGTAAAAGCCAGGCATGGTCTATCGAGAGTGAACGCCGGGCAAGCTACACGTTTCTCGATAAGGTGTTGCGCGAAGACAAAGACCACGCATTCGTAGCCCATTTCGATTTCCGCGTGGAAGTCTTACAGGAGCTAACCTCTTCACGCACACTGCTGGCGTCGGCCCTCGATAAGCTCGCAATTCCGCGACGGTCCTCGACACTGCTCTATCGGGCGGTTCGCGATTGCTCCGAGGGGCAGATGAGAAAACAACAGGGGCGCAAAGCCATCGTCATTCTCTCCGATGGCGTTGATGTCCATAGCCAGACATCTATTGTCACGGCGATCGAATTCGCCCAGAGGGCCGACACCATCATCTACTCGATTATGTTTAATAAGTGGCCAGCTATCGCAGATCCGGGATCCGCGGTACTCAAGGCAGTATATGACGCGAGAGGCAAGCGCGCCATGCAACGGCTGGCCCAGGAAACGGGCGGAGCGTATTTTGAGGTTTCCAAGAATCGCCCCATCGAGAAGATATACGCATCAATCGAAGAGCAGCTACGCAATCAATACAGCATTGGGTACACGCCGGAGCGGAAAGATGGGAGAGGGCGGTATCGCAAGATCCGGTTGAAGACCAGGCAACCCGGACTACTGGCTCAGACACGGACCGGATACTACGCCGAATGAGATAGAGCAAACGTTTCGTGCTGCTGCACTGGCATCGGTCCATTGCAAAGATGTGCAAAAAGGCAAAGACTGGAACGCCATCGTCCAAAAGTGATTTGGGTACAAGCAACGCCTTAATCCGGAGCACAATCACCTCAAGCAAGACGCGGAGCGGCTTAAAACGCAGGCTCGCCGAAAGCTCAGGATTCATCGCGCAGGCCGCCGCGCCAGCCGCCGCCGGACGCGATGCGGGCGAGGAGCCGCGCCGAGGCGCGCGGTGCGGCGCTGACCAGCCGGCGGATACTCCAAGGTCTTTTTCCGCCTGGGCTGTCGCGCTCATCGCTGCGGCCATGGTGTGCGCGATGTCGCTCGGCGTTTGGCGCACCGTTGCGCGGGTAACCAACGACCGAGGTGTGCGACCACTTCACCGGAAGCCGACGCGCAGCCGGCTGCCGGTGCGCCCGTGGCGCAGGGGCACTGACGGGGTGATCACCGCCGGGTAGCCGAAGTCCGGCACCGCCATGAAAACATTCTCCGAGTGGCGCGTGACTCGCCCGGAGTAGGTCGGCAGCACTTTGGAGCCGTCGGTAAACACTGCGCGAATTTAGGCTACTTTCCGAACTCCGTTAGTAGCACCGCGGTGGCCATTCCTGCGCCCAGACAGCTACCATTGCAGTTGAGCCGCTCTATGCGCCACTTAATTCCCATCATGACGCCGCATCTAGTCTTGCGTCCTCCGACTCTTGACGATTTGGATGCTATCCAGGCCGCCAAGGAAGATGCATGGAATGATTTGCAGCTTTGGATGGCTTGGGCGTTCGAGAACCAACGACCGCGGCAAGCGCTGGAACACTCCATTCGACGGACGATGGACTTCCAGAGTCAAGCAGGTATCGCATTGGCCGGATTCCATCGGATCAACGGAGATTTCGTCGTCCGAACCGCGTTGGATCCCACTGATGAGCCAGACGTCTATGAGACCGGTTATTGGGTGGCGCGGAAATACGCCGGACAAGGCATGGCCACGGAGGCTGCCAACGCCGCAATTCGTTACGCGTTCGGCCGCCTGGGCGCCAAAGCGATCAGCATCGGGTACTTCGACGGCAACGACGCTAGCCGCCGCGTCGTGGAGAAACTGGGATTCCAGAAGGTTCGCGTCGCCCGTCAAGCGGCGACACGGTGCCTCGACGGCACGAGGCTCGACCGTCATGAATACATCTTGACCAGCCCCGATGTACTTCCCAAACTTGACGTTTCTTGGGGTTGAAGCATCACGGGGTTGCGCTGGCAAGGAACGTTTTCGTCGCGCCCCGGTAGACCCAGGTCCGCACATGCGCGTCGGGGCGCCCGCATTCACGATCGGCGCGGGCCGTATCGGCGGATGGCGCGCCACAGTTTCAGAGCGGGTCTTCCAGCAACCATCCGTGCGTGGCCAGTTCGCCGCGCCGGCGCGTCGGCCGCGTGCCCGTCGCGCTGTTGCGGTCGGGCGATCACTTCCGGGTGCACGAAGTCCGCGGGCCACGGGCGTCGCGCACTCCGATGCCGGCGGCGCAACTTCCGGATGTGCCATGCAACCGGGAACGTCGGCGGGTGGTCACTTCGCCGGGACGCCGACGCGCAGCCTGCACGCCCGTGGCGCAGGTGCGTCGGGGGACAACTTCCGGATGGGCGAAGTCGGCGGGGTCGTGTTGCCATAACGCGCTTCGCGCCGCCAGCCCGTTCCGGCGCCCGCCGCCCGTTGTCCCCTCGCCGCGACCGTCGCGGGTGCGGATGGGGACGCGCGCGGGGCGGGAGGCGCGGGCGGCATCCGGGAACGTCGGCGAGCGGCCGCTTCACCGGGATGCCGGCG
>Ga0187867_10003811_pt1 | contig 11883 bp, 14 predicted proteins | sample June2016WEW_13_1_FD_132976 | JGI IMG/M metagenome (GOLD analysis project Ga0187867, IMG submission 132976) | Peatland microbial communities from SPRUCE experiment site at the Marcell Experimental Forest, Minnesota, USA - June2016WEW_13_10 | ecosystem: Environmental > Terrestrial > Soil >... | reverse complement strand
CCGGCGTGATTTGCAGGGGGAACTGGGTGAATTTGCCCGCGCCTCAGGCATGCGTATCAGCGGCCCCAATTGCCTGGGGCTCGCGAACGTTAAGCACGACATCTGGGCTACGTCTTCCTCGCGTGGGGCGTCTGGTCTGACGGGGCCGATCGGCCTGGTGTGCCAAAGCGGCGCGACGGCCTTCGGGCCGTTCCTGGTGCGGGCGGTCGAGAACGGTATCGGCTTCAGCTATATCATCTCGACAGGGAACGAGGCGGACCTCGATTTTACGGATTTCGCCCGCTATTTGCTGGACGATCCGGATACGCGGGTCATTGCTGGCTTTGTCGAAGGCTTCAAGCGGGCCGATAAATTTCTCGAAGTGGCAAAGCTCGCGGCGGAGCGCGGCAAGCCGATCGTCCTCATCAAAATCGGGCGTTCGGAACTCGGAGCGAGGGCGGCACAATCGCATACTGCCGCGCTGACCGGCGCGGATGCCCACTACGATGCGATCTTCGCCCAGTACGGGGTGATCCGGGTGCAGGATTACGACCAACTGCTGGAGGTCGCGCACCTCCTGGCCCACACGCCGAAACCCGGAGTGCCCGGCATCGCGGTGGTATCGCACTCGGGCGGCATCAGCTCGCTGACCGCCGACATGTGCGGTCAGGCCGGCCTCGATCTGCCGCTGCTTGGTGACGCCGCGCGAGACGGTATCAACGGGATCCTGAAGGGCTTCGGGTGGGCGGCGAATCCTGCCGATGTGACGGGCTTTGCCAACAGTGAATCGTTCCCACAAATCATGCAGCATATGATCAATGATCCCCGGATGGGGACGCTCGTTGTGGCGAGTGCGGGGGCGGACGCCCAGGCTCAGCAGGTCATCAGCCAGCGGGATCGGACGGATAAGGGGGTGGTGTTCTTGTGGACCGGAAGCCGGGACGCCAAGGCTGGCCTTGGGAAGCTGCGGGACGCCCGGATCCCTGTATTCTATACGCCGGACACGTTGGCCCGCGGCCTGCGGAGCCGGCTGGCGTATCATACCTGGCGCGAGCGCCGGCTGGCTGATGGCTTTGCCTCGGCCCCGTCGCGCACGGCGGCCCAGGATGAGGCCATAGCCCAGGCGCTTGGCCTGGGGCGTGCGACTCTCTCGGAGTCCGAGAGCAAGCAGCTGTTGGCAGCCTGGGGCGTGGGGAGTGCGCGTGAGCGCCTGGTGGGGTCCGCGGAGGCCGCCGTCGAGGCCGCGGAGCAGCTCGGGTTTCCGGTGGCTCTCAAGGTCGACTCGCCGGATATTTTGCACAAAACAGAGGCCGGGGTGGTTCGGCTGAACCTCGGCGATGCGGCACAGGTGCGAACGGCCTGGGCAGATATCCTGGCCAAGGCCCATGCGCCACAGGCCCGGATCAACGGCGTGTCGGTGCAGGAGATGGTGGGAGACGGTGTCGAAGTCATCGTTGGCGTGTCCTGCGATCCGCAACTAGGCCCGGTGCTGCTGTTCGGTAGCGGCGGCGTGATGGTCGAGGTCTATGGGGATGTGACGCTGCGACGCTGCCCGATCACGTGGGCGGAGGCGCGGGAGATGATCGCGGAGGTCAAGGGCGCCCGGTTGCTGCAGGGATTTCGTGGACGGCCGGCGGCGGACGTCCAGGCGTTGGAGGATACGCTGGTGCGGGTGTCGCACTTTGCCATGCACATGGAAGGACGGCTGGCGGAGCTGGACATCAATCCGCTCATGGTGCTGCCGGCGGGGCGGGGGGTGAAGGCGGTGGATGCGCTCGTTGTGTTCCGCGGCACGTAGCTGTGCTTCGGCGCCGATGGAGGATCAAACTCTGGCGCCGGGTCGCAGCTTTGCGATGGACAGCAACAAAATACGAGGAGCCAACCTTTGACGCGCCCGAGCAACGTCGCACCTCCAAAATCCCCCTTGCTACTTATGCTATTTTTGGCATAGTCTGGCGATGGCCGAACCACCCAATATCAGGCCGGTTTCCTGGGTTGGTAGCTCCAAAGACGACCTTTCCGCCCTCGATGAGGACGTGAAAGACACGGTGGGCCAGGCATTGTTTGAGGCGCAGAAGGGCAGGAGGCATCCGAGTGCGATGCCGCTCCGCAGTTATGGTGATGCCGGCGTGTTGGAAATCGTGGTGGATCACGATGGCGATACTTTTCGCGCGGTCTATACGGTGAGATGGCCCGACCGGCTCTACGTGCTGCACGTCTTCCAAAAGAAGTCGAAGTCCGGCCGAACAACACCGAAGGCCGACATTAACCTGATCGACGCACGGCCTAAGCGGGTACGGGAACATTACGAAGCAGCGAAACGAAAGCGAGGGTGACGAGATGAGCGATGACATCAAAATTGAAGAAGGCAGCGGCAATGTCTTTGCCGATCTCGGTTTTCCGGATGCCGAGGAACGCCTTGCCAAAGCCGATCTTGTCACTCGGATCACTGAAGGCATCCGCGAACGCCGGCTCACGCAAGCAAAAGCCGCTGCGTTGTTCGGCATTGATCAGCCCAAAGTCTCGCGGCTGCTGCGCGGACAGCTCTCCGGCTTTTCCACTGACAAGCTCATACATTTCCTGACACTGCTCGGTCAGGACGTGGTCATTGTCGTGAAGCCCGCGGCGCCGCGCTCTCGCGGACCTGGGCATGTGACAGTGATCGCCGAAGTGTGAAGCGGCGCTAAATGTTGATTTTGTTTGATTGTGGAGCAATCGTTCGGTTTTCTACGTGTTGCCCAGGTTCGATGCGAACTCCCGGATTTGGCACGTAATACCCCCATTTCGCACCGGGTTCTCCACCGAAAATGTGGGTTGCCGGCCGAACCTTTGCAACCGGCTCGGGCGCGGCGCAATACCGGCGCGCCATTGGGTGCCCGCGCGACGCGCCTGACTGACAGGTATCTACCCGCTGTGGAATTTCGCGGCAGCCACCGATATTTCAAGCGCCGTAAGCACTTCACTGAAGGATCGTCGCGCAATATAGTCCGGCTGCACTGAGGCCGCTTCGGCCCGAAGCCGAGCCTCCGTCTCCACCTCATCCGGTGTCCAGTGCGAGACACGCACCAGCCCATCATATAGGGTCCTGTCATGCACCGCGCCGTAGGCGGCCCAAATTGAAAAAACGCCGGCCCGCTTCGCCATGAGCATATCCTTCGCGATGCTGTCGCCCACATATGCTGTGTTCGCAGTTGATGCTTGTTCTGCCGCGCAGATTTCTAGCAGCACATCCGCACTCGGTTTTGATTGGTGATGTGACAGTTCATGCACGATATCAAGCGGAAGATTTGCTAACCATTCTGCAGCCCTGACGCGATCTGGATGACTTGTTTTCGATCTCTCTCGGCAATAAATACGCTTGAAATACTTCAATAAATTGAGGCGCTGTAGGCGGTCTAAAGCTCCATGCAGCTTACTTTCGGTGTGGGCTACAAGCGTTACGTCACAATCCACCAGCATTCCGAGAGTTTCGCTCACTCCCTCGTATAGCTTTAGGTTCCTGTTTCGTGACGAATTGAATGCATGAAAGGCAGGATCAAGGCTGTCGGCCACCCACTGCAACGGGTAGCCACGATAGTGTTCCCTGACGGTCTTCGTTTCCAAAAGCGCATAAGGCTGTTCGGAATCATGGTGATATTGATGCACAGCTCTCATGTCGTCGAGAAGTCGCTCCCGATCACAGGACATAATATCGGCAGCTGCATCAATCATCGCGTAGAACGATGGAACGAAGTATGCCACCCAATCATAGAGGGTGTTATCCAGGTCGCATACGAGGAGGTGTTTATGGCTTAACATTCGCATTACTCCCCGGAATAACATTGGTTATACTGGGAGCAGTCTCCATCCTCGCGGGTGTCTGAAATGATCGAAATAATGCTAGATCCGATGTTATCATGAACAAAATTATTGCAATAGCAAACAAGGACAACATCGAGAACCGGTAAAATCTTGCAATCTTAATCTCTGCAGTCACCCTATTTTTTCTGAATATTCATACTTTCCTTCGCACACTTCAACCCTGGCGTCATCGTAGCGACTGAAATGTGAAATGGCTTGCGTCATACCCTTCTGCAGTTGGAAAACCTCCTTTATATATGTCTGCTCAAAGTCTTCCCCGAAGGCCACTGCACCTCTTAGCATTCTATGATAGACATTCAAATCGAGCAATTTGACAGCATAAAGCGATGCCGCGCTAGCCAATGTTATAAACACGCTGACATGCAATTTAAAGCCTCCGAAATAAGGAACGTCGAGCACCGCCTCTTGCCCTCGAGCTGCAAGGACGACGGCAAGGCCCAGGGCCGCGGCGACGAAAGCCAAGCCGAACTGCCGAGCCTTCACAGACATCTCGTTGAAATGCATCCGTGTGTCGACCGTCTTGGCCCAGATCGCGACGTAAAGCTCCTTATCCTCGGGAGTTGCGGTCATGCTGCGCGCCTCCGCCGTTTGCTGAAATCAGCAATCATCTTCACATGTATCCGTCAAGGGCGTCCACTACGATCTTCCGGGCCTGAATCGTCGGCTATGCCGCCTGTGCGATCAGCTCCCGCGCCTTGGGCGTACTCTCCTCCGGCATCGAGAAGCCTTCGCCCCGGCTTGTTTCAATCGTCATCCTGAATGGTTGGAAGTTTCTTGCGCATCTTGAAGATCATCACATCGATGATTTTCGCGACCGGCGGGTCGTCTGTCATTCTGCACTGCAATCTGACCCTCCATCAGGGCCGAATGTTGACCCCGGCTACGGGCGAATCTCCTCAGCGATATCAACTGGGTGTACGTCGATAGAGGAGGTCAAAATTGGCAGCCGACTCAGTCTCACACTGAACCTGGTCAATACCCGGCAAATCAACCAGTTGCACTAATGAGGGTGGAATGAAGTTTCGGCAGATTCACAGTCATGCCTGGAAGTTGCGGTGCTCAGTCGCCGCCTGGCGTTGTGAAAGCCTTGCGTGCGCCATGGCGGATGTGGAGTACCGTGACGACGCGGTTGCGCTCGTCAATGGCGTAGATAATCCGATAGACGTTCGGCTTTCGCCCATAAAGCAGGTGCCGCAGGCTGTCGTCTTCGGGGATGACCGGCGCTCTTGCCGGGTGTTCATCGAGACTGAAAACCGCGTTTTCCAACCCGTTGAACCAATCACGCGCCTGCCCCGAGTCTTCCGCGTTGATGGTCCGGTAGATGCGCCTGAGGTTCCGGGCTGCCCGCTCCGTCAGGTCAACGCGGTATACCATGCTCGGCACGGATTTCGTCGAACACCACGCGAGCGGGGCGGGTGCGACCATTCCGCAGATCGTCCAGCCCCTGCCGGATGCCTTCGGCGGCACTGGCCTCCGCCGCGAGGTCGAGAAGGTGCTGGTAAGCTTCCGCGTCCTGCACGACCGCCGCCGCGCGGCCGTTGACCGTCAGAACGACCGGGCGCCTGGTATCTTTCAGGTGCTGCATGATTTCCGCCGAGTGATTGCGGAAGGTGGTCATTGGCAGGATGTCTTTGGTGATGTCCATGGGAACACGCCCTGCGTGAATCTAGTACCTAATAAGGTAATACCACTCCGGGCGGATTTGGCAAGTCAATTGCTCAATGGCGATGGGCTTGCGCGGGGTTCGGTCACTGCTTCGACCGCCGCGACATGTGATTCGGCACTGCAATTTGGCCCGCCGTCGGCGCCGAATTCGGACCCCAGCTACGTGCGAACCTCCTCAACGATGTCAACTGGATGTGCGTCGATAGAGGGGGCAGAATGGCAGCCGATTCAGTCGCGCACTGCACCCGGTCAATACCCGGAAAACCAACGAGTTGCAGCTGATGAGGGGAAGGTCAAATTTCGGCGTCGATTCGCATGCCAGAGCTGCGCTCACCGGCCGGTCAGTCCCGAAGTCCGATAGAACCCGGCAAGCGGACCGGCGAAGCCGATGCTTTCCAGGTGCGCGTCATCACCAGCAAGCAGTTGCAGCGGATCATCGGGCCATAAACCGTCATCCTGCCGCCGCAATAGCTCGCCACGGATTTCTGCGGTGTGCAGCACAAGAATTTCTGCGACACTCGGGATCGTGGTGTAGCTCCACACGTTCGTCCACGTGTCCGCCTTGTTCGATGGCGAGAGGATCTCCACCAGCACCAACGGCGCGGCCAGCACCCGCTCATCGTCCTCCCAGGGCGCACAGGTTATCGCCAGATCCGGGACCCGAATGTTGTGCGCGGCGTCTACCCGAGGCCGGATGCCGGGTTCGATCACGACACGGCATTCAGTCTGGGCTGCCAAGTGGTTGCCGAGCAGTCGATTGGTTTCACCCTGGATCGAACCATGTCGTGGCGAGGCCGGCGCCATCGCACGCGGCCTGCCATCGACCAGTTCCCATCGATCGCCGCCATGGGGCGGCGTCCAGTCCAGGAACTCGGTTGCCGTCATCGCGTCCGGCAGCCTGGTAGCCGCGCTCATGACGCGACCCGCTCAGCCAACTCGTAGATCGCCCGGTTGATGAGTGCAGCGCGGCTTTGCCCCATTCGGCTCGCCATGTTGTCTATCTTGGCCAGCAGCTCGGGCGCGATCGTGAGCGTGATTTGCTCCTTCCGGCCGCGGAGAACACCCTTGCGGCCACCGTCCGGCGCAGGACCGTTGAAGGCATCGACCGCCTCGGTATCCTTTCTGGCGGTTGTCGCTCGATTGATCGTCATTTCATCGCACTTTCAGCTATCTTGATATTAACCCCATCGCTAAACACCATTGAAACGACGGTGGCAAGTTCCTCGCAATGCTGCAGATCTCAACGTAACCGTCGTTGCGCCGACACGACCCACCGTCAGCGCATCCGAGGGTGCCGAAACCTATCGCCGCCACGACCAAAGCCCGGGTGACGATTCTGCCACGGATGCGGCCGATCGCGGGGCGGTCCGAAGCGGAACGGCGCCTCGTGACGCGGCCCCGGGAAACCGTGCCGATCTGGCGCGAACGGCGCGCGATGCGGCGCGACCGGACGGTCAGCGCCGCGCAGGTGTGTCGCCACAAAGTCACCATGGGCGCCGCGTTCGAGCTGGACGATGGCACGGTGTGCACCGGCCTGCACGACGACCCCCGGGCCTGGCGCGGCAAGCAATCCGCGTCCCAATCGCAGGTGCCCATCGGCGGCACTGACATAGCTCTCGATCACCATCCGCTGCACATGGCTGCCGAAGAACGCGGCAGGATTCGAACTCAGGACATCGGGAGCGGCGGTCGTAACCGACAACCTCCCGTCCACCAGGGTGCCGCGGGCCGTGATATCTGTCCCCGGCGCAACGCTGGCCCCGTTCGGTGGCTGAACCGAAAGATCGCCAATCCGCCAGCCCCCGGCCTCTGGCATCGCCGGACCGCGCACCAGGACCGGGCCCGGCAGGCGTTGGTCGATGCGACTGGCAGCGATGACACCGTCGGGCTCACGCAGTCCGCTCACTGCGACCCAGTCGCCGGGGCGCACCGATTGCAGACCGCCCGTGCCTCGCAGACTGTCCGTGCCTTGCAGACCTTCCGTGCCGCCATCGATCGCAACCCGCTGTCCTGCGACGACGAGCATCCCGCCACCGGGTCCGTCACCGGTGCTCACCGATGTCACCGGGCCCGACACCTCGTGGCGCACGTCGATGCTGACGGCATGCAATCCGCGGTCGTCGCTGGCGACAATCGTTGCCAATTGTCCGACGCGCAGCGCGGCGTCCGTGCCGGCCACCCCATCGACCGTCAACGGCGTGCTCGGGGTGTAGGCCACCTCCAGCCCATTGATGAAGACGCTGCCAAAGCCGGTGACGACGCCGACGATACCGGTGCCGCCGATGCCCCGATCGCTGACCGACGGCGCAGCGGCGGGAGCACCAGTGCCACCAATGCCTCGGTCTGAAGCGGGCGAGCCGACCAGGGGGAGGCAGGCGCCCAGAAGCGCCAACACCAGGCAAACCAATCGGCGCGCGGCCTTCATGGCTGCTCACCGGCGGTGTCGTTCTCCACAAACAGATACAGGCCGAGATTGAGTCGACGCCGTGGCGTCTCCGGCGCGCTTTCCAGCTCTCGATCGTTGCTTTCCAGCACATCCAGCGCCTGGCGATTGAACTCTGTCAGCAGCCGCTGCGCGGCTTCCCGGCCCATGGCTTCCAACCGGGCCGCGGTCTGTGGGCTCAGATTATCATAATGGGCAGCGCGTTCGACGAATGGGGCCGCTCCGGGGGCGGTCACATTCGCGGCGGCGGCGGACAGGTGGTCATGCAGATTGCGGCCGAAATAGAACAGCTGCTCCGCGCTGCCGGGCCGCGGTACGAATGCTGCGGTGTCGAGGACCACGTGGTCGGCGGCGTCCACGGTGACGATGCCGTGGTTCACCCAGTCATCCAGCACCGCGCGTGGCCGCACGTCTGAGGTCACCGACTGCACGAGACTTTCGAACGACGGCCCGCCCTCCGGACGCGGCAGACGCGGCAGCGATCTGGGCTCCCCCTCGGCATCGACGTACTCAGCATCCCGCAGCCAACGGGCGATGATCTGGCTGGTACGAGTGATCACCGGCGGCACCGCTTCGGGTTCATGGGTTTCCGTGCGCCAGCGGCGGATTTCCTTGCGATGCACGCCGGTGAGCAAGCTGATCCGGCTATCGGTTCGGGCGCGAGGATCCGTCAACAGCTCGCGAGCGGCCACCTCGACGTAGAGGCTTCGCAGCAGGTCCGCCACCGCCGGAAATGTGACTCCGCCCTGAATCAGCAGCCGGATCAGCGGGCGCAACAAGCGCCGCACCGGCCGCAGCAGTGCGTCGGGCTGGAGTGTGAATGAGGGTGTCTGGGCCATTCGGGTCAGTTCAGCAGCGGGTTCGTCGGCCAGCTTAAAGAAATGTGGGACAAATGCCCACACAAGAGTTGACGTGGGAAAATTTCCCACGTAAGGTGTGACCTACGTCATCCCCGAGTTCACCGCGAGGATTGAACAATGCCCGATGCGCAAGCAGCAGTGACCAATCGCCAAACCTGGGCTGAGCCGGGATACGCGGAGCGCGGCGATCCGGAGAGCGGGTGCGATCTTCGCCAACTCCGGCATCACACCAAAAACGTTCTCCAGCAAATGCTGCTGCAGATCGCAGATGCACAGGGCCTGAGAACAAGCGTTTGCAGCAGTTGGTTATTGGCCGATTTGCAGCGCCGAATCCGGTTATCGGCCGAGATATCCGACGCCCTGTTCGGCCTGACCCGTTCCCCAGCGCCGATGTCCGAACGGCTTCAGGCGCTGACCGAGAGCATGATCCGCATGCTTGCTGACGGCACGCAGACGATCCGATTGGAGGTGACCGTCGCCGGAGAATGTCCGGAACCGCTGCGGCAACTGGTGTTGCGCGTGGCCCACGAATTCCTGGGCAACGCCGTAAAGCATGGCATGCGCACACGCGTCACCGGCACGATCACTGTTCATTTGGCGACCGACATTGATGGCCGCACGGCGCTCGTCGTCACCGATGACGGCTGGGGCTTCGACGGCAGCCTGAACGCGGGCGATGGATTGAAAATAGCAGGTGATCTGGCGGCCTCCGCAGGCGGCACGGTCAGTTTGCATCGAACCCACGTGACGGTGGCCTCGCTTGAACTGCCCGCGCCGCGGGCAAAGCGCGGGCTTGGGTAACCGAAGCACCGGATCTGGATGTGGAATCACCAAACAACAGGAGAGAGGTTGAAGATGAAATCGTCGATCATGACAGCGTTGCTGGTTGGCCTGGCTCTGATGCTGAGCGGCTGCATCGTCGCCCCGGGGCCAGGAGGATGGTGCTACTACCATCCGTATCGCTGCTCCCGCTGATGCTTCCCACAATGCGGATCATGCGTTGTGCTGTTGCAGTTAAGAAACAGGACGACGTTGGCCTAACGAACCAACTGCGTTGCTGCACATTCGGCTACCGCGCCGTGCCCGTGCTGCGCTTTGCCGCAGCATGTGGGCGGCGTTCCGGGGCAACTGCAATTGACCGGGCGTTTAACAAAGTCGTGCGGGCACCGTTTTGCCTGCATTTGCCTGCTGCTTTGCCGTGCCGGGCATGGTTCGCCCAGCAAAAAGACAGCTGCATCACACTGCAATCATTGAGGAGTTGCTGATGAGATCTGTGTATCACCGATGGCCGGCCATGCTCGCCGGCATCTGTTTGCTTGCCACGTTGGCCGGCTGCGCCTGTCGTCCGGGCTATGTCGGACCGTATGGCGGCGTGCGTCCGGCGCGTTGTTGGGTTTGGTAGGAGAAATGACCATGCAGAAAAGCTTTTCCCGTGTGCGGGTCGCGATTGGCGCGGCCGCAATCGCCGCGTTCTCAATGACCACGTTGATGCCAACGCCGGCATCGGCGCGGTGGTATCAGCCGGGCTGGGGTTGGCATCCCGGATGGCATTATGGCTGGCGCGGCTGCTGTTGGGGGCCACGTGTCGTCGTCGGTATTGCTCCGCCGGTCGTTGCCGTGGCACCTCCGGTCGTCTATGCACCGCCGCCCGTTGGTCCCGGTCGGGTTTGGATCCCACCGCACTGGGATGGTCCCCACTGGGTCCGCGGACATTGGGCATAATGCATGACGGCAGTCACCCGCACCGTACGCTGTCCGCGCATGGTCAGCGTCACGGTGCGTCGGCTGGAACACGGCTCCCTGTCCGGCCATGCAATGACCGGAAGCACGGGTCGCTGTCTGCGGCATTGATGTCGAAAGTGCGCTCAGTCGTGTCGTGAGGGCAGGTGTGTGATCGGTGGCCTGGCTCCCGAACCTTACGGTGAGAGCCGGCCCACCCATCTCCGCCCATCCGTTTCCGCCCACCTGTCCCCGCCCACCGTCGCCGCCCCTGGGCTGATATTTCCTGCCGTCGGCGCATCGCCAGCCAGTGGCCATGTGCGATGTCTGGTTGCTGTCGGCGGGCCCGAGAGTGGACGGACCGAAATCCACCCGTGGCCGAAATTCAAACTGAAACACTGCCGAGCCGGTAATCTCCAGCGTCACAGTCCCTCAGCTCGGCGATTTGCCGAACATGATCCAGCCACCACTGCTTGGCGTGGTGAATGCGCCCAGTGCGGTGTCTGCCCGAACCGTGACCTGCCGAGCGCCGGCCGTGCCGCGCAGTTGCTCGATGCAGTCGGTGTACATCGCCGTACGGGTGCGCCCGTTGCCCAGATTGCCGCCGCTCGAGCACAGCGGGTGCGGTCCCTCGACCTTGATATCGCCGGCGTAGAACGCGAAGGCATCGCCGCGTTTGACGCCGTGCCACTGGAAGGCCTCCAGGAAGAACTGCGCCATGGGGGCATAGCCGTCGTACGGGTTGAAAATATCAACGTCCGCGGGCCCCAGCCCAGAGCCCTCGTACATCCGACGCGCCGCGCGATCGGTCCAGTCCTCGATCTCGTCGAGATCTTCCTGTGTGCTGCGCTTCCGGAAACTGTGCTGCGAATGATTGAGCACATAAACCGGCCTCTGCCGCATGTCGCGGGCGCGCTCGGCGGTGGTGAACAGATACGCGGCCGATGCATTGACCGGCCGGTCGCAGTCCCACAGCCGGAGCGGGTTCAGGATGTAGCGCGAACTGAGGTACTCCTCGACGGTGAGCTGCGGCACCTGATGGGTGGCATTGAACCCCCACGGCGTGAGCAGCCCGTTGCGGTGCTGGTTGATGACGAAGGGCGCGAGGTCGTCGTGCTTGCCGCCATATTTCCGGCAGTACTGACCATGGGGAAAAATGTTGATGAAGTCGTTGCCGCCGTGGTTGCCCCACGGTGCCGTCCATTGCCGGGCGCCGCGGGCGTAATCGTCGGCGTTCTCGCCACCGCGCCGGTAGCGGCCTTCGAGATTGCCGGTCGGGTAGATGACGAGACAGGTGCTGCAAACGCGGTCCCCCACGGCCTGGGCTGCCATGCCTACCATTTCGCTGATTGTCGT
>Ga0187867_10003809_pt1 | contig 11888 bp, 8 predicted proteins | sample June2016WEW_13_1_FD_132976 | JGI IMG/M metagenome (GOLD analysis project Ga0187867, IMG submission 132976) | Peatland microbial communities from SPRUCE experiment site at the Marcell Experimental Forest, Minnesota, USA - June2016WEW_13_10 | ecosystem: Environmental > Terrestrial > Soil >... | reverse complement strand
CGGGAAGGAGCGTAAAAATGTTATCCACGTGCGAAACGGTTCGGAGGGCCTTGAATTTTGCCGACTCCTTCATCACTTCTTCAGGGGAGTCCGTGAGGATGGCCGCCGAAATTATCGACCGGTCGGAATTCTCGACCAGGACTTTTTCCCAATAGACAGATTCGGCGTTTTTGGACTGGAGGCGCAGAGGATTCAGGTCGAACCGCACACGTGAAGCACTAAGGGAACCAGCTATACAGAAGATCAGGGCCAAGGCGAGAATCGTTCGCACGCCTCTCGGTCCGAGCCGCAGAAGATACCTGTTATTTGCCTGAGCGCTCGATCGTTTAACCGGGGGTTTTTCGACGGCCAGATAGTGACTCAGTGCGGGCAGCACCGTGAAGTCGGCCAGTATTATCAAAAGGATTCCCATCCCGGTTATCATGCCGAGTTCCATGAGTCCGCGAAAGCCCGTTAGAATAAAGGGAAGGAAGGAAAATGCCGTGCTAAGGCCCGCAAGCATTATTCCGGGGCCGGACTTATCCATGACCCTCCGGATAACAGCGGATCGGGTCCCGTCAGCGAGGTCCCTTTCCTCCTCAAATCTGGCAAACCAGTGGATCGCGTAATCAACTCCCAGACCACAGAGCATCGGCGCAAAAACGATCGAAAGGATATTCAAATGACCTATGAAAATGGCAGTCCAGCCAAATGTCCAGCACAGGCCGACTGCAAGAGATATGAGGATTATAACCGGATGGCGAAAACCCCTCAGAAACAGGACCATTATCAGCAAGACGCCCAGCATGGATAACCAGGTCGCATTGGTCATATCCGCCATTGCAGTGCTCATTTCATCGTTGTTAAGCGCCTCCTGCCCGGTGACCCCAGCCTCAACGTCACTGAAGCCCGATGCCCTGAGCTCATGTATATAATTTCGCAGTTGGGCAAGAGATTTCAGGGTCTTGCTCACCTGCCCGGACACTTTGGCGGGCATCACCTCGGCAATCAGCAGCTTCTTTTTGCCTTCCCAAAGGTAGCCCTCTTTTTCGAGGTCCCAGGCCCCGCTTTTGAAAAATGAGGACCAGGGGGAGGCATACTTTGAGCCGGAAAGATATCCTGAAAACCCATCGAGGACCTTTATCAGGAATTCGAGGTCCAAGGGCCTGGCCTCTTTACCGGGGCCTTGCGGGGTAACCTCCTCATCGAGAAAGCCGGTAAAAAACTCGCCGACCATTCTGGAGGCCATATCCCGGTTTACCAGTTCGAAAAAATTGAGCAGGTCCGGGTTTTCGGCCATCTTGTGGACGAGCACGGAGTTCTTTTCCAGCGTGTTCCTGATGGTTACGAGGTCGTCTTCATCGAGGTAATAGAGCAGCCATTTTTTGAACTCGTCCGGATTGATTCTGTAAAATACGTCTTGAAAATGTTCGGGGTCGGCCTGGATTTTTGAAACTATGGCGTTCATGAATTCGATAGCCCTGTCTTGTGTGGGGCCTCGAACGACGAGCGCGAAGGTGGTTTTGCCGTGAAAATTGAATTCGTCCAACGTCTGCGATTTGGCTATAAGGGGATTTCTGGTGGAGATGAGCTCAAGCTGGTCGGTTCGCACTTCAAGCCGAACAGCCGCAAGCCAGAGTGAGCCGATTACGCTCAGCAATGCGGCCGCCAGAATAAAACGTGGCCTGGGGAGGACCCAAGCCACGAGGTTTTGCGAAAATCTCCTGAGCAGACTCATTCTTATCCTGGCCGGAAACCTGTAACAATTTTCATATAAAGATCAAATATGCACTTCCATGGCAGATTGTTCAAGGCATATCGATTCTTTTCCCTGTCGCATAATCCAAACGCGCAAGCGACACGTGGTAATTGTACAGCGACTGAAGATAGTTGCCCTGGTTTTTTCCATAACGGTCTATTGCATCGAACATATCCCGGGCTGTGCCGATCCCCAGATCGAAATTGGAAAAAGCGGTAACAATCCAGCGGCGTGCACCCACAGCAGCCTGCTCATAAGCTGTGAAGGATTTGTAGGCTTCAACAGTGTCCTGGTAATATTTTATCACCTCGACGGGGATATTTTTTTCGGCGAATTCCTGAGTATTGCGCATCTTTTGATACTCGGCCCTGGCTTTGTCGAGCTTTCCCTGTCCGATACCGAAATCCAGGTGCCATTGGGCCCCGGCAAAGACTCCGGCGTAAGCATGATTGAAATTATCGATCAGGTATGAATTATCGAATTTTTCACGGTCGGGTGCGCCGGCAAGCGATCCTGTGGCAGCGGCAAAAAAGGAGGGATACAGGTCGGCTTCGGCGGCCTCAGTCAGTTTTCCCTTAGCTTCGACCCCTTTTTTGACCTCCAGGATCTCAGGTCTATTTGCGATGGCACGCTGAATGTATTCACCTTCAGGTTCAAGTTCCGCCGGATTTTTGGGCAGTTCAGTCTCTTTGAGTTTCAATTCTTCGTGATCGGGTAATCCGACGGCTTTTTTCAGAGCGGCGTAGGCGGTGATAGATCCTGACTCCGCCTTGGCGGCAAAAGCCTTAACTTCGGCTGCAAAAGCGTCCATCCGATAAAGATCGCTGGGGTCTACATTTTTTGCTTTCAGTTCGATTAACCGTTTGATGCGTTTGCCGGCGTCATCTATATACGTGTCGGCATCCCTGGCGGCGTTCTTGCCCTGAAGCGCTATAAGATATGCGTAGTAAAGCTCCTTGACGTTCAGAACGATCTTATTTCGCCGCTCTTCCCTGGCCGCTGTTTGAGCTTCGACCCCCAATGCGGCGGCATCTCTGCGGTTGGATATCTTCCCGAAGGTATAGAGGGGCTGTGTGATAGCAAAATCGAGCCTTCCGAAAACACTTATAGCCCCAAATCCTTCATCATGCGAAACGATCACGCCCGATTTCGGACCCGTCAATACGACCGTGGGGAATTTAGCGTCTTCGGCCGGACCGACTATTCCTACAAGATCAATCTGTGGCAGCTGGCCGCCCTTCGCCTCGTTATATTCGCTCTTGGCCGCCAGGATATCCTGTTCGGCCATTTTTAACTCAGGGCTGGTCTGCAGCGCCATCTGGATAAGTTGATCCAGACTGAAAGCCTTCGGTTCGGCGGCTTGAGAGGTCCCAAGGCTCAACGTGATGATAAAAATACAAAGGAGCGCCTGTAAAGAACGGCTTTGCAGCAGGGCTTTTTTAGTCATCACGCGACCTTTGCGAAGTGGAATTAATTTTAGATAATGGCAAACTCTTATACAGTACTTGTCGACTGATTTAAAGAATTAATCCTCGAAGCGCTTTTGAATTTGGAAGAGCGGGGTAAAGCGGCAGGCCAAGGAATCAGGCTTTGAAAAAATTGACATCGGCCTCCATCTCTGGTAGCGAACCTTGTTCCCGGTGAGGTGCATAATGCAGAAAGGCTGCGGCAGAGGCAGATTATGCGGCGACTGTTAATTATCAATGCTGACGATTTCGGGTTGACCAGAGGGATTAACCTTGCGGTATCCGAATGCGCCGATGCCGGACTGCTTCGAAGCGCCAGCTTAATGGCCAATGGAGAGGCTTTCGATGACGCGGTGAGAATTGTCAGAGGGCGGGAGGGGTTCGGGACGGGAATCCATTTTGTCCTCACTGGTTTAAAGCCGCTGTCGCCTGTAGAGAAACTTTCCGGCCTGATCGGTCCGGAGGGTTTTCTACCCTCAGGGCCTGGCGAGCTGCTGAAAAAAATCGCGGCGCGGAAGACGCTTAGGGATGCGATCCGAAGGGAGCTTTTTGCCCAGGCTGAGAGAGTTTTCGATTCCGGCATCACCCCTACGCATTTCGACAGCCATAAGCATGTTCATATCATTCCGGCGGTGCTCGATGTTATGATCGAAATAGCGAAACGTTTTTCGGTCAAATGGATGCGTACGCCTTTCGAAGCCGATGGCGCGTGGAGGTTTTTGCCGGACGTGGAAAAGGGCCAGCGGGCCAAATTCGTGAAACAGTTTGCCGTGGCTCGCTCAAGCATTATTGTTCGACCGATTTTCAGGTCGCGAATTCGCAAAGCCGGGATTAAAACGCCTGGCGGATTTTATGGCATTTCTCCCACTGGGTTCATCAACGAGAAAATAATTCGGCGCATCTGCCGGATGCTGAAACCGGGCCTTAGCGAGCTAATGACTCATCCGGGCATAGTGGACGCGGACCTTGTCCGCCGAAAGTCACGGCTGCTCTTTTCCCGGGCAAGAGAGAAAGATCTCCTGGTTTCCGCGATGGTCAAGAGCCTGTTTGAAGAGCACGAGATAGTGGTCACACATTTTGGAGAGGTGCGTAATGTGTGAGCCGATACTGGAGGAGGAAGCAGGGAGCAGGGAGCGGGGAGCAGGGAGCATTCCTCAATGGTCAAAGGGTTTCAGATGAATGTGCTTTATCTCCTCTTTCAGAAAAAACCTGCTTTCCTTTACCTTTTTCTCGAGCATACCGGTTGTGAAAATAACTTTGTTTACTGCTGCGAAACTGCCGAGGCTTTTGACCGCCGCCAAGGTAACCAGAGTGTCCAGGCAGATGGCGTAAACTATTTCGTTCCCCTCGTTGAGGGCTATAATGTCAACCGGCCGGTCAGCGATTCGTGGAGGCATGTAGTCGGCCACGGTACTGAAGCCGAGTTCCTGCAGAATTCTGTATAGATGGCATTGAAGCGTTCTGTGAACGGCCCGATCGCTGCGAAAGGGTTTGGGAATTCTGAGCCACGCTTTTTCGAGTTTGCTCTTCCATAAATCCAGATTACGGTCCAGGTCCTCGTTCATTTCACCCTCCGCTCACATTATCACCAGCTCTTCGGTGGCTGTATTCAAAGATTCAATGCCATCGCTTGTGACAAGGTAGGTATTTTCGAGTCCGGCAATTCCTTCGTCGGGAATTATGATCTTGGGTTCGAAGGCGAAAACCATTCCTTGCTGAAGCTCCAATTTCTGCCCCCGGGCTATAAATGGAAATTCGTCTACCTCAACGCCCAAACCGTGCGCCACAAAGGTAACCTTTGGTTGCGAGCAGCCCATGAACCACTCGGCCCATCCAGCTTCTCGAGCCCACCCCCATACGGCCTCATAGAGTTCGCCCGTGACAGCGCCCGGACGCGCCAGATCCCTGAAGCGGGCATGCACCGACCGAACGAATCCGTAAGCGCGGGCGAGCCTTGGAGGAGGCGGGCCGATGCAGAAATTCCTGGTCTGGTCATTTGCATACCCGTTCCAAATAATCATTGTATCGACGCTAACAATTTCACCAGGGAGTATTTTTTTGTTTCCGGCGCCTTGTCCGAACGCCGGCGAAATGCCCGGACCTCCCGTAGGCGCATCGGTACAGGAAGGGACTGCGGCATTGGGTCCCGACAGGACATGTCCGAAGACCATCTCCATGTTAAAGGCCCTTATGCGAATCATTCTTGAATCGCCGGCCTTGCGTGAGACAGCTTCCAACTCGGCGGAGAGTTCGAATTCGGTCATTCCCGCCGTGAGAAGACGCGGGACCGCTTCAGCCACCTGTTTCGATATGGCGGCTGCATCCCGCATTATGCGGATTTCCCGGGATGATTTTATCATGCGCACCTGACGTATGGGGCCGCTTATGTCAACGATCTGCTGTTTTGGAAAGATCTTTTCGTCGTAGAAGAAAAATGTATTGGCAGGCAGTACGTCCAGTTCAAGACCGACAGTTTTGGGTTCGCCGGTCCCGCATGCTTCAAATGTGACTTCGCGCAGTTCAACCAGGCTCTTCATCTGGATAATGGGACGCAGAGGCGATTCCGCCTCAGCCCGCTCAAGGCTTCGCCTCACCAGGAAAACCGGGTTCCCCGAGGAGGGCACGATGAGGTGAGAATCCTGAACCGTTCCTGTGAAGTAGAACAGATCGGCATTTTGCCGTATTATGGCAACATCGATTCCATTTTCCCTCAGCAGCGCCTGCAGGGCTACAATCCTGTTTGCAATCTCGCTTGCTGGTACCATCTGCAACTGGTTTCCTCCAAATCTGTCGAGACAAACCGTCATCGTTCGGGTCAGTGCAGGGCCGTGCCGGATGAAGCAGCCCCGGAGCGCCCCTTTCTAAGCAAAAAAGCAAACGGAATAAGAATAGCCGTCGCGATGGAAAGCACATAAAAAGTGTCGTTGAACGAAAGGATGCTCGCCTGACGCAAAATCTCCTGGTAAAGAAATGCAAGTCCTCCCGTCGATGGAGCGGCCGCCGAATGATTCATCTGGAGCAAATCGTGGGCCCTGCGATAGGCCTCCCGGAAGGCGGGATTGTAGGGGGTGATTCTTTCAGAAAGAAAGGTCTGATGAACTTGAGCGCGCTGCGAGAGGAGCGTGGTGCTGAAGGCGACTCCAAAACTGCCCCCCAGGTTTCTCACGAGGTTGAAAACTCCGGATGCGTTGCCCATCTGCTCGACCGGGACGTTAAAGTAAGCCGCCGTTGAGAGGGGAACAAAAAACATCCCGAGGCCAAAACCCTGGATCAGCCGAGGAAAAGCTATCGAGTAAAAGTTTCCCTGGAGGTTGAAATCCGACATCATCAATAATGCATAAGACGTGATGCCGAGACCCGCAATGAGCAGGAGCCATGGTTTGACTCCCTTTCTCATTAAAATGCCTGCAAGAGGCATTACAAAAAAGCTCGATAGACCTCCGGGACCCAGGACCAGTCCGGCCCAAAGGGCGGTGTATCCCATTAGCTGCTGAGTATAGAGGGGCAGCAGAACGAAGCTGCCGAACAGACAGAAAAAGGCCAGGAACATCATTACGGTTCCGGCGCTGAAACTCCTGTCCCTGAAAATCCTGAGATCGACAACGGGATGTTCGGTGCGCAGTTCCACGATAATGAAAAGAGTCAAAGCCAGCACAGCCGTGATTAATAGGATGAGAATGAAATCAGAGTGAAGCCAGTCTTCACGCTCTCCTTTATCCAGGACGATTTGAAGCGAACCAAGGCCGAGGGTAAGCAAGAAGAGGCCCCATTTGTCTATGCGGAACACTTTGCGCTTTATGTAGGCCGGATCGCGGATGAAAAGAGTCGCCATGAATACGGCGAGCACTCCGACAGGCAGGTTGATGTAGAAAACCCATCGCCAGGACCATGTATCGGTTATCCACCCGCCCAGGACCGGTCCAACTATGGGGGCCATTACGACGCCCATTCCGAAAACGGCCATTGCCATACCGTGTTCGCGCCGGGGGAAGGTTTCGAGCAAAATGGCCTGAGAAAGCGGCTGGAGCCCGCCGCCACCGAGGCCTTGCATGACCCGGGCCACTATGAGCAGTTTCAGAGACGGCGCGGCGCCGCAAAGAATCGAGCTGGCCGTGAAAAGGAAAAGGGAAAATATCAGATAGCGCCTTCTCCCGAAGACGCTGGCCAGCCAGCCGGTAATGGGGATTATGATGGCGTTGGACACAAGATAGGATGTAAGCACCCATGTGACTTCGTCCACCCCTGCGTTCATGCTCCCCTGAATGTGGGGAAGGGAGACGTTGACGACACTGGTGTCCATCACCTCGATGAAGGTCGGGAGCATGACCGAGAGGGCCACAACCCATTTATTGACCCCTGGAGTTTCCGCGAGCTGAGGGGTCATGGCTGTTGTGATGTTGACGAGAGAGCTTGGGGCGGGGTGGTTTGCAGCAGATTCAAACCGCTCGTGTCAGCCACATCTATGGTCACATCCAGAGACGCTCCGACCCTTAGCGGATGGTCAAGGAGGGGTTGTTTGTCCAGTTCGATTCTCACCGGAATCCTCTGAACGACTTTGATCCAGTTGCCGGTGGCATTTTCGGGTGGAATGAGGGAAAAAGCTGCGCCGGTCCCTGCCCGGATTCCGGACACCTTCCCCGTGTACGAGTATCCGGGATAGATATCGGCCGATATGGAGGCGGACTGCCCGATACGCACGTTGGTGAGCTGAGTTTCCTTGAAATTTGCTTCAACGTAAATCTTGCTCAGAGGGACAACGGCCATCAGGGCCTGTCCGGGCTGAATCCGGTCGCCCACCTGAATATTCTTTTGGGCAACGTAGCCTTCAATCGGCGCCGCAATCACGCAGTAAGAAAGATTTAGCCGAGCAGCCTCAAGGTCGGCCATTGCTTTGTCACGTTTAGCCTGGAGAGCCTCAACCTTGTGGAGCTGGACATCTACGTTGGCCCGCTCGCTTTTTGCGGTTTGAAGCTGAGCAACGGCTCGAGTCACCTGTTGAGAGGCGGCGGCAAGAGCCGACTCTGATGCGGCTATCTGGGCATCCACTGCTCGCAGTTGGGGCTTCGCCTTGTCAAATGCCGTTTGTGCCTGCTCTGTCTGGCGTTGTGTGCCGGCGCCGGAAGCCGAAAGGGTTTCGAAGCGTTTGTAATCGCGCTCGGCTTGGGCTAAATCGGCCGCGGAGGCGGCACGGCCGCTCCTTAATTGTTCGACGGTGTGCCTGGTTTGGTTCTCCGTGTCCCGGGCAGCCTTGAGAACAGCCTCTGCGGCCTCTACCTGAGAGGACGTCTGGATATTGACCGGAGGCACCATTATTTGTGCGGATTTGAGATCGGCTTCAGCTTCGTCGAGCGCCGCCTTTGCTTTATCGACGGCAACTTTGTAATCGGCTGAGTCCAGCTCGATGAGGGGTTGCCCGGTCTGGATCGCAAAATCGTTATCCACGAGCACCTTGAGGACAGTTCCGGGAACCCGGGCGCTAATCATAGCGCTGTCCGCCCTGGCGTAAGCGTCATCGGTAGATACATGATCTTTTGTTAAAACCCACCAGCAGATGCCCGCCACAATCGCCACAACCAAGACGATGAATCCTATGATCCTGATTCGCCGCGCACCGCCATTATTCTTCGTGGGCTCGGACCCGGTTGGTTCTGTATTTGCCATATTCGATGCCATGATAGTCCGTCAGAAAGTTAAAATTTTAATCTATCGGCCCGCCAATCGCCCTCTCGAGTTCAGCTTTTGCGATTGCGTACCCGTAGATGGACTGATAGAGGTCGGCGTGTGACTGGGCCAGGAATACCTGTGCGTTCAATACCTCGAGGAATATCACGACCTGCTCCTTATACTGGAGCGTGGTGATCCGGTCGTTTTCCACCGCCTGCTGGACAGCGACCCTGGTGGTTTCGATGTTGGCTTTGGCAACCTTTAACTGTTCGAAGGCGTTTTCCACCTGGAGCCGGATTTTCTGGAGAAGGTCGTCGCGCCTCTGTTCGAAGCCTCTTATGCGGTACTCCCATTCGAGTTCGGAAGCTCTTGTCTTGCCCCCCTCGAAAAAATTCCAGTCCACTCTAACGCCCACGGCTGCGTTTTCATCGTTTGCATATGGATTTCTATCGGCCTGGAAATTTTCACCTTCCCGGTAATATTGGGCAAATGCGGAGACGTGTGGATAATAGCGGCTTCGGGCCGCTGTTTTTGAATATTCGGCCTGCTGAATCGATGCTTTCACGGCCAGGTATTCGGGTCTTTTCTCCTCGGCGGCAGAATATAGCTGATGCAGATCGGGGGCCGGGGAGGTTTTTTCCTCTATTCCGGCCAGATCGACTTTTTCCTGCAGGTCGAGGTCCATGAGCTGATTCAGGTTCGAGCGAAGGACAATCAACTGCTTGACGGTGTCTCTTTCGCGCTGCACGGCCTCGGACAGGGCAACATCGGCCTTGAGTACGTCGTTTTGAGCGGCGACTCCCTGCTGGTAATTGGCCTCGGCGTTCTTTTTCTGCACTTCCAGGCTTGCGACATTATCACGGGCGACTTCAACGAGTTTCACCGCAAGGAGCGTTTGGAGGTAGGCGATCTGAACGTCGCGTACGAGGTTGAGGCGGGCTTCCTCGAGCTGGTATTTAGATATCTTCAGGCCAAGCTTGCTTGCCTTGTACTGGGACGTCAGTCCAAACCCGGTAAACAGAGGCTGCACCAGATCGACCTGCCACCTGTTGATGGTTTGTATCGAAAAGGGGAGGTGCTGAAACGGCGTACCGGGTGACGAGACGAAGGGCTGATCGGCGAGGTGTGTATATGAATAGGACCCGTCGATCTTCGGAAAGAAGTCGGCCGTAGCCTCTAAGACCTTTTCGCCGGCTACCGAAACGTCTTCGAAAGCGGCCCTGTAAGCCCTGTTGTGCGACAGGGCATATTGGACGGCTGCTTCTGCTGTCAAAGGCTGGGGCAGATCGTTGCGGGGAGCCTCCCCACGAGCCGTGGAGGCAATAAATAACCCAAGAAGGATGAAAAGTGCGCTTATTCGTTTCATGGTTGAGCCTGACGCCGCCGTTTCAGCAGCTTTAGCATTTCCGGGAAGTTAAGTTCAGAAAGAGAGTCGATCACCTTGTCAGCTTCAGTAAGTTCAGGTAATGAAAACGAGTTTGTGACGGCAATGACCGGAAGCCCCGCCGATTTGGCAGACCGGATTCCGGCGGGAGTATCTTCTATTGCAATGCAATTCATCGGGTCAAGGCGCATTTCCCCCCGGAGCTGCCTCAACCGCTCTATTGCCAGAAGATAGGTCTCCGGGTCGGGCTTGCTCTTCTTTACTTCGTCTGCGGCCACAATTGCGTGAAACACTCCGTTCAGGCCGAGAGACGCAATGAAAGCGTCGACTTCATGCCGGAGCGCCCCTGAGGCTACAGCCATCAGTACCCCTCTGTTCGCCAGTTCTCTGACCAGTTCAACTACTCCCGGAAAACCGGGGACCCCCTGTCCGATGAGGCCCAGCAGGGCACGGGCTTTCGCTTTGATAAGCCTGTCCAGAGTCGTCGGGGCAAGATACAGCCCTGCTTCTTTGAAAGCGTAGATAAAAGCGTCGCGGTCGTCAAACCCTACGAAATGCTCCAGGTAACTCTCGAAATCGTGTCCCAGCCCCAGCGGGACGAGCACCTCCTGGAAGGCCCTGTAATGCAGCGGCTCGGTATTGACGAGAATGCCGTCGCAGTCGAATATTACCGCCTGGAGGTCCGGATCGGAGTTGGATTCAATATTGACCAAGTTTTTAACGCTCCCGGGAGACTTCATAATCAAGAGGCTTGTTTAGCACTTTTTCACGTTTCTGAGAATTCTTTTCATTTCAAACCATAGCGGCTTCCTGATAAGAATGGCAATATAGAAAAGTTTAACGGGAATGAAATACCCGCGCTTTAAAGTTAAAATGGAATCAACCGAAGCCGGTCTGTACCTTTGGGCAGGATGCTGAACAAAAAGAGAGTGCCGGCGGGGAAAGTCTGAAAAGTGGTTCATACTCTCGTCATTCCGGCGTTTTTCGACGCCAAAACAGCCGGAATCCAGGCTTTCCTGCAACTAATTGATTTTAAATCGAAAACACTGGCCCCCGGCCCGCGGACTACACACTTCCGGGGCAGGCTCCGCCGGGGTGACGGCCTTACTGGACCCCGGATCGGTCCGGGGCAGGCGCCGCCGGGGTGACGGCCCTACGAGGTTTTTACTGTAGAGTGGGAAGTTCAATCCTTTTTCAGTGCTTCGGGAGGGCATGAAGCCCTCCCCTACGAAAGAACTGCGCGAAAGTGCCGTAGGGGCGGAGTTTTTCTACGTCAAAAAGTCCCCGCCCGCTCATGAACGCATTTGGTATTAGGAGTCTTTTTGTTGCTGACCGTAAATGACGTCTGGAAATACCTGGGAAAGAGGGAGCTTTTTCAAGGAGTGTCTCTGCACGTGCATCCGGGCCGCAGGATCGGCCTTATAGGCGCCAACGGTTCCGGGAAATCCACCCTGTTCCAGATATTGCTTGGGGTTATCGAACCCGATTCAGGCACTATCGCCAAAACCAGGGGTCTTCGAATCGGACATCTCCCTCAGGAAATGGTTCCGGCGGGCGGCAAATCCGTTCTGGCCCGCGCCACCGACGTCCATGAGGATGCGCAGGAGCTGCGGGCCGAACTGGAGTCCATCCAACT
>Ga0187867_10003803_pt1 | contig 11896 bp, 10 predicted proteins | sample June2016WEW_13_1_FD_132976 | JGI IMG/M metagenome (GOLD analysis project Ga0187867, IMG submission 132976) | Peatland microbial communities from SPRUCE experiment site at the Marcell Experimental Forest, Minnesota, USA - June2016WEW_13_10 | ecosystem: Environmental > Terrestrial > Soil >... | reverse complement strand
ACCCTCACCGGCGAGTTGCAGGAGTTTTTGTCTGGCGCGGCCTACCTCGCCATCCGTGCGCAGGTGCCGCTGGTGCCCATAGCGCTCAGCGGCGTCTACGACCTGCTTCCGATTCATACCCACCACCTCTTTCCCGGCGAGTTGACGCTCAGCGCCGGTGAGCCAATCCTGACTACAGGAATGACCCCGCGCCAGGCAAATGAGCTGACCGCACGACTCCGCGATGCTATTGAGAGCCTGAGGCAAGCGGCGACCACCGGTGACAGGGAAGCAGTCAAGGAAGATTCGCTTCGCGCGGAAATTTGATTCCTCGACAAAATTAAGACAGGCGCAACAAAGATGGGTGCCCCATCCTTTTCGCGTTCTTTGCAAAAAGGGTGGGAAACCACGAAATCCCTATCGTTGCGGCCGCAACTCTCGGTAAACTGGTGCTTCAATGTCTGTCCACATCGCCATTCCCGAACCCACCGGCAACAACACAGCCTACAATGAGCGGGCTCTGCCGCAGTACGTGAAAGCCATTGAAGCTACCGGAGCCACGCCGGTGATCGTTCCGCTCAATGAGCCCCAGGAGAAAGTTGCAAAGCTGCTGGCGGGGGTGCAGGGGATTCTGCTGCCGGGCAGCCCCAATGATATTGACCCGCAAAGATATGGCGAAAATCCAGTTCCCGAGTGCACCGAACCAGATCCAGCGCGCACCGCCGTCGACGAGCTGCTTTTGCAGGATGCTTTCAGCCTGTACAAGCCCATCCTCGCCATCTGCGCCGGTGCTCAAACCCTGAACGTCTGGCGCAACGGTTCGCTGATTCAGGATCTGAAGACTCCGGTCAATCATCGCCCGGGGCGTGAAGTGGTCGAGGCGCACCCGGTGCGGATTGTTGAGGGGTCGAGGCTGGCACGCCTTGTTCCGAAGCGCGAGCCTGCAGAACCCCAGGTCAACTCCAGCCACCACCAGGCCATCTGTACGCTGGGCGATAATCTGCTGGTGACTGCGCTTTCCTCTGAGGACGGCGTAATTGAAGCAGTGGAGCTGGACTCAGACGAGCAGTTCGTATTGGCAGTTCAGTGGCACCCCGAGCGGACCTATAACCAGAGCGAATTTTCCCGCGCCATCTTTGAGGCTTTCGTAGAAGAAGCAGAAAGATGGGAACCTCGCCGCATTGAAGATTCGATAGCCCAAGGGTGAGTGAACAGATGGGCAAAGATGAGAACGCAGCGGGGGCTCGACTCAGCACCCTCTTGATCCAGGCAGGATACGACCCGCTTGATCCCGCGCTGGCCAATCGCTTTGAATCCTACCTTTCGCTTATTCTTCGCTGGAACGCTCGCATCAATTTGACTGCAATTCGTGATGAAGAAGGCATTCTCTCCCGTCACTTTATCGAGTCGATCGCCTGCGCCCGCGCACTTCCCACCGGTATCGCTACGCTGTTGGATTTCGGGTCCGGCGCGGGCTTCCCTGGAATCCCCATCGCCATCTGCCGGCCGGAGATCGACGTAACTCTTGCAGAATCAACAAGTAAGAAGGCAGCCTTTCTCCAGGAGGCGATCCGCGTCCTTGGTATAGCTGCCAAAGCTCATTCACAAAGGGCAGAGTCACTGCCCGATCTATTCGATTGCGTCACGCTGCGCGCCGTCGACCGAATGGAGCTGGCCGTCCGGGCGGCGGCTAAGTTAGTTCGTCCAGGTGGCTGGCTGGCGCTGATGACCACGCGCAACGAAGTATTCCGCCTTCAGGAGACAGCGGGGAGTTCCTTCGCTTGGGCCGCGCTGGTTCCGCTTCCAGGCGAGGAGCGATTGATTGCTCTAGGAGAACGGCGGAAGATCAGCGCCTGAATTCTCGAGGTCCCAGCTTAAGCAATTTGAATCAAAGCTGCGCTGAGCGCGGGAACATAGAACTGCAGTTGAGTTCCGCTTGGACTTAGGATATAGGCGGCCGAGGGAGAGAACGACCCGTCAAGATTGACGTTGGCGCCCTGAATGGCAACGCCCCCGGTTGCTGTGAGGCTCGGCGCAGAACCTCCCGTAGTGAGCTGCGTCATCCCGAGGAGCGTGGCGGAAGTGGCCGCCTGCGGAAGCTGCGCTGAAATATCGAGATTCTGGGTGGGGTCCTTATTGACGACCAGGAGATTCAGGCCGCCCGAAGCGGTATGAACCGCATAGGCTGTGACGTTCAGTCCACCAGCAGAGAGCGCTGTCGAGTAAAGCGTGCCCTGGCCGGCGAGCGTGAAGAAGAGTATGCCGTAATATTCAGGCCGCACTTCAACGACGGTGCCGTTGTTGTCCGCAATGGGTGTATAGGCCGCCCCGGCCCCGTTTCCACCGCCCATCATGTTCACTCCCACGGCTCCGCCCATTGCACAGTCGAAGAGAAAGTCGATCACCCAAAGCGAGGATGCGTAGGTATCGCTGGCGCCCGTCGCTCCGCCGTTGTAATAGGAGTTGCATTCAGTCATCGCATAGGGAATGCCGATGGATTTGGCGCCGGCCAACAGCATGGAGAGCTCAGTGACCAGGTTCGTGTCGGGTGTGATCAGGTATGCGGAGGTTGAGGTGGACTTCTCGCCATTGGCACGGTAATAGTGCTGGGTGAGCAGTGAGAGCTCACTCTTGGTGACAGCCTGGCCGAAAGGGATGGTCCAGTTTGGAAATCCGGTATAGGTCAGATCATATGCGTCACCAGGCCCGGTAATGGTCACATTGGGCGTGGTGGCTACAATCGCGCTGCGGAACTGGCTCCACAGAGTAATAAAGTCATTCACTGACCAATTGCCCGGAAAGTAGGTCCCAGGAAAGAGGTCGGGTTCGTTGCCGATCTCGATTCCCAGCAGGGACGATCCGAATTGCTGCGCTGCATATGCGACCTCGGCTGCAGCAAGCGAGGGTGTGGTCGCGCCGGTAGCAGCCCCGCCCAGGTTGACTCCATAGAGACATTGCCAGCCCGCGGCTTTGACAAAAGCCGCAACCGCATCCACGTCGCTGGGTGCAATTTGCCCTGCAGTCTGGCCGACCCCGTTCGGAGTCCAGATGTTCTGGTCGACGGAGTTCCCGCCAATGCGCAATATGCTCGGACCCAGACGCTTGAACAGCCCAATGAGATCGGTATTCGAAGCAGTAAAGAGCGGCTCGTAGAGAGAACTCTTCTCGTAGGACAAACCAGCGAACGCGGAACCGATGGAGCCGGCGGCAGCGGCGGTAACGCCCAATGTGGTCTGGGTTATGGGCCCGCTGGGGGTGGGCTGCGGATTCGTGTTCGTCGGGGGAGTCGGCGGAGGTACCGTTCGCTTGCTCGACGTAGAGCATCCGGCCAACAACGACGAGGCAACCGTGGCAATTGCACCCTGAATAGCTGCCCTGCGCGAGATTGAGAATCGATAAGGAGATAGCGGTACGTTGAACATCGCCCTGCGCCTTTCCGAACGCACCTTTATACCACAGCACCAGGCTGGAGAAATACGTTTGTTCCACGTGGAACGTTTTTGCGAACGGACTCCAAAATGGGAAATGTTCCACGTGGAACAAACGCAGGAAAATCCCGAATTAGCACAGTCCCAAATTTGGATACCCCCGCGGAACAATCATCAGCAACAGCAAAAATCACCCCTCTCAGCAAAAAATTCCGGAAGTTTTCCACCGCAGGACCCTTTTTGCCCGTATCCCTTTGCCGCAGCCTGCCCCGCCGCGAAGCCCTTCCCTTGCTTATATTTGCTCGATTTTCGCCCCCTCCTATCCCAGAAGCTTTCCACAGACGCGTCCCGTTCTCCACAGCGGAACTCCCTACCCAGAAATCCCCCTGCCGCTTTACTCTGAAAGGCCATGGGAAAGATTCTCGGCGTTGTAAATCAAAAAGGCGGAGTTGGCAAGACCACCACTGCCATCAACCTCGCCGCATGCCTCGCTCTCGAAGGCCTCAAGGTCCTCCTTGTCGACTGCGACCCCCAGGCCAACGCCTCCTCCGGTCTCGGTTTTCAGCGCGACGACAATCGCCACTCCATCTATGACGTACTCATGGGCGACTCCCCCGCTGAGCAGGTAATTCTCCCCACGGAAATTCAGCTGCTGTTCCTTCTGCCCGGGTCGAAGAACCTGACGGGCGCCAACGTCGAACTCGCTACGGCGAGCGACCGCGCCCTCCGCCTGCGCCAGGCCCTGGCCCCGATCCAGGACAGTTTTGACCTGATCATTCTGGATTGCCCCCCGGCCCTTGACCTGCTTACTCTCAACGTCCTGGCCGCCGCAAACACCCTCATTGTCCCCATGCAGGCCGAGTACTTCGCTCTCGAGGGCATCTCTGAGCTCATCTCCACGCTTGAACGCGTTCGCGCCGCCTACAATCCAGACGTCACGATTGAAGGTGTTCTGCTCACCATGTACGATGACCGCACCAATCTGGCCCAGCAGGTGACAGAGACTCTCCGCGAGTACTTCTGCGAACGGCTCTATCACACCGTAATTCCACGCAACATTCGGCTGGCCGAGGCGCCCAGTCACGGCAAACCCGTGGCCCTTTACGATCCCCGCTCCCGTGGAACCGAAGCCTACTTCGAACTGACCGGGGAGTTTCTCGCCCGTAATCAAATTGAGAGCCCTCGCAGCGCGGCCCTCAAAGCTGCTGCCGCTGCAGACTCTGCCAGGCCGGACTCCGCCGCGGATGACGAAGTCAGAATATGGCCATACTTCTAACGGACTCTTTTGTTCGTTCAGAGGCCGCAGGCATCGCCGGATCTCCGGCAACGACGATTGTTTAACCCCGGGAGATCACCCCCCGGATTGAGGAATTTGAAATATGACTACCGCCGCCATCGATCCCAAACGCCGCGCCCTGGGCAAGGGTCTTGATTCCCTTCTCCCTCGCGTGCAAGCCCCAGCAGTCGCGGCCGATGCCGAAGGCGGCAAGCCCCGCGAGATTCCCCTCGATCAGATCGATCGCAATCCCTTCCAGACCCGCTCCAATCTAAACGAGGAGCAGTTGGCAGAGCTGGCTGCCTCCATCACCGCCAACGGAGTCGTGCAGCCGGTATTGGTCCGCCCGCTTCCTAACGGCCGTTTTCAGCTCATCGCCGGAGAGCGCCGCTGGCGTGCCTCGCAGCTTGCAGGCAAGACTACTGTCCCCGCATTCCTGCGCCAGGTCTCTGACGAGCAGGCGATGGAAATCACCATTGTCGAAAACCTGCAGCGCACCGACCTCAACCCCATGGAGCAGGCCCGGGCATTCGACCGCCTATCCCGCGAGTTCCACATGACTCAGGAGCAGATGGCGCAGCGTACCGGCAAAGACCGCACCACGGTAGCCAACTTCCTCCGCCTTCTGCGTCTGCCGTCTACAGTACAGGCCCGCGTCGAGTCCGGCGAGCTGAGTTTCGGCCATGCACGTACGCTGCTCGCCTTCGAACATGCCGAGGAGATGGAGAAGGCGGCCCAGCGCATCGCTAAATATTCGCTTTCTGTTCGCCAAACAGAGAACTACGTCACCGGTCTTCTGCACCCTGAAAAGTCCGCAAAAAAGGATCACAAAACCGAGCCCGCCATCGATCCCAACGTCCGCGAAGTGCAGGAACGTCTGCAGCGCGCCCTCGGCCTCAAAGTCCACATTGAAGATCACAACGGCCACGGCAAAGTCATCATCGAATACGCCCGGCTCGAAGACTTCGATACGCTGCTCGAGCAGTTGGCTGGTGACTGACGGGACTATCAAGAAAACTTAAGAATTGAAGCGGGTACTATCCGCAGTTCGCGATCTCTCCGAACGCCCTCACCGGCACAATGAATCGAGGATTGAATGACCGACAAGCCCTATCGCCCTCGGGAAGACATCGTCACCCTGATGAAGCAATTCAACCAGGAGGTAAAGGGATCTCCTGAGCTTCCCGATCCGGAAACGTGCCTGCTTCGTGCGCGCCTGGTGTTTGAAGAAGCAATCGAGTTCGTCAAGGGTTGTGGTTGCACGGTCACCATAACCGCTGCCGGGTCGAACGGAGAAGCGGGGACCGCGGTCATCAACGATATCGGGGTCGTGCTCGATCCCGCCGGCACACCCGACTTCGCTGAATACGTTGACGGCTGCATCGACCAGCTAGTCGTCACGTATGGAGCACTCAACGCCGCCGGCGTGAAGGCTCAGCCTGCCTGGGATGAAGTGCAACGCAGCAACATGAGCAAGGCCTGGCCGCATTGCAGCGTTTGCGACGCGGTTCTCGAGCGAGGCGCAGGCCCGGAGCTGGTCCATCCGCAAGACGCCAACGCCCATCATGGCGATTGGAAGCCGATTCTGAAGATTCATAAGCGCCCCGACGGCAAGGTCATCAAAGCGCCAACTTATTCCCCCGCAGATTTAAAGCGCGTGATCAATGAGCAGATCCAGCAGACCAGCAGGCCTTGATAAGCCTGCACACGAATAACATAAAGAAGGAAATCTCGCACTGTCGCTCCAACGGGCTGACCTTCTTCCGCATTCGCGCCGACGCAACCACAATGCCTGTTCCGCACCATCATCCCCCCACCCACAGCACTGTCATCCTGAACACAGTGAAGGATCTGCGGTTGCCTTTGCAAGTTTCAAAGCGGCGTTATTTCCGGATGACCGACGGCCCAACCGAGACGCCAGTCCGGTACCATCATCCTCTACCCTCTACCCACAGCAGTGTCATCCTGAACGCAGTGAAGGATCTGCGGTTGTTTCATCCCAGTATCCAAGAAAATGATCTGAGACATCCGCTCCCCAATGCCCGCATAAAAAATCTGCATCCCAATTTGCAGATAATTACACTCCGTTCGCGCACAATGAATTCATCAACTAAAACGCAAACGGAGAAACCCGCATGAGCCAAGCCATCCAAATCCCTGCCGAATACTCCGCCGGAGACAAATCCAGCCCCGCCCGCCAGATCCCTGCCGTCGCCCATTGTTGCGAAGCCTGGGAGACCACATTCCACGCCAAATACTCCCAAACCAAAAATGAAGCAAGATCGCGCATTGAAGCTGCCCAGGCCTATCGCAACGCCATGCCTCCGCTCTTCGGCTATCAAAACATCTGTGACTTCATAGCCTGCGCCGCCCACGGCCTGGTGATCGGAGCCATCGAAGACGCAACCGGCAGCAAGCTCTTCTACGCAGCCCAAATCGCCTTCGGCACCCTCCGCCCTCAGCCCAAGCCCCCGCAAATCAGTTACCAATAAGTTACTCCCCCACCCCCTCCCCCCCCCTTTTTCATCAACTCACACAAACAAAACACGTTAGGCATTCTTTCTGTGAAGAAAGGGCGAAAGTGCAAATTTCAGCTCCAAACTGCGGTCAATCCACCACAAGCCCTGCGGTCAATCCACCACAAGCCAAGTGCGTCCCTCACGAGCTGTTTTCCAAAAGATAGCTGACGGGTCGGCAACTATCGCCGGTCTGCCGACGATCCGACCATAGTGCCCGTTCGGCGCCATCATCGCCTTCCCACAGGAGTGTCATCCTGAACACAGTGAAGGATCTGCGGCTGCCTTTGGGAGTTTCAAAGCGGCGTTGCATCCGAGTCGGCGACCAACCAGACATTAATCTGCGAATGCTTCATAAGCCGACGATAATTACAGTACTTCTTTGCGTAACACAGAACGTGCCGGGTCCTGCGGATCGACGTGAACCAGGACAGTGGCACCTTTGTAGGAGGAAGCCCAAGCCTGTGCGTCTGCTTCTTCGTCCTCGTTAAACGTGCGGCAGTAATCGCCGGTTTGGAGGTCGGGATCGCGATAGAAGTACGTGAGCGTGGCAAGGTAGATGACGATGTCGCCTTTCCCAGTCGCCGTTACTTGCTTAACAACGCTAACGATGTCGATCGTAGCTGGCACTGTTGGCCAATCACGACCACGCAGGCCTTGCACCCATTGGGCAAAGAGCCTCCAGTAGCCCGCGGAGACTATGACGAACGTAGCTACAGCGATTATGACAATCGCCACGTAAATGAGGAACGGTGTCTTGTCCCAAGCGTCGACTGATCCGCTCACGATTATGGTGGCCATCTGCAAGTCTACCCAGAGTTGAGCCGATTATCGCATGGTCGTGGGCCTATTACCGCCTAACTGGAAGTAATCCTCAACAGGGTGTCAACAGCCCGGTTCACTCATCGACCCCATCCGCACGCATTTCTCTTGTTCCAGAATCGTTATAAGCCTCGAACAATTCAGATCGATTTGACTACTGCGGCGTTGGTCCGCGCGGTCACCTTCCAATCGAGCAACTTGGTTTCTCCACCAACAGTGAGCGCCAGCTTCTCAATCGATAACTCGCCCTCAATCATCTCCACCTTCACCGAATGGCCATCGAGCGAGATCGTCCCAAACCCTGACGCTGTGGAGAAAAAGCTCTTGAATGGACGGACGTTCAACTGCGGGCCGAACCAGAGCGTCTTTTCCACGGCTGAATAGCGGAAGCCTGAAAGCGCGCCCATCAGCGCATAGCTTGACATGGCCCGTGCATACCAGTTGCCGCACTCGTATTCGTTCCAGGGATTGCGCGTCTTTCCGTCGTAGCGGCTGCGCGCGGCCTTCACAATGGTCAGGCCCTCTTCGACCAGGCCCTCGTGGATAAGATGGGAGGCAACCTGGTATTCAATACCGGTCCACACCTCGTCGGAATAGGGAAATGGCAGGGTAGGCTTGCCGCCGTTGGGCCAACTGCAGACGAGAAGTCCCGGCTCTCGTCCCAGCGCATAGCCCGGACGCTGCGCATTGGCATGCTGGCTGAGATCGGTCTTGAAGTTGTTCTTGAAGATGGCCTGAAGGTTCGAGCGCACGTGCTTGCGCGCCAGCGGTGTTTCAATGCCGTAGATTCGCGCCATCCACGCGCCAAGCACGCCGTCAGAGAGGCATCCGCTCCCATACTGGTAGCGCGGGCCCTCCCGCTTCAGCAGTTGCTGCATCTCGCTGCTTTTTTCGTCCACATCGGCCACGGATTTGGCAAAGGAAGTGTCGCGCAGGTCCAGATACTGCACCTTCTGCTCGTAGTACTCGCCGTTGAAGAGCTTTTCTTCCATCAGGTGCGCGCATCGCTCGGCCAGCTCCGCATAGAATCCCGCATCGGCCGCCTGGCCCGCGGCCTTCGCCATCTGCGCCATGGCCGAAAGCGCTCCCAGGTAGATGCTGGTGCACATTCCATCCGGACCCCAGAACCAGATGTCGTAGGTGTTGTGGTGCGGCTCGAAGAGCCCTCCCTTGTGATCCGGGTCCCATGCGCCGATGCAATAATCCAGGCTGCGTTTCGCCAGCGGATACATTTTCTTGAGCCAGTCGCCGTCGCCCGAAATCTGCCAGTCGCGATAGACCTTCATGATTCCCCCCAACTGCCCATCGGCAGCGGCCGGCCCGTCGTGATCTTTCGTGGGACCGTCGGGAATCGCTCCGCGAAAAGTCACGTGCCCACGCTCATCCATTGAGCGAGCCAGCTCCAGGTCGCGCAAGGTCCGCTCCAATTGCGGGTAAAGATGAGGAAAGGCCTGGGCGTAGTTCCATACGTGCGTGCAGGAGCCGTGGCAGCAGCCCTCGTCAGGAGAACATCCCTCCCAACCCCACAGATTGCCGTTCTCCTCGCGCAAGACCGTGGAAGATTTCAGAATTCCCAGGTTCGCCGATACCGCGTCCAGCACATACGGCGGCAAGGTGGATGAAAAAAGCGCCTCTTTGAACTTCGCCGTGCGCACTCGCAGCGAGACGTACTTCTGCTCCACATAAAGCGCAACTTTGCGCGCGTCCTTCCAGATGCCGGCATAGTAGGGTCGCCACAGCGGCGCCAACCCTTCAGCCCTGGTCTGGCACCCGGATTTGCCTTCCACATCCGTCACCTTCTTGCCGCCGGCCTGGAGGTAACAGTTGGGAAAATACCACGAAATCACAATGGGGTAGGTTTTGAATTCGCCTGGCGCGAGCTTGCCATCCATCAGAATGGACGCTCCATTCCGGCCAGTGGTATCCACGCTGTTCGATCCCTCATTGGCAGTAAACGTTCCCGTGGAAACCTCGCGCCACAGCGCCGACAAAGCATCAAAGCCCCACTCGCTGCGCACCCACATTCCCTTAATGCGTATGACGCGCGGATTTTCGCCGATCACCGTGAGCGCAGCGCTGCCGAAGGCCTGCGCATTCGGCGCTTCATCATTGCTCAGCAAGACTCCCTTGCCGGGGATCACGGTATTCTTCGAACCCGATTCATCCTTTTTGCATCCCGGAGCCAGATGCGACAGATGGTAAGAGAACTCATACTCTACCGGTTCGTGCGTGGTATTGCGGAGCGTGTATTCCATAATCACGCACGGTATCCCCGAGTTCTTATCGTCCAGCGGGATAAACGGATTCCAGCCCGTCAGCTTTACCTCCAGCGGAATGGATGGATCACTAAGCTGGACTTCTCCGAATGGAAACTCCCCTATAAAAGTGCTTTTTTGAAAGCGTGGCAGTCCCTCGTATCCTGCACGGTACATTCCCCCGCCTTGCAATCCCTGGTCGAAGATCTTAAAGATCGGAAACGGTCCTTCAACAAGCTTGGCCGTGCTTGAAGATCCCTTAATGCGCAGAACCGCAAATGCCGCTTCGGGAGAATTGGCATTAAAGCCTTCCGGCAAAGCCGTGGTCTCCGGCCGCTCGCGAATGGAATAGTCCTGCAACCCACCATTGCCGTTCAAGCAGATCGCGCCAGTTCCGATTCCCCCCAATGGCATCGCTACCTGGGTAGCCGTTTCTCCGCTGAAGGTACGTTGCGCAGCGCCCTCGAAGAGATCCTTTGCCGAGTAATGAGCCGGGGCTGGCTCTTCCGTGGCGCACTCGCCGGGCGAATCCGTCTGCGCGCTCACTGCCGTGGTTGCAGCGGCCAGGGCTGCGGACGATCCAGCGACCAGAAACTCTCTGCGAGTGGACTTTTTGAAGAAGGGCATATTATCTCCTGAATATGAAGATCGAACCAAAGCGGCAACGCTGTGATTTCGAATCACCGCAATTCTATTCCATCCGCCGCCGCTCCGAGTGAACCCATGCGACTAACCCTGCGCCAACGCAGTAGAATTCTCCTTCTGGCAGATTCAAGGAGCCCCAATGCACCTATTCTTCTTCAAGTCCTCCCGCTGTCTTTTTGCGATGGCGCTGCTGCTCGTCCTCATTCCAACCCTTCAAGCTCAAGCCTCCCGGCAGCGCTGGACCGAATCCCAGGCAAATGCTTGGTACGCTCAGCAGCCCTGGCCGGTGGGAGCAGATTACCTGCCCTCCAACGCCATCAACGAGCTCGAAATGTGGCAGGCCGATACCTTCGACCCCGCCACCAACGACCGTGAGCTGGCCTGGGCTGAAGCCATCGGCATGAACACCATGCGCGTCTTCCTCCACAATCTACTCTGGGAGCAAGACCCCAAGGGCTTCCAGCAGCGCATTGACGCTTTCCTTGTCATCGCCGCCCGTCATCACATCCGTCCTGTGTTTGTCCTCTTCGACTCCTGCTGGGAACCGTTCCCCAAGCTCGGTCCCCAGCATCCGCCCATCCCCGGCGTGCACAACTCCGGCTGGGTGCAGGCTCCCGGCGCAACGGTTCTCGCCGATCCCACTCAATACCCGCGCCTCGAGAACTACACCAAGGGAGTAGTAGGTGCCTTCGCCGACGATCCCCGCATCCTCGCCTGGGACCTCTGGAACGAGCCCGACAATGGCAACGAGGACTCCTACGCCAAGGGCGAACCGAGGAACAAGAACGAGATCATCATCGGCCTGTTGCCCAAGGTCTATGCCTGGGCCCGCAGTGCGAACCCCACGCAGCCCCTCACCAGCGGCGTCTGGCACGGCGACTGGACCTCGCTGTCTACAATGCCCCCGCTGGCTCGTATTCAGATCGAGCAGTCTGACATCATCAGCTTCCACGACTACGGCTGGCCCGAGACCTT
>Ga0187867_10003800_pt1 | contig 11903 bp, 8 predicted proteins | sample June2016WEW_13_1_FD_132976 | JGI IMG/M metagenome (GOLD analysis project Ga0187867, IMG submission 132976) | Peatland microbial communities from SPRUCE experiment site at the Marcell Experimental Forest, Minnesota, USA - June2016WEW_13_10 | ecosystem: Environmental > Terrestrial > Soil >... | reverse complement strand
TCACAAATGCTGTTAGCCATATCCCTGGCTTCTATCAAAAGCCGACTCAATGGTACCACCTTATTGACGAGCCCAATCCGATAAGCTTCTTGGGCGTCAATGGTCTTACCCGTGAAGAGCATCTCCGCTGCAAGCTTTCTCGGGATTAGGCTGGGCAGCCTTACGGTACCTCCTCCACCGGGGCAAATACCTATTCTTGTTTCAGGAAGGCCAAACCGCGCGTTGTCCGCGGCAATCATTATGTCGCACGCAAGAGCTAATTCAAAACCGCCGCCTATAGTCAGGCCGTTGCATGCCGCGATGAGCGGCTTGTCAATCTGCAGCAGTCCTCGCATGATGGCGCTAGGTCTCTTCCATTTGTGGTCTGAAGTGCTTCGGACCAGACCAAGGTAGGTATCAATATCTACGCCAGCACTGAATACCTCTTCGCCCGTACCCGTGAGAATGCCAACCCATAGGTCATCGTCGCCGCGAAAATTGACAAAGGCCTTAGTTAGCAACTGCATGCCTTTCACATCAAGAATACCCATCTTCTCGGGACGATTAATCCTGAACGTCGCGACCCTGCCCTCTTTACTGTATTCTATTTCACTCATTCGTTTCCTCCCGAAGCGAAATGCAATGCCGACCGACTGGCGGTGAAACAAGGATCGTCACTCAATTCAATCGTCCCTCAATTAGCCGTGGATAACTCGTCAGAACAGTTCCTATTCCACAATAGTGGAAAGCGCCTGCAACTCCAATGCTGTCAGCGGCACAGACTTTCCTTCGCCGACAGAGTCTCCATAAAGGCGTCGATTCTATTGTGGGTGTCGCTCTCATTGTAGGAGCTGATGTCCACTATGTCGCCCTCCATAGTGAGAATTGGTATCTCTCCATAAACCTTTCTGAGAACCTCAACCTGGTGAAGGATCCCCACATGCTCAGTCCGGCACGAAAAGGCCGAATGAAGCACCGCCCCATCCAGCTTGTATTCCTCTATATACTCGATGATGCGCTCAACCGCAGGAACGGAGCCGGCCCGCCGTCGCGCTTTGTCATACCAATGGGTCTTGAAACGCATCCATCTCCAGGCGATGTGCTCAAGGGGGTCACTCACCTTCGGTAGATCCATTCTGTCCAGCATCTCGCAATTTCGGTAGATCGTTTCGACGGGGAAAACCGCTCCCTTAGCATTGAAGTACTGAAAGTCGGCTAGGGCGAACCAGGACGGGAGTCCGGCTGCCCAAACTAGCCTATATTTTTCATTTTCTGCCACGCCCTCTCTTTTCTCAATCTTTTCTTTGAGCTCGCGGTTCAGGTCAAGGTAAAAATCGTACGCCTCTTGAGTGCCTAAATTGAACGTAAAGGGTACCATGGTATTCACCGCGTCTCCTGTGTCCATGGGGGTAGGGATAGCCTTTCGCAACTCGTAAGTCTCGATGAAAAGGTTCCACGTCCGGTCGGTCAAGTCCACAACGGCCTCAAGCCTATCCCAGTCCATCTTTTTGCCCGTCACTTTTTCGCAGAACCTCACGCATTCCCGAAGCTCCTCGGTGACATATTCCACATAGTACTTCTCCTGAGCTCTGTGATCCATTCTTGGGTCCCAGGGGGGATAATACAAACCCCCGACAAAGATGGGAATGTCGCGTAAGTAGTGCTGGGTCGCCTGAGGCCACTTGAAACGGGGATCACACGCCTGCTGCGCGCTGCCTAATATCATGTCGGGCCTCCCGATTCCACCCCAAGGGGCGTGGGGAGGCATCTCACCACCCAATTCTGCGCGCAATATGTCAAAACCGAGATTACAGGTCGCATAGGTGCAGAGCGAGCGGGACAAACCCTCTGACTCAGCTTTTTGCAGATAGTAGTCCGCGACACGCTTGGCTGCACATATGCCCGAAAGACTCTCGCCCCATGCAGGAACTATGTCCATGGCTCTCATGATTTCGTCGTGCTGATCAAATATGAATGCGTATGCTACCTTTTTCCCTTCGTTCTTTGCCCTGACAGTCGCGGTGAGATTCGCTCTTGCCATTTCAGGTATTCTCGCTGCCGCCCGTGTAGTCACCGCCCTTGTTTTTCTTTGATCAACCATGTCTGCATATCCTCTTTAAAGAATCATTTCGACGAACGCCTCGATTCTTGTCTTTACCCGTGGAAAGGCAAGGGTATGATATTCATCCTCGAGGTGAAGTACTGGCCTTCCTGAAGATGTCAGATAACTCCTAAGGGCCGGCACTTCAAAGCCATAGGGGTCGCAGTACTTGTATGTAAGCAAAACGATGGCCGTTATCCTGAAATCCTCGGAATACTTCCTCAAATGACCGAATCGGGCTTCCATATTCTCCTCATAACTGTCACCAGAACTAATGAAGGTTGTCGGCAGTTTTAGTTTCTTCAAGTAACGTTCCGCTATCCCTTTCGTCGGGTCAGGCGTCTCGTCAACATCGTTCCAGTACACCTTGCTTCCGATGGAGAGATCATCCATTACTACCCATGCCCCGGCGTCTTCTATGCACTCCACGAGAGTTGTATCGTCTAGTTGGTCTCCCACAATCAAAATCCGCGGCTTTCCATCGTTGGGCGGTCTTCTTCTCTCCTTCACCTCTTCTGTCACTCTTTCGATCAGGTAGCTCGATTCCTCAACAGGAAGACTCATTGCGGCTACGAGAACCTTCGTCATCTCAACTCCAGAGATAAGCGGGGGGCTTGTTTGCCTCAACCGGTAAAGATCTCTCATAAGACGCCTGTTCTTATTGTGCGCTCTGACCGCATCGGTGAGAGCTTCATCGGTAATTGGGTCTCCAGTGAATGCTTCCAAACTCTTGGTGAACTCCCTCAGAATCTTGCCCATGAATATGAGTGATGGCCCGTCGGCCAGGTGGGGCACATTCAGGAAATACCAATAAGGTAGCCCCAGACTATACCTCCACACATCATTTGTTTTCTCGATACCATCACACTGATGCGGCAATACGATGCCGTCCAAAAAGTCGTATCTACCCCTGAGCACCGAATCAAACACGCTACGAACGAAGGGACACACTATGGTCTCCATGTGCGCGTCCCCTTTCGTTATCGCCTCATTCGGGTTTCCCTTCATTCTCAAGGCGATAACCCCTGCTGCAGTCATTATCTCTACCGGCATGAGAGCAGTAAGATATCCAATCACTTTCTTGCCCCTATCCTTGAGCTCCTTAGCTCTTGCTCCATATTCTGCGTAGTGCTTCAAAACGCCAACCATGCCGCCCTTTCGTCCCGTTTCTTCTGTCATAACATTTCCTTTTTATTGACTATCCTTGTTATTCAATCCATGGCGCGTTCAGGTATGGTTCTGTACGACCAAAGCCCTTCTTGATGTCTGAAAAACTCGTTCCCCGAATCCTGTCCGGACGGCGGTAAGGTCTGCAAACCGGCTCTTTCCGGCCGTTGGTCACTACACATGATCCTTCCACATGCCGTATTTCTCCCGAAGCACCCTGTGCAATATCTTGCCCACACCAGATCTCGGCATCTCTTCATCTTTGATGAAGATAACGGTTTTAGGAACCTTGAAACCAGCGATTTTCCCCTTGCAATAAGCCGAGATCTCTTCCGCAGTTGCGGTCTCTCCTTCACGAAGCACCACTACTGCGTTCACCTGTTCGCCCCACTTCTCGTGTGGCACGCCGATGACTGCAACATCTTTGACCTTGGGATGCCCTCCGATACAGTTCTCCACTTCCGTGGGATAGACATTTTCACCGCCAGAGATAATCATGTTAGCTTTCCGGTCAACGAGATAGATGTACCCATCCTCGTCCCTCATGCCCATGTCCCCGGCGCTGAAGTACTCACCCTTCATAGCCTGAGCATACTTCTCTGGTTCCTTCCAGTAGCCGGATAGCAACATGGGACTCCTGGCATAGATCTCTCCAATTTTGTTGTGTTCGGTTACAATATCACCATTTTCGTCGTACAACCGGACAATGTCTGTGCCAATTGCCTCGCGACCGCACGAGCCAAGCTTGGCGATCTGTTCATCGGGCTTTAAGACAGTAACAAGACCTGTCTCTGTCGACCCATATCCCTCGTAGAGTTGGCAGTTCGGGAACATTTGCATGATAGCCAGTTTCGTATCTCTTCGCGCAGGAGCGGAAGAGATGAGAAGCCTTCTTATGGAATTCAGGTCATACTTCTTCCTCACCGACTCCGGCAGGTTAAGCATCATAATGTAGTGTGTCGGCACCAAAGAGGTGAAGGTAATCTTATGCTCAGAAATAACCTTGAGCAGATCTTCTGGATCAAAACTAGTCATGTTGTAAGACATGACGGTACCACCGAGCCATGTGACCACAAATGACATATAGAGTGAATTAACATGACAGCACGGCATCACCAGCAGGCCGGTGTCAGAGGTCGCAAAGCTATGCTCGAAAATCTCAATAAGATAGGAGGCAACAAGGGAACCGTGGCTTTTCATAACCCCTTTCGGGAAACCTGTGGTTCCCCCGGTATACATGAGCACCCAAATATCATCGAGGCCTACCTCGGTGCCCGGCTCCTCTGGACTCGCCTTCATCAGTAGGTTCTCATAGGCCAAATAGCCTTCAAAAGCCCTATCCTCGACAGCAAAAGAAACGAATTTCTCAACCGTAGAAAGGTTGTCTCTAAACGCGTTCACATGCTCAAGCCATTGGTCCTGCACGATGAAAACCTTTGCTTCGCAATGGTTCACGATGTATTCCATTTCTGGGGCTGCCAATCTGAACATGAGCGGCACACAAACAAAGCCGCCTTTCGCGGCCGCAGCATAGAACTCCATCCATTCGACACAATTGTAGGCCAGTACGGTGAAACGGTCCCCCTTTTTCATCCCTAGATCCGTCAGTGCGTTGGCCAATCTGCATGAGCGCTGGTTCCATTCCCGGAACGTGAATGACTTGTTCAAGTCCTTAACGCCGATCTTGTCCGCCCACTTAAATGCGTTCACCCGTAGTACGTCTTTTGCCGTTAACCAGCGGTTCTGTGCCATCCGCAATCCCTCCGTATCCATCACTATTTTCTGAGCCTATTTGTGTCCTCTATCGACACCGCTCGTACAGGGGGTCTTCTCACTTGACAGTCTTTTTGCGAATCCTTTTCCTAATTTCACTGTGCCTTTCCGCCCCTGTCACAACCGAATTCTTCCCTCCTTTTTACATCCACATCCCGACTTTTCGTCGAAGATCAAGCACTCGATCTATATCTCGTCGATTATTGTTCAATCGGCCAACTATTGTCAAGTATTTTCTCCCGCGGGTAGTGTCCCCAATTCAAATGAGGGCACTACCCGCGGACTGCATAATCTCATTTTTCCCAAACCTCCTTTTGAGCCGAGAGTATCAGTAAGGTAGCATCGACGTCAGGGTTTCCTGCGATCCTGTCGAGGACACCCTTGAAGACCGATTCCAAAAACTCCTCGTACCGAACTTCAATCCACATGATGCAATGGTGTAACTTTCAGAGCATTGAACGTAAGTAGCATCTCAGGGCCGGGATGAAAACTGGGAGAATTGCATTTTTCACTCCCATCTCGTCCTTGTGGGCTTCCTATCGACCGCGCGGAGATACTTGATCTTTGGATAACCGATAACCAGGACGCTGAATACCTTGTGTCCCTGGGGAAGCCCAAGTTCATCCCTGAGGGGCGCATAATAATTCCCTGCGTGCTCGAAGAGGGCGATATAGGTCGTCGCCAGACCCATGGTCCGAGCGAGGAGCCCCATGGTCGTCGCTGCGATAACACAGTTGTCCTTAGGCGTAGCGGTCTGGGTTGTAGAATGAAAGATGGCGACCGCGGGCGCTTCGTAAAGGAGGGGGTCAAAGCCTGCGTCTCTCGCCTGTACGAGCATCCGTCGAAATTCTACCACTTCTTCCAGTTGAGCAATCTCCTCTGGACTGCCCTTACCGTTTGCCCTGAGGCTCGCAAGCTTCTCGGCGTTTTGCTTTGCAATAACGGCGCAGAAATCGACGGCGAGGTCCGACAAGCTCTTCCGTCGTTCCGGGTTCTGTATGATAATGAGTTCCACCGTCTGGTCATTGTGGCCAGTGGGTGCGTATCTGACGGTATCCACGAGTTTCTCAATATCTTGTTTCCGTAATTTCTTCTTGGTGAACGACCTGTGGCTCCGGCGTTCCCTGATGAGCCGGACGAGGTCGTCGGTTCGAATGAGCTTGCCCTTCTCTATGGCCGGGAAGTTGGACATACCCATGATATTGTGCGTAATGGCCGCTGAAGGGCAGGCTGCAACGCAGTGACCGCAGAGCATGCAGGTCTTATCGTCGGCCTCTATCTCTATCCTGCCGCCTTTCTTCGAAAAACACGTTCTCGAGGTTTGAATACATACGGAACACACGTTGCATTTGTCGTAATCGATCGAAACTGCTTTCATCAATGCTTCCTCCCATTCTTCAATGTCGCGATGCCGTCAGCATAAGTGCTGCTAATCCTGTTGCCAAAGGACAAATGGCGCCATAACCATGCATGGGTTAGTATGGGAGCCGCATCCGGCAAGCGCCACACGCCGTTGCGATCCCTCCCTTGAATTCTTTCGTCTCACGATGGCCGTCCACCACGTCCTCAGGGGGCAGCAGCTGCCGGCCTAGTCATCTGTTTCTTGCAAACTCGGCATTGCCGGCCAGATTCATATCGACCGTCACCACGTCCGTGGACCATTTGCCACCTCCTTCGGACAGCCTATTCGTAAGTTGAATCTATTCCTCCCGTGCCCCAAGAACGATGCAGAGCTACATGAAATTGACGATGGCCCACTTTCCTAGACCCTAGTCCCATATGATCTGCCGAAGGCATCCGTGGCCTTCAGCGCGTAATATATTGCCAGATGATCGTAGAACCTGCCATGCTTGTCGCCTTCCTTCGTGCCTCCCGGCATTGATCTGATTATCATGAGTCTTGAGGCAAGGTCCGATACTCTCATCAGGTCATCGTCGGTGAGGTTCTTTAGCCTCATCTCATCGAACGTCGTCGGCAGACCGACTGACCGGCAGAATCGAAAAATCTTCTCCAAGTATTCCGGCTTTCTTCCTTCGAGCACCAGCTGCGTAAGACATGCGAAAGCCACAAGCTCACCATGGTAAAGAGGAATTTCGAAGCGTTCCTGAATATGGTGAAAGGATACTTCTATGGCGTGCGAAGCCGATAAGCCGCCGCTCTCAGTACCCAACCCGCTCAGGAGTAAGTTTGCTTCAGTGATTGCCTCAATACCCGGTCCCGGCACCTGCGCCAGGGCCTCGACCTTTGCCTGTGTACCGTAATCAAGAAGTATCTCAAGGCAGAGTCGTCCCAGCGCTCGTGCGGCGAGCGTGCTCAGGGCGCCGGTTTGAAGGCAAGGAGTGCCCGTCTGCCGAGATATATCGGCCTCAAAAAAGGTGGCAAGGGCATCCCCCATACCTGCGACGAGGAGCCGAACGGGTGAACGTGCTATGATCTCCGTATCGGCGAGCACCATGACGGGGTTGGTCGGAAAGACAAGGACGGCTTCGGCCACACCCTCATTAGAGTAGACAAGAGAGACTGCGGATGTTGCGGCAGAGCTAGTTACAACAGTGGGGACATTGATGCAAGCGACCGAGGCACCGAGCTGGGGAATGGCTTCAGGGCTCGGCTTCTCTACACTGACGGCGGATCCAGACGCTGCAGAGCGTCCTGTATCGATGGTCTTTCCACCCCCGCAACTAATAATTGCATCGTGGCGTCCGTTTATACACAGCTCTTTTACCCGTCTGATTTCATCCCAGGTACATTCGCCACGAAAGTCGACGAACTCATGAGTGATGCCACACCGATTGAGACTTTCCTCTGCAATACTTTCTACGGCGTTTCTGGTACCTGGCGAATCGATACCAATGAGGAGCAGCGGGTTCTTGATGCCGATAGCACGCAATTGCTCACCCAACTGCGCAAGGGCATTCGGACCCTGGACATATCTCAAGGGGGCTACCAAGACCTTCAGTGCCATGTTCTTACCTCCCTATTTATTTTCCCGCGTAATGGGCGGGTCACTCTCACCCCGGATGCAACGCGACATTCCTCTGCTACCTGATATGGGCTTCTTTGATCCATTTTCTGAAGATCATTCTTTCAAGAAAACCCTGGAGCATCACTCCACGACGGCCCCCCTGTTCGCAGACGTAACGTTCTTGGCGTAGCGGGCGAGATAGCCTCGCCTGATTTTGCCGGGAGGCAGTTTCAATGAGGTCATGCGGCGCTCCATTTCGGCGTTGTCTATCTCAACGGTCAGCTTGCGGTTGGGTATATCAATCTCTAAAATGTCGCCATCCTTCACTATGGCGATCGGTCCACCCTCGGCCGCTTCCGGGGAAACGTGACCCACGCAAGCCCCATGCGTCGCGCCAGAAAATCGGCCATCAGTGACGAGGGCAACGTCCTCGCCAAGGTTTACCCCCATAATAGCTGCGGTCGCCGAAAGCATCTCCCGCATGCCAGGTCCTCCCTTTGGACCTTCGTAACGAATGACCACGATATCGCCTTTGGTGATCCTTCCCTCAAGTACCGCTGCCACTGCGTCCTCTTCCCGTTCGAAAACCCGAGCTGGTCCTCTATGGTGTAGCATCTTTTTCGCCACCGCCGCTTGCTTCACCACGGCGCTTGAGGGTGCAAGGTTGCCCCAGAGGACGGCTATGCCACCCTCGGCATAATATGGTTTTTCTACGGAATGAATAACGTCACGATCTTTTATTTCGGCCCCCATGATATTTTCACCAATAGTGTTACCCGTCACAGTTGGACAACCAAGGTCGATCCCGCCTATCTTAGTCAGCTCCATCATGACAGCCGATATCCCTCCGGCACGATAGAGGTCTTGCATGTAGTAGTTGCCACCCGGGCTTATGGGACATAGTTTTGGAGTTGCTTTGCTGATCTCATCAAACAGGTCAATGTCAAGAGCCACCTCGGCCTCATAGGCAATCGCCAACAAGTGGAGCACGGTGTTCGTGGACCCCCCGATAGCCATGTCTACGGCAATAGCATTCCTGAACGCTCGCTCAGTCAGGATATCCCGCGGCAGGATGTTGCGCTGTACCAACTCCATGATCTGTTCGCCCGATTTCCGGGCCAGAGTCTTTCTTTTCCCCAGATAAGCAGGGATGGTTCCATTCCAGGGAAGACTCATGCCTATCGCCTCTGACAAGCAGTTCATACTATTAGCCGTGCCCATTATCCCGCACGCGCCGCACCCAGGCACTGAGTCATTTTCCAGCTCGTCCAATTCCTCCAGGGTCATCTCTCCGGTCGCAACCTTCCCCAGTGCCTCTAAGCTCTTACTGCCGTCGATGCACTTTCCCTGGAACCAACCGGCATACATCGGCCCTCCCGAGACAATAATGGAAGGAATATTAAGCCTTGCTGCGGCCATAAGCATACCTGGGGTGATCTTATCACAGTTGGTGATCAGCACAAGGCCGTCGAGGGCATGGCCCACGGCCATCGATTCGATGGAATCGGCGATCAGCTCCCGGCTGGGCAGAGGATAACACATACCGTGGTGGCCCATGGCAATGCCGTCACAGAGCGCAATGGCCGGGAATTCGAGTGGTGTTCCACCGGCGGCGGTCACGCCAAGCTTCACCCGATAGGCAATATCGTTGAGATGAATGTGGCCGGGAACAATCTCATTGAATGAGTTAACCACTCCAATGAGCGGTTTCTTGAGATCCTCATTACACAGACCAGTTGCCTTGAAGAGCCCCCTGGGGCCGGTCTTCTCAAATCCCGTTTTGACTATGTCACTGATCATCCCTGTACCTCCCATCGTTTAAGTGTAGTTGACGAACTACGTCGGAAAGCGGCCTCCGCCGTCTTATTCGATTTCAGCAATCCCCATTTCAAAGGCTCTCCTTTTTCATAAAAGCCATGATAAGAGGTCTTCCTCAGGGTCCGCTCCAGGGAGTGGACAAGCATGAATAACTTCAAAACTCATTTGTCGATCCTCCGCAATCGATCCTGACCGATACGGGCCACTTACTTCAAAATAAGGCGGGTAGTGCTCTTCTGCGGTCGAAATAACGCGCATGCATGGAAACGTCACTGCAATCCGATGTTCCTATGATTGATTCCTCCTAATAAACCCCCAGAAGCCGTTGCATGAGATCTTCGTTGTGTCTCCAATGATCCGGGGTGCCTTCATGCACGACCGATCCTTTATCGATGGCGTATGCCCTGTCGCTGACACTCAAGGCAAAGTCGGCGTTCTGCTCCGTAAGGAGAACCGTCAGTCCTTTTTCTTTAAGCTCTCTGATTTTATTTGCAAGGGTTTGAACGATGACCGGTGCGAGGCCAGCAGTGGGTTCATCGAGCAAAAGGAGCATGGGTTTTCCCATGAGGGTTCTTGCGATTGTTAGCATCTGCTGTTCTCCGCCGCTCAGATTTCCTCCCTTTCGGCTTTGCAAATCCTTCAGTCTCGGGAAAAGTTGATATACTTCTTCGAACATATCCTTGTGCTTTTTCCCCCTCCAGCCCAACTCCAGGTTCTCTTTTACAGTGAGATCGGAAAAGATCCAGCGATGCTCCGGTACGAAGCCGATCCCCAGCTGTACGATCTGGTACGCCTTGAATCCTACGATCTCCGTTCCTTTGAACAGAACGCTTCCTGATCGTGGCCGGTTAAGTCCGATAATGCCTGAGAGCGTAGTGGTCTTGCCTGCCCCGTTCCGTCCCAGAAGGCACACCACTTCCTTCTCCTGAACATTCAGCGAGACCTTGAACGTGGCCTGGAAGATATCGTAATAGGTATCGATCTCCCTAACATCGAGAAGCATCGTTTTCTCTCCCGAAATAGCACTCTTGAACCCTCACGTTGGCGCGGACGTCTGCCGGGTGCCCTGCGGCGATAACGGTGCCGAAATTCATCACCGTAATGTACGAAGCAACTCTGAAGACCATGTCCATCTTGTGCTCCGTAAATAAAACTGTGAGGGACTTTTCGGACGAGACCCTTTGGATAAGTTCGATGGTCTCATTTGTTTCCACAGGAGACATCCCGCAGGTTGGCTCATCCAACAACAACAGTTCCGGATTCGATGCCAGAGTAATCCCTAATTCGAGCCTCTTTCTGTCTCCCGCGGAAAGCACCCCGGAGGTCTCGTCAGAGCGATCGCCGAGCCCGACCATGGAAAGGACTTCTTCTGTCCTGCCCAAGACAAGTCTTTTCGAATCGGAAAAGAAATTCAGCCCATGCCCTGCCGAAAAGAGGACGGCAGCCTGTACATTCTCAAAAACCGTCAGTCTTGGAAAAATCTTTGTCACTTGAAAAGATCTCCCCATGCCCATCTTGATGATCCTCTCGGGGCGATACCCGGTGATCTCCTCACCTTTAAAAACAACCGACCCCTTGTCGCAACGATAGTATCCGCAGATCAGGTTAAAAAGCGTTGATTTTCCGGCCCCGTTTGGCCCGATAATGGAATGAAACTGACCTTGAGAGACCTCCAGATTAACCCCAGCCACCGCCCGGACGCCACCGAAAGATTTTGTTAATCCTTTGACTTCTAATACAGCCATTGGCTTTTATGCCCCTTTTGCCAGGCCCTTATACTTATCGAACACCAATCCTCCAACGCCTTTCGGGCAGAAGAGGACGATGAGGACCAGGATGGTCCCCATGGTGAACGGCCAGTACTTTATGTAGGAGGTAACCAGAGCGCTGAGGAGAATCATGATCGCGGCCCCCACGGCAGGCCCGAGAAAGAGGGTCATTCCGCCCAGCACGCTCATAAGCAGAACTTCTCCTGAAGACGTCCATGACAGAACGTCCGGTGCAACGGAGGTCTCTAAGAAAGCATACAGTACTCCAGCTACGCCCGCGAAGAGGGCGGAGACCGTGAAGGCAATGAACCGATATCGGTCCCCCCTCATT
>Ga0187867_10003796_pt1 | contig 11910 bp, 10 predicted proteins | sample June2016WEW_13_1_FD_132976 | JGI IMG/M metagenome (GOLD analysis project Ga0187867, IMG submission 132976) | Peatland microbial communities from SPRUCE experiment site at the Marcell Experimental Forest, Minnesota, USA - June2016WEW_13_10 | ecosystem: Environmental > Terrestrial > Soil >... | reverse complement strand
GAAACCGCCCGCCAAATCGAGGCCCTCGATCGAAAATGCCAACTCCTCTGCTTCGACGTGAGCGATTATGCCGCCACCGAGGCCGCCCTCCGGCCGCGCGCCGATGAGGTCGCGCCTTCCATCGTCGTTTTCAATGCCGGAATCACCCGCGACAACCTGCTCGTCTGGATGAAACCCGAGGAGTGGAGCGCGGTGGTCCTCACCGACCTCGACGGGTTTTACAACGTCATGAACGCCGTCCTGTTCTCCATGCTCCGGGCAAGGCGGGGCAGGATTGTGGCCGTGGCATCGGTCTCCGGGCAGGTCGGGCAGGCCGGGCAGGTCAATTACTCCGCCGCAAAGGCCGGGCTGATCGGCGCTTGCAAGGCCCTGGCCCGCGAAGTCGGCAAACGGAACATCTTCGTCAACGTCGTCGCCCCGGGCCTGATCGAGACCGATATGACCGCCAATCTCCCCAAGGACCAGATTTTGCCGCTCATTCCTCTGGGACGCATCGGACAGCCGGACGACGTCGCTTCGGTCATCGAATTTCTCTGCCGCGAGCCTTCCATGTATATTCACGGGCAGGTCATCGGCATCAACGGAGGCCTGTCCACCTAATCGGTGAACCGTCCACCTGATCGCATGAAAGAATACGATATCATCGTCGTCGGCAGCGGGATCGCGGGGTTGACGGCCGCGCGCATTCTCGCCCAGCACGGCAAACGCATCCTCCTTCTCGAAAAGGCCTCCATTCTCGGCGGGTCCCTCGCTCGCTTCCGCGTCGAAGGAATCCCCTTCGACGTTGGATTTCACTTCACCGGAGGATTCACCGAGGACCGCACCGGCGTGCTGGACATCATCCTGTCGCTTCTCGGTGTCCGCGAGCGCATCCACCCCATCTATTTCCCGCGCCAAGCCTGCCATCGCATGATCTTCCCCAAGGACGGCACGGAATACGTCGTGCCCTGCGGGACCGACATCGTCCACGAAAAACTCAAACGTGATTTCTCCCCCTGGCGCGACGGACTCGACCGCTACTTCCGCCGATTCCGCGCCGTCGTCGATGCCACGCCCACGCTCAACGTTTCCGGCTTCGACAGCTTCCCTCCTCCCATCGAAGAGGACCACGTCACCCTCCAATCCGTACTCGACGATTGCACTTCCGACCGGCTGTTGCAGACCATCCTCGGCGGATTGTGCATGTGCTACGGCACCCGGCCCAACGAGGTCTCCTTCGCCACTCATTGCCGCGCCAGTTTCGGAATGCAGGAATCCCTCGCCCGCGTCGAAGACGGCGGCGATGCGTTTGTCGATGCCCTCGTCGACGTGCTGCGCAACGATTCCGTCGAGATCAAAACCCGCTGCACCATCCAGCAATGCGCCGATGTCAGCCAGCGCAAGGTCACGCGCTTCGTCCTGAGCGACGGCTCCGAGGTCACGGCGGCGGCTTGCATCTTCACCATCCACCCCAGCAGCATCCTGTCGATTCTGCCCAAGGAGCATCTCTCCAAGGCGTTCCAGGAGCGCGTGCTCGATTTCGAACCCAGCAATTCGTTCTTCACGGTTTACGGATCGCTGGATCGCATCGACGAAACCGGCGCGATCACCCTGGCGTCGGTTCTTCCCGACGAGGACCTCAACACCATGCTGACCTATCGCCCCGGCGAAGACTGCGACGGGCCGATGATGGTCCTGCGCAGCCGCGAACGCGGCTCCGACGGTACGGTCAACACCGTCACCGCCCTTGAGGTGGCCTTTACCCAATCCACCCGGCAGTGGTTCGATACCAAGCTCAAACGCCGCCCGCCGGAATACTACGAGTACAAAAATCGGCGCACCGAATCGGTTGTCGGGCGGATTCGCCGGCACATTCCCGAATGCCGCGACATCCGCGTCATCGACACCGCTTCCAGCCTGACCTACCGTGATTATCTGCACAACCCCGACGGCAGCGCCTACGGCATTCGGCAGAAACTGGGACAATTCAATCTTTCCGGAAGGCTTCCGCTGACCAACCTCTACGCCGCCGGCCAAAGCGCTCTGCTTCCCGGCGTGCTCGGGGCGATGACCTCGGCATTTTTCGTCTGCCGCAGCATCCTGGGGCGGGATGTGTTCCGCGAATACCTTGCAGGAGCGGCAGGCTTGGCCTCCGCATCAACTTGCTCAATCGCGCGGTGATTACCGGGTATGGCGTGGTCAGCCCCATCGGCTATTCGGTGGAGGAGATGATGCGGGCGCTCCAGGCCGGCGTCTGTGCCACGCGCGCCATGCCGCCGTCCTGGAATCGTTTCGGCCGGCTCCGATGTCAGGTCGCCTGTCCGGTGGAACTGCGCGATCCCAAGGCCATCCCGCGCTCCCTGCGCCGCACCATGAGCCCCATGAGCATCTACGCCGTTCAGGCCGCCACCCAGGCCCTCCAGCACGCCGGCATCGACCCCGCTGCCATTCCCTCAAACCCACGCATCGGTTGCATCATGGGCTCCACCACCGGCAGCCCCCAGGCCATCACCCAAACCTACGAAATCCTTCTGGCCAAGAACGAATACGTCATGCTCGGCGCCAGCGAATTCTTCCGTTGCATCTCCCATACCGTGGCGTTGAACGTCGCCCAATTCTTCGGCATCAAAGGCATCGTCTCGGCCACCTCGGCGGCGTGCGCTTCGGGCCTCCAGGCCGTCGGCGCCGCCTACGACCAGATCCGCCTCGGCCGACAAGACGTTATCCTCTGTGGCGGCTCCGAAGAGTTGCACGAAACGGTCGTCGGCTCCTTCGACATCCTCTACGCCGCCTCCGCTCAATTCAACGATTCACCCTCCCAAACCCCGCGCCCGTTCGATGCCCGGCGCGACGGTCTGGTTTGCGGCGAAGGCGCGGGCGTCGTCGTCCTGGAATCGCGCGACCACGCCCTGGCCCGCGGCGCCACCATCCTTGCCGAGGTCGTCGGATATCACACCTGTAGCAGCGGCATCCACGTCAGCCAGTCCGATGACGTTTCAATGACCCACTGCATGAAGACCGCCCTGGACGGCGCCTCACTTTCTCCAGCCGACATCGGCTACGTCAACGCCCACGCCACCGGCACTCCGCAGGGCGACGCCGCCGAGGCTCGCGCCATCCACGCCGTCTTCGGCTCCGACGTCCCCGTCAGCAGCCTCAAGGGAAACATGGGCCACACCCTCGGCGCCTCCGGCCCCATCGAGCTTGCCGCCACGATCGAAATGACGCGCTCTGGAACAATCTACCCCACCCACAATCTCGCCGAAATCGACCCCGCCTGCGCCGGCATCGCACATATCCAGAAAAACACTCCCAAGCAATTCACCCATTTCCTAAAAAACAGTTTCGCCTTCGGCGGCATCAATTCCGCCATCGCCTGCACCGTTCCCCGCTGACAACGCCCCCCACCGCATCATCGTCACCCCAATTCAAAGAAACAGCTCGCGCGGAGGCGCGGAGGTTTCGTCTCCGCGCCTCCGCGTGAGACCTCTTTTCCAGTTAATCCCGGATTTCTCAGCAAGCGATTCCGGGCGATCCTACAACGGATTCGGCAACTCCGCCTGCCGACGGCGGTATCAGGATGACAGCGACGAGCGTGCAAAACATGCGAAATATCTGGGGCGACGGGGGCCGTCTGTTCGTGTGTGGTCGAGAGAGGGCCGGAAGCGTCAAAATAGGGAAGATGGTTTTCCAAATCTTAGTGTTTGAGGCGGCCGTGCGCCAAGAAAAACATTTGCCCAAACTCCAAACCTCGGTATAGTACGCAAAATGGCCGCCCACGTTCGTAGGCAGAGGAGCATATGGGAAATCCCGGCCAAATGGTGGACGGACAAGAATCTCGTGTAGATGGGGGCATGTACCCTCTTGCGGAACGGTGCAGGGGAGGGTCAAAATGCGACGTGAATGGTTTCTGTTGACGTTGGTGACTGCGGGTGCGCCGTCTGCCGCGTTGGCCCTTAACAAGGTGAATGTTTTGGCATCGTTCAGTAACGCCACGGGGACATTACCCCAGTTCCCGCTGACGCTTGCCGGCGGCACTCTTTATGGCACGACATATTCCGGGGGCGGCCAAGGAATGGGTACGGTGTTTTCAGTACCCGTTGCAGGTGGAGCGCCCACGGTGCTCGCATCATCGTTTAGCGCGACACTTACATCCGGACTCATCGTTTCGGGAAACACCCTGTTTGGGGAAACGGGCTCGTATTATGTTGGGAACGACTCGTCGGTGGTTGGTGAGGTATTCTCATTGCCCATCACCGGTGGCACGCCAACCGTGCTGGCGTCGTTTAACTTTAGCGGCCCCTACGGAAATGATCCTTTTGGCGGGTTGGCGCTTTCCGGCACTACGCTTTATGGAGTGACCAGCAACGGCGGGGTGAATGGCGATGGTATAATATTCTCCCTTCCAGTTTCTGGCGGCACCCCGACTATCCTCACATCATTCAGCAGCACCGATCCGGTTCCTCGTTTCGGCCTGACTCTTTCGGGAAGCACTCTTTACGGCGAAACCGGTGGTGGCGGCGCAAACGGCATGGGCGGGGTGTTTTCGATGCCAATCACAGGTGGCACGCCCACTCTACTCGGATCATTCGACTCTGCAGATGGAAGTGATCCTTATGGCGGTTTGACCGTCTCTGGTAACACCCTATATGGCACGACAGCAGCGGACGGGCAATACGGCAATACCACTGGCGAGGTTTTCTCATTGCCGCTCACGGGAGGAACGCCCACAGTGCTGGGGTCGCCATTTCTTTCTAACCCCCACGGAGTAGTCATTTCCGGCGACACCCTCTATGGCGCGGGCACGGCGAATCAAATCGAACCTTTTGACGGGGTTTACTCGATGCCCATCACCGGCGGAGCATCTACGGTTCTTGCACATTTCAATAACCAAAGTGTTGATGGAGGATTTCCTTGGGGCGGCGTGACCATTTCAGGAAACGCCATATATGGCACGACCTCTGAAGGCGGCGCAAATGGCGACGGGACTGTATTCGAGATCTCGACCATCGTGCCTGAGCCGGCGAGTGTGTCAGCCCTGGCAGTGGGCGTCCTTTGCCTTCTTGTCCGCCGATCGCGATCTGTCGCGAAATACTGAAGCAACCGGCGGTTATTGCGCGCCAAATTTCGCGGGGTCGCCTGCGGCCATTTTCGTATACTACGTGGGATCCTCATTCGAAATCAGCATGGCAGCTTGGACAGCAGAGGTGATAAATTCTGCCTTGAAATGAAGAAACGAGGTTAATTCCAAACCGAAGAATGGAACCGAGGCGCGATCCAAAAATTCTCCCATTTTTTCCCGCGACCAGCCAAAAACGCTACCAAAACCTTGGTGTTTATATACTTGACTCATCGGGTATGAAATGCTAAAATTTTGCGTGGATAATCGCATTGCTGGCCGTCCTCGGTATTATTTCGGCGACCGGAGTCCGCTTATGCTGGTTCCAGAGCTTGTTCGGGATTGCGTCGCCTTTGTCGGGTATTGGGAATCTCCGAAGGAATTCAAGATCGGGGCCACCGCATTTTTCACGATCGTGGACCTTCCCGGTGGACAAGGCCCTCTTGCCAGCGCCACTTATGTCGTGACCGCCAAACATGTAATCAACGCGATCCGCAAGCGCAGTTTTAATCAAAAGGTGATCCTACGAATCAATTGCGTTGGTCAAACCACCATGGACATTGAATCGCCATGCGATGAATGGATTACACACCCGAAGGACGAAAATGTCGACGTTGCTGTTTTGTCGATAGAGTACCCCGAAAGAGGACATGTTTTGTGTTTGGGAAGGGGCAACATCGACGAAAAGGAACATGGGGAGCGATTCGGTATCGGTGACAATGTGTTTATCGTGGGGCTTTTTACCGAGCATTCCGGCTCCAAAAGGAATCTGCCGATTCTGAGGACGGGCAACATTGCCGCCAAACCAGAAGAACCAGTCAAGACGTGTTTTGGTCTGGCGGAAGCCTATCTGATTGAAGCTCGATCTATCGGCGGCCTTAGCGGATCGCCAGTATTCGTTCAACTGGGAGATTTACGGCAGGATTACGAACTAAAAAAGGCGTTACAGGAATCCGGAGAGCCTCCACCGGAATTCAGTGGCATTAATCCTCCGAGATTTTTCTTGCTAGGTATGATCCATGGCCATTACGACACCAAGCCTAGTGACGTTTTCCCGGATATTGACGAGGACGTGACAACGACGGAAAGCGCGGCGATTAGAACTGGAATTGCACTCGTTGTTCCATCAAAAAAAATACTTGAGGTATTAGACCATCCGCGATTCATAGAGGACAGAAAAAGACGCGCCCAACAATGGTTTGCGGACCACTCGGCCGTGCCAGACGGATCAATTTAGCGCCGATGTTTCTTCCGTTTTCGCTCTTTCGTTAATTCCGCATTCAACTCGTTTTTTGCAACGCCGATAAGTCCGCGCATTGCCCTATCGAATTCGGGAATTTCCGAAAAGTCAGCATCGCTCTCGGCGAAATCTGGTATGGCGCTTCGTTTGGGTGAAGATGATTTGGCTTGGCGGGGTTTGGTGGGCATACGAGCATTATATCATGGTCTCAGGGAGTGGGCTTGTCGATTTCCGTTATCTGCCCATGCACAATCGTAATTACCCAGCCCATCGGACTAATTCCCGACGTTCCGAAACCCAGCGCTTGATAGATGTTCCCATTAACGGTTTCAACTTGTGGCGTCAGTTGAGCGATAAGCCTGACCTCATCTTCGGTCATGCCGACTTTCGGAACGCCCTCATGCAGGGATGCAGCAATTTGCGCTTCAATATGATGCTGTGAGGCAAAAGCGTCAATCTTGGCGTCGATTTCTTTGCATCCCTCAGTGAAAGAAACTGTGGCGTGTGCCGCACGGGCGCGGCTTTCAAATGTGGACTTCGGCTGGACGTCAAACGCAATCGAGGCCGCTCCGTTCGGGGCCACCGCTTGCGGTCGTTCCGCGAGTGATATTGTTTGTTTAAGGGACACTATTTCGGCTTTCAGTGCGTCAATCTGTTTTGCCTGGTCGGCAATAACCGATTTGAGCGTGTGGATTTCGGATTGTAAATCGTCTGGCTGGGTAGCAGCGGCCTGACGTTCCTGCAATTTCTGCATCGCTTCTTCGGGTGTCATTTGCGCCGATGCGATCCCGACCGATAAGATTCCGAGCAAGCCAGCAATGATCTCGTTTTTAAGCATTTGTGCTTCCTTCGTATTCCACCAATAAAATCATTTTACCGAAGGATTGAGATGAAACCATACGAATTGGACTTTCTCTTGCGCGCGATTGACCTTGGATATCCCGATGCGCGTCAAGCCGTGAAAGCGGAATGTGCTAGACTTTTGCGAGTTATCAACCGCAAGTCGGCTGGATCGCGTCCAAAATCGCCTTCGCCAATTCGCCGACGAGGGCGGCACGGTTCTTAGCGGATTTTTCGCTGCCATCAAATGCTGCAACACTGGCAATTTCCCACGCAATGGCTAAGGCGGTCGCGCGGGGGTCCGATGACGGTTGGATCACTGCCATGACGAATCTCCTTAATTCCGGCGGGCGTAGTCACCATAACGGCGCTCGCCGGATCGAAACATTCTACTTCCGTGGGATATAAAGGCTATGGACAGTGATTTCCCAGTTGCGCCGGCGCGGCTTTGGTGGCCGGCTATCAAGACGGCTGCGAATACGTCAGACGAATGCGCGGAAGAATTGCCAAAATCTTCCTTTCATCTGGATTATGGTCGAGAGGAAACGGCTTGGCAGAAATTACTCCGGTTCTTACGGCTTCGGCGGAAGTCTCTAGGACGTAAAAGATGTAATCAAAGACCGCGATCATTTCCTGAAAATTGAGAGTTTCTGATTCGCCCCCCATTCCCACGGTGTAAGTGAGTGATTTAAGGTGTGCAATCGTCCGGCCTTGAACTGGGCCGGATGCTTCCGCGAGATAAACGACCTTTTGGGCTGGCCGCATGTGTCTCTTGAATATCTCGATGACGCGCACAACGGCGGCTACTCGTTCAGGAGTCATGGATTTCCTTCCGTCCCGTGATTTCAGGCAGGTAGATTTTCCTTTCCCGCGGCATCGTTTCTGGGATCGCTTTCCGATGCGCCGATCAATTCCTTGTACATGATCCGCCGTCCAATGACGTTCGGCATCACGAAATGGAAGCGGCCCGCATCGTTTCTTTCGCGCTCATCGAAACGAAGAATTTGCTCGTCCAGATAGCGGAAAAGGTGCTGGGGGGACGGACGAATATATGTCCCTTTTAACGCCCGCTTTAGAAGCGACCAGAAATTCTCGATGCCGTTTGTGTGAATCATTCCATCGACATATCGCTCGGCATGGTTGATAAGCTGATGCTCAAAGTCGGTTTCCAAACCGCGATACGCGCCGTTGTCGTCTGTGAATACGTGGCTTCCCAATGCAACGTGCTTGTGAATCACTTCCCTAATGTCGCTTGCGGTTGGATGCCGGTCGAGAACCATCGCCTTAACGGTGCTGTGCTTTTGGCCGCAATGGCGCTCAAGTAGGCCCATGACGACGGCCTTTCCGACTTGACCTCCACCAGTGATTTTCTCCACCCGTCGCTTTGCGTGCATGAACTTGGCGAGTCCACCGATGAAAGTCTCGTCCGCTTCCACGGGAACGCCGCTGCGTCCCATTTTGGCGAACGTCTTGGTTTTCATCGCAAGCCGAACGCGATGGAGCATGAACCAAGCGCTTTTCTGAGTGACTTTCAAGGCCCGCGCCAATTCGCATGAACTGATGCCGTTCTTCGCGTTTGTGATACACCAGACCGCGACGAACCACTTGTCGAGTCCGAGCGGGCTATCCTCAAAGATCGTGCCGACTTTGACGGAAAACTGCTTGCGGCAATCCGACGCTTTGCACTGATACATGCGGCGGCTTTGGATGAAACCGACGTTCGCGGATCGGCATTTCGGGCAAATCACGATGCCGGTCGGCCATTTCAGCTTGGCCATGTAGGCGTGGCAAACGTCAAGATCAGAGTAATACCGGACGGCTTCCAGTAGTGATCGCGGGCCATGTATTTCGGTGTTCATGCCGGTATTATACGGATAAAGCCTCGATGAGTCAAGTATATAATTGCCAAAACTTTCACGTCTCGGCTATAGATGTAGAGGGAGATGTTTTTTCTGCTGTCGATCCAAAGTCCGTTATCCCGGCCCGAATGCACCCATGCCAAACAGCGACAAAATGGCCGGCCGATGCTTTTTCAAGTGGGTGCTCCCGTCAACGTAGACAAAACCCCCCGCGGCGCTGTCGAAAACAGGGGTTTCGTAGACGGCGCCCCAAGGCCAATTCTTCAACCGTAGTTTTATGATGTCTATTAACCCGAAAAATCCAGCCTCACCCATCGGCAACCCACCCGGCACAACCGACCCCATTCGGCTATTGCCTGCGCCTTGCCACGCTGATATATAGGTGCCCATCACATTTGGGAAAGGAGACCCGCATGAGACATCTCTTCTTAAGTTCACTCGGGATCGTCGCTGCCCTCTGGTTCATCGCCGGCTGCGGTTCCAGTGGAAGCAGTACGACCCAGACTGACAACAGCAACGCCGTCGCCCCATCCGCCGCCACCCGGCCGATTCCGCCGGATTGCATCTTCGCCAAGGTCAAAATGGGCGAGGAACTCGATCAGGTGTTTCGCGACATCGGCCAGCCCACTTTCTTTAGCAACCCGTACCAAACCGGCAAGGCGTTTATTCCCTTCCATTACGGCGGCGGTGACGACCTCCGCCGTGCCGCCCACTACAAGGGCGTAGGAATCATCACCTTCGGCAACGACAGTGCCTACACATCCGGCTACAGCGTCGTCGATATCAGCTATGACCCCAACGAGCCGGGTTACTAGAAAAGACTACGACATCGCCATCATCGGTGCCGGCCCGGCTGGCGTTTGCGCCGCGGCGGCGACCGGCGGCGCGGCCAACGTCCTCCTGATCGACGGTTCTGTTCGCCTCGGCGGCTCCGTCACGGCCGCCATGCACCGCTGCATGTGCGGACTTTATTCCTCGGCCCCGAAGGACCCGCTGGACACTCTGAACGCCTCCGCCCAGCGCGACATGGTTCGGCGAATGTTGACCATGGAGCCGACTCGCGTCCTGCCGCGGCAAATGGGCAAGGCATGGGTCTTGGAATTCCCCGCCCCGGCCTGGGAATCCGCCCTGGCCCAAATCTGCGCCGAATCCAACGCGGAACTGCGCCTCGGCTGCCGAATCGCCGCGGTCCGCCGGCAGGGAAATCGGATCACGGCTATTCAATTGCAGACCCAAGACCTCAAATCGCAGTGGATCGACGTGAAAATCCTCATCGACTGCACCGGGGGCGGCGCGGTGTTGAAGTTAGCCGGCGAAGACGCCGTTCTTCCCCTGGACGACAGTTCCGGACGCATCCTGGGCGGGTTCGCCGCCCGGCTATCCGGCATCGACGGCGACGGCGAACTCCTCCGCCTGCAAATCCCCTACGCCTTGGCGCAGGCGGTGGATAAGGGCCTGCTCCCTCGCGTGGCGCGGTTTGCCGTCTTTTATCCCGGTCCCGCGGCAGGCGAGGGAATCTGCAAGCTCGCCGTCGATCCGCGCGAACTGTCCAACGCCGATGCCGAGTCGTTTCTGAACGAGGTCGTCCAACATATGAAACGGACGATCCCCGCCCTGGCCAACGCGCGGATCGTGGAAAAGTCGCCCCGGATTCTGCCGCGCGACGGCCTGCGCCTCCGCGGCAGGTTCGTCGTGGATGAGCATCACGTTTTGCTGGCCCGCCAGCTTGGCCCCGACGCCGTCCATGCCTGGTGGCCGCTGGAACGCTGGGACGTGTCCCAAGGCCCGACGTATGCCTATCCCCCCGTCGGCCAGCACTACGACATTCCCAACGCCGCCCTGCAAAGCGCTGCTATTGAGAATTTGCTCGCCGCCGGCGCTTGCCTCTCCGCCACCTCGGCGGCCATGGCCTCCATCCGCGCCAGCGGCATCTGCCTGGCGACGGGCCACGCCGCCGGCCGCCTGGCCGCTTCGCTTCTGGGTGCGTGACACATTCGACAAGCCCTCTTCCCCCCTCCCCTTGTACTCAGGGGGAGGGTCAGGGTGGGGGTTTCGTGGGCCAATCGACGTTCAACCCCCACCCCAACCCTCCCCCTGAGTACAAGGGGAGGGGGAAACGCGGCTTCTCTTCTCGATGATCGCAATGTCACTGGCATTAAATGACCCCTCGAATTATGATCCCGAAGGTTGCTAGAGGCCAACATTCACAACATCAAAACAAAGAGAACATCCGTGGCTCATGCCGCCCCGCCGGAAGGCGAAGCCTCCGCAGTTGTCACCATCGGCACGGCCCGGCTGCGAATCGAAGACGTGCTGGCGGTCGCCACCGGCTCGGCGCGGATTGAACTCGATCATTCCCCCGCCTTCCGCAAAATGCTCGAGCGAAGCGTCGCCCTGCTCGATCAGCTCATCGAAAACGGCACGGCCGTTTACGGAGTCACCACCGGGTTCGGCGCCACCTGCGAAACCCACGTCCCCCCGTCGCTGTCCGCCAAGATGGCCGCCAACCTCGTGCGCTTCCACGGCTGCGGCACCGGCCAAATCCTCGACGAGACCCAGGCTGCCGCCGTCATGGTCGTCCGCCTGGCAAGCCTGGCCCTGGGCCGCTCCGCCGTCCGGCCTTTGCTTCTGGAACGAATCTGCCAGTTGCTCAACCTCCGCATTCTTCCGCGAATCCCTTGCGAAGGTTCCGTCGGCGCCAGCGGCGATCTCACGCCCCTTTCGTATATCGCCGCGGTCCTCATGGGCGAGCGCGAGGTGTCTTTCGACAACCGCGTGATGCCCGCCGCCGCCGCCCTCGACGCCGCGGGAATCAAACCGATCCAACTTCGGCCCAAGGAAAGCCTGGCTCTGATGAACGGAACCAGCGTCAT
>Ga0187867_10003794_pt1 | contig 11910 bp, 10 predicted proteins | sample June2016WEW_13_1_FD_132976 | JGI IMG/M metagenome (GOLD analysis project Ga0187867, IMG submission 132976) | Peatland microbial communities from SPRUCE experiment site at the Marcell Experimental Forest, Minnesota, USA - June2016WEW_13_10 | ecosystem: Environmental > Terrestrial > Soil >... | reverse complement strand
CTGACCGTGCGCCGGCGGACGCTGCACGCGGGGGCGCGCGTGACGGCGTAGATCTTGGCGCGAGAGTTGCCGCGGCGCGTTTCATCGTTCCTCCATCTCCCTTCCAGCATGGTGCAACCGCAGGCCAGTGACTTCGTAACCTTGAAGCTCATTCTCCTGAATGGATTGCCGATAGAGGCTCTAGGCCTTATCCCGGCTGCTGAGCGGTTGCGTGTCTTCGCTGCCCGGGGCGGACCTCGCGGGCCGGAAGCGCACAGACCCATAAGGCGGACGAGTATGAAGGAGTTTTCATAAGGCGATCCTGCATTGCGGCAACCATTTATATTCTCATGCACCTCTGTTGGAGCGGGCCTACGGCCACGGCGCAGAGCATGGAGGACCTGAACCTTCAGATGCATGGCTATGCCACCCAGGGATTCATCTACACCACCAACAACAACTGGAACACCGCAGACACGACCGACGGCAGCCCGGCGTGGACCGAGGCGGTCATTAACGTCACCGTCCAGCCCCGGCCCAAACTGCGCATCGGCGTGCAGCCGCGATTTTTCTGCTCGGCAACTATGGCAACCAGATCACGCTGGACTGGGCGCAGGGAGACTATAAGGTCAACGAGCGCTTCGGCTTTCGCATGGGCAAGGTCAAGACACCGATCGGTCTGCTGAACGAGACGCAGGACATCGATTCGGTGCATCTGTGGGTGCTGCTGCCCCAGTCGCTGTACGCGATTGCCAACCGGAACTCGATTTTGTCGCACTACGGCGGCGTGGTCTACGGCACAATCCCGCTGGGCGACTCCTTCGGTGAGCTGGAGTACCGCGCCTACGGCGGCCAGCGCGTGCTCAGCTCGGACGACGCAGTCTTCCAGACGGTGCGGGACAAGGGCATCTCGCTGCCCAATGGGGCCACCGGCCCCATGTACGGCGGCACGCTGCGCTGGCAGACCCCGCTGCGCGGTCTGATGGCCGGCGCCAGCGAAGACTCCGAGCACACCTCCGGCGCGGCCGTTCTGGGCGCTCTGAATGGAAGCCTGCAGGCGACCCACTTTTACCAGCCCTACCTTTATGGGATCTACGAGCGCAACAAGTTGATGGTGGGGGGCGAGTACACGCGCCAGGCCCTGCAAAAGACCACGTCATTTGTGGGCGGTCCCACCATCTTCATCCCCAAGGACCAGCGCGCCTGGTATCTGATGGCCAGCTACAAACTCTCTGAGCGCCTGACCGGCGGCATGAACTTCAGCTATTCGCTGGACCGCCAGTTGCCCGTCTCCAACGCGCGTTATCAGAAGGACTGGACGCTCTCGGCGCGGTACGACGTCGATAGCTATCTCTATCTCAAGGCCGAACAGCACTTTGTCGATGGCTCGGAGTTCGGATACAGCACTTCGGACAATCCCGGCGGGCTCAAGCCCAATACGCGGATGACACTGCTGAAGATTGGAGTGAGCTTCTGATGAAAACGAATGCAGGAACACCCAAAAAATCTCGAATCCTGACTCTCCTCTTCGGTTTGCTCATTCCGGCACTGGGCGGTGCGCATGCGCAGGTTGTGATCATCGCGAATCCCAATGTGAGCGTGTCCAGCGTCTCCAAATCCGAACTGCGCGACATCTTTATCGGGGCCTCCACCAGTCTGAAGGACAGCATGCAGGTGACGCCGGTGCTGCTGAAGCAAGGGGCCGTGCAGAACGAGTTTCTCAGTCTCTATATCGGCAAGTCCGACTCCGGGTTCCGGGCCGGCTGGCGCAGCGTTCTCTTCTCCGGTCAGGGCATGATGCCAAAGACACTGGATTCTGAGGCTGCGGTGGTGGAGTATGTGGCGCACACGCCGGGCGCAATCGGGTACATCGGACGGTCTGCACCGCATGAAGGGGTAAAAGTCCTGGCCGTGAGGTGAGTCGGTGACTCCAACTTTGCAGATGAAGCACAGCATCCGGGCACGCATCCTGGCGATTCTGGGGATGCTGGCTGTGGGATATCTGCTACTGCTCGCACTGGAGCAGTTTACCGCCGGCGCCACGCAGCGGCACATGGACCGGATGTCCACCTCCGTTTTTCCGGCGGCGCTGAGCGTGCGCGACGCGGAGGCCTCCTTCGACCAGATGACGAAGCGCTACAAAGAGGCAGTGCTGATCGAAGACCCGGGCACGTTGGCTATCGCCGACAAGGATGCCGACGCGGTGGAAGAACACCTGACCGGGCTGCGCGGCTCAGTAGCGCCATTTCCCGAACTAGCCCGCAGCGCCGACGATCTTTTGACTCAGTTTTCGGATATCCGCTCGCGTTCGCGCGAAACCTATGGCGCCCTGCTGGCCAGCAAGGACAATGTGACAACGGACCTGCAGAGCCAGGTCGTGGCCCTGGCCTCGGATGACCGCAACATGGCCGCCGCAATGCAGGCACTGGATCAATCGATCGGCAGCCAGTTTCAGGGCGAGCTGAGCGCCATCGACCTGTGGTCCGTCCGTTCCAGCATCGCCGGTTCTGTGATGTTGGGAATCGCCCTGCTGGGATGCGCCGGCGCGTGGTGGGTGCTGCAATACAAGGTGATCCTGCCGCTGCACGGACTTGCCGGCCGCATGCGGGACATAGCCGAGGGAGACGGCGATCTGACCGCCCGCGTGGAGGTGCATGAGCGCGACGAACTGGACGAGGTGGGACACTGGTTCAACGTCTTCATTGAACGCATCGAGCAGATTGTCCTGCGCGTGTCGGAGAACGCGCGCGCCCTGAATGAGGCCGCCACCGGCCTGGCCGGGATCGCGCACGAAACCGCCTCGCAGTCCGCCATGCAGCAGGACCAGGCGGCGCACATTACCGTGAGCATGGGCGAGATCTCCACCGCGGTGCATCAGATCAGCGAGACCACGCAGAACGCGGCGCGCGACGCCCGCAAGGCCGAGGAGAACGCCCACGCCGGCGGCCAGACCATCCAGTCCACCGTCTCCACCATTCAGCAACTGCTGGCGGCCAACCAGGCGACTGCGACCAAGATTGAAGAACTCGGCCAGGCCAGCGATGCCATTGGAACGATCATCGGCGTGATCGACGACATTGCCAATCAGACCAGCCTGCTGGCCCTCAACGCCAGCATCGAGTCGGCCCGCGCCGGGGAACACGGACGCGGCTTCGCGGTGGTCGCGGCGGAGGTCAGACGGCTCGCCGAACGCACCAGCCGCGCCACCAAGGAGGTCGACCAGATGGTGCGCGCCATTCAGGCGGGGACCGCGGAGGTGGTCGAGGCCATGCGCTCCAGTATGAGTCATGTGGAGAGCGGCGTCGGCTCGGCACGCTCCGCAGGAGACGCGCTGGCCAGCATCATCCAGGGATCTGAGGCGTTGCAGAAGAGGGTCACACAGATCGCCACCGCATCCGCCCAGCAGTCGTATGCGACCGAATCGGTGAACGCCAACCTCAACGAGATTTCCAGCATCATCGAACGTACGACCAACAGCTCCGCGCGTTCCGTCGTTGCCTGCGACCGCCTCTCCAATCTGGCGGCAGACCTGAATGAGCTGGTTGGCTCCTTCATGGTACGCAATACGCTGTTGTCCTCCGGTGGGCAAAACAGCGCCTATTACGCAAGCGAGACCCCCGCGCAGTCCACGGCCCCGGTGCTGGGCCTGTCACGTCGGGGTCCCTCCGCGGCTCTCAACGCGTCTGTAGCGCTCAAGCCGTGATTCCATCCCTGAACAACGGCGCAAGGACCTTCAGGACACTTCACGGGGCTTGCTGTCGTCCAGGTGCGCATCTATGACCGCGGTAGACCATTGCATCGGTTTCGGCGCGATCAGAGGCCGGAGGCTTGAATGGCTGCCAGAATCCATCGCAGCAGCAGTTGCGGAGCGCAGCCCAGAAGCACCACAAGGGCGGCAAGCAAGAGCATAATGACCTGGCTGAGAATTGGCGTTCGTATCTCCCTGGCGCCGGAAGCGGGAGCTGCAACGTAGACTCGCTTGAGCACACGCAGGTAGTAGTAGAGCGCGACGGCGCTCATGGCGATGGCCAAAACGACCAGCCAGAGCAGGCCTATCGACCCCGGCGCGGCGTTCAGCACAGATACAAAAAGATAGAATTTGGCGAAGAACCCGGCCAGGGGTGGAATCCCCGCCAGCGAGAGAATAAAGATCGCCAGGCAAAACGAGAGCACGGGCGCTCGTCTGCCGAGCCCGTCGAAGTTCGAGAGATCGTCGCCGCCCGTTTGTTGCTCGACAACCGCAATCACGCCAAAGGCGCCAAGCGTCGCCAGAGCGTAGGTCACAACGTAATAGAGCAGTGCGGCAAGGCCCTGTTCGGCGTGAGCCACGACTGCCAGCAGCATGGTGCCCGCGTGCGCGATGGCCGAGTAGGCAAGCAATCGCCGCAGACTGGTCTGGCGAATGGCGACCAGGTTCCCCAGCAGCATGGACGCTGCGGCCATCAGGGCCAGCACCGGGACCCAGCCGCGCACAAGATGCGGCAAAGCGGCCGTGCCTTCCGCACCCACAAAGCCCAGCGCCATCACCTGGAAAAAGATAAAGAAGCTGGCGACTTTGGATCCGGATGCGATGAACGCAGCGCTGGGAGCGGGCGCGCCCTGGTAGACGTCCGGTGCCCAGAAGTGGAATGGAGCAGCCGCGACTTTAAACCCAAGGCCGATCGCAGTGGTGACGATGGCGACGACCAAAAACGGGCTAATGGCCGGCCCGCGAATCGCGATGGCAATGTGCGGCAGACTGGTGGAATTCGACAGGCCGTAGAGCAGGCTGAATCCAAACAGCAGGAACGCCGCCGACACACCGCCGAAGAGATAGTACTTCAGCGCGGCCTCCGACGACTGCGCGCTGCGTTTGTCGAAGGCCGCAAGAATGTAGAGCGACAGGCTCAACAGCTCCAGCGAGATAAACAGGACCAGCAGGTCCTCTGTGCCTGCCAGAAACATCATTCCAGCGGTCGCAACCAGAAGCAGCAGGACAAACTCGCCAACGTGTTCCGTGAAGGTCGAGTCCACAAAGAGCAGCAGCGTGAGAATTGTCAGCGCGAGCAGTACGATCTGGACCAGACGTGTCAGCGGATTCGCAATGAGCATCCCGTCGAGAATGCTGGCCGCCTCCTGCGCCAGCAGAATCCGCGCAATCGCTCCCGCGCAGCCAATCGATGCAAGACCAGCGGCAACAGCGAACCGGACGCGCGTGCTGCATCTGCGCAGAACCATCAGGTCGGTTGCCATCACGATCAGCGCCGTGGCTACGACAATAACCTCCGGCAACGCGAGACGCAGCAACTGCGCATAGTTGATTGCGGTCATTGCCAGCTCCCTTTGCGCAAGCCTTCAAACAGCGGCGAGTTCAACGCAGGAACGATGACATTCAGAAGCGCCTGCGGATAAAGTCCGATTAGCACACTCGCACCCATCAGGATCATTGCGCCGATGCGCTCGGGGTACGAGATCGGCGGCAACGGAGGATTCGGCGGCGCGGATTCGACTTCCGCCTCCGCAAAAAATGCCTTTTGCAGCGCGCGCCAGATGTACACCACGCCGACAATAAGACCGAATCCCGCGCAGACTGCAAACAGGGGATACGCGCGCCAGACTCCGATCAAGATCATCAACTCCGCCACAAACCCGCTGAACCCGGGCAGGCCCATGCTGGCCATCCCGGCAATCACAAAGGTGACTGCGGCAAAGGGAATGACTTTGTTGAGGTTCATTGGACCCAGCGCCGCCAGATCGCGGGTATGGGTGCGGGCATACACCATGCGGCCTACCACAGCGAAGAGCAGTCCCGCAAGAATGCCATGCGAGAACATCTGCAGTACCGCGCCGGAGATTCCAATCTGGTTCAAGGTCATCAGACCGAGCAGGATGAAGCCCATGTGGCTGACGCTCGAATAGCCGATGACGAATTTGAAGTCTTTCTGAACCAGCGCGACCAACGCGCCATAGACAATCCCGATGACTGCGAGCAACGCAAAAACATCGCGCCATGAACCAAAGCCCATCACATGGAAGCTCCACGGCCCCAGGCCAAGTGGGAACAGCGTCATGGCCACGCGCAGGCAGCCGTAGGCGCCCAGCTTCATGACCACACCGGCAAGCAGCATGGAAGCAGCTGTGGGCGCGGCGACGTGGCCCGTCGGCGCCCATGTGTGGAGGGGCCACATGCCTGCAAGAACCGCAAAGCCGGCGAATACCATGGGAAACGCCAGCATCTGAAAGTGCAGCGAAAACGGAAACTGTGCCAGATCGCCAAGCGAGGCGGTCTTTGCGCCGGCCGCAACATATGCCGCGATAAGTCCGATAAGAACCATCGCGCTCCCGGCGAAGGAGTAGAGCGCAAGTTTCATTGCGCCATACTCTCGGCGCGTCGAACCCCATATGGCAATCAGGAAATACTTTGGGACAATGACAAGCTCGTAAAAGACGAAAAGTAGCAATAGGTCGTAGCTAAGAAATACTCCATAGACCGCACCAATCAGTAACAAATAAAACGCGAAGAATTCCTTGGCTCGATCTGCAATGTTCCAGGAAAAAAGAATTCCGGTAATCGCGATGATCCCCGTCAGCAGCAGCAGAGTCAGGCTGATGCCGTCTGCCGCGAGGCGATACTCGATGCCAAGAGGTGGAATCCACGGCACGCGAGCGACGGTCAGCATCTCTCCGGTCCGGTGCAGCAGGAAATACGTAAGCGTAATACCGAACCCAACCAACGCCGTCAGCAGCGCAAGGATGCGCGCCAAGGCCACGCTGCCCCTGGGCAGCAGGAGCTGTGCAGCCGCTCCCAGAAATGAGATGTAGATCGTCCAGGCAAGCATATTCAGAACACCACGTTCCGTTGTCGATCAAAACTTTAAATGTTGCACCATCTGGATTACGGTATTGTTAATTGTCCCGAGAAGCAGTTGTGGATAGAGGCCCAAAGCAAACATCATGCCGATCGTGGGCGCAAGAACGATCCGCTCGCCCGCAGTCAGATCGGGTAGACGTATCCATCGCTCATTGAGCGGCCCGGAGAAAACTCGCTGAAGAATTCCAAGAACAAAGATTGCAGTTACAAGCAGTCCTATGACTGCGAGCGACGTTGCCCAGGTAACGAGCGGAAATGAACCTTTAAAGATCAGGAACTCTCCGATAAAACCATTCAGGCCGGGCAGACCCAACGACGAGAATAGTGCGATGCCCATGAGTCCGGTAAAGACTGGCGCGACCTTGCGCAGGCCCCCAAAATCATCCAGACCACGCAATCCGCCACTTCGTTTTTCCAGCATGGCGACGAACCAGAACAGCGTTGCGGCGGTCAGCCCATGATTGAACATCTGTAGAAAAACGCCATTCATCGCTGCATACTTCTCGGCAGTCAAGGCCGCATCGCCTCCTGTAAATTTCACGATCACAAATATTCCCAGCAGGCAATAGCCAAGGTGATTGATTGAAGAGTAGGCGAAGATGCGCTTCAAGTCCTTCTGGGCAAGCGCGGCGTAGGCGGAGAGGACAATGGTCGCCACCGCCAGCCACAGGAGAGGCGTCAGAACTACCTGCATCTGCGCACCAAAGATGGGTAGAAGAATGCGGAGAAAACCGTAGACTCCCATCTTCGACATCGCGCCGGTTAGGAGAATTGTAGTTCCGGTAGGCGCTTCACAGTAGGCGGAGGGAAGCCATGTGTGAAACGGGAACAGCGGGACTTTGACAGCGAAGCCAAGGAACGCTCCGATAAAGAGGACCAGCGCCATATGCTCCGGCGCGAACCTGTGCCAGGCCAATTTGTCAACTACATCTGGTATAAGCTGGCCGTTCTGCGCAAGCGCCGCAAGGTCGATGAAGTCGAATTGTTTAACAGCAAGGAATATGGCTAGAAACGCCAGCAGCAATGCGATGCTTCCGACCATCATATAAACCAGAAACTGTGTGGCAGCCTTGGTGCGGCGCGGCCCGCCCCAAAGCCGGATAAGGAAAAAAGCTGGAACCAAACTGAGCTCCCAATAGATAAACCAGTGAAAGAAATTCAAGGCAGTGAAGGTCCCAAAGAGACACGCCTGCAGAATAAGTACAAGGGAATAATAGAGCGCTACTCTCTGCTGAATCTGCCACGAGGCAACAATTGCGATGGGAACCACAATGGAACTAAGCAGCAACATCAGCAGTCCGAGTCCATCAATACCGACGTGATACTCCACGCTTAGATACGAAATCCAGGCGTGCCGCTCTTGAAACTGAAGACTCCCAGATGACGAATCGAAGTGGCGCCATAAGATAAGGGTAAGCACGAACGCAGCAAGACTAAAGGCCAGCGCCGTCCAACGAACTGCATTCTTGTTCTGACCGCTAAGCGCAAGCAGAATGAGCGCGCCGGCAACTGGCACGATCGTGAGAAGTGTGAGCCATGGAAAGGCGATCATACCTTCGCCCCCCAAAGCAGAAATATGACAAGCGCGATGAGCGCACAACCGATGATTCTCATATAACTCTGGACCTGGCCATCCTGCAGCAGGGAAAGAATCTGACCGCCGAGACTAATGTCTTGGCAACCCTCATCGAAGCTTGAGTTCACTACGGATGCGTCAAGGAAGTTGTCCAGCCATGCAACACCGAGGACAAGATACGACACGGTCTGCACCGCGCCGTTCCAGACCCTTCGATCGAGCCAGTCGGAGAGCCAGGCAGCCCATACATTCAGGCGGAGAACCGTCGCCCCATAGAGTGCATCGATGTAACAGGCTTGGCCCAGAACGGTAAAGATAGTCGGCCGCAGCTTCTCCAATTGGTCCATACTATTGGAGCTATCCATCGTCCTGCGTCCATAGAACCACCAACCAAGTCCAAGTCCGCATAAGACGAGTAGTGACGAGAAGATCATTACTTGCAGAACGCCAAAGCCGAAGAATGCGGCAAGATTAAGCGTAGCTGGCTTGCCGTCGAGGAACGATTGAAACCATGGCCATGCGGGCGTACCGATCAGTCCAAGCAGCATGGCGAGCGCAGCAAGTATCACCAGGGGGATCGTCATGATTGCGGGGCTTTCGTGCGGCTGGGGCGGTGCGTAACGCGAGTCTGTTGAGTTAGGGGAATGGAGTAAGTCGTGGCTTGCCCCCGCCAGATGTGCATTACCGCCAAACACATAGTAGAGCTGGCGCGTCATATAGAAGGCGGTGAGCAATACGCCGAAGGCCCCCATATAAAACGGGGCTCGAGAGACGCTCCAGAAAAGCGCGGAGCGGAGAATCTCATCTTTACTCCAGAAGCCGGAGAAGAGCGGGAAACCGCAGAGCGCAAGCATACCCACGGCATATGCCGCAAAGGTGATGGGCATGAGTCTTCGCAGACCGCCCATGCGACGGATGTCCTGTTCGCCGCTGCATCCGTGAATGACCGAGCCTGCGCCGAGGAAGAGCAAGGCTTTAAAAAATGCGTGAGTAATTAGATGAAACATTCCCACTGCAACGCCACCAACGCCCAGACCCATCATCATGTAGCCAAGCTGCGAGATGGTGGAATAGGCGAGAATTCGCTTGATGTCAAATTGCGCAACGGCGATCAACGCGGCAAAGACAGCGGTGGATGCGCCGACCCAGGTAACTACTTGCAGCGCGGCGGTTGGGCCGAGGGAGTTACTCGCGTGTACGCTCATCAACGGATAGATGCGCGCAACAAGAAATACTCCGGCCGCAACCATAGTCGCCGCGTGAATCAGCGCACTCACGGGCGTCGGACCCTCCATTGCGTCCGGTAGCCAGACATGGAAGGGGACCTGTCCGGACTTACCTGCCGCGCCGCAAAAGATAAGCAGTGCGATCCCTGTAGAGGCCGCCAAACCTATAACGGTTGACTGCGCCGCGAGAAGGATAAGCGCCGAACGTTCGAGACATCCGGCCCCGCCGTCGTAAAAAAGTAGAGTGCCTGTATTTGCATACAGCCAGACCATTCCCAATAAAAAAGCGAGATCGCCGATACGTGTAGTGATAAATGCTTTCTTGGCAGCCGCAGCGGCTTTCGGATTGCTGTACCAAAATCCGATGAGCAGATAGGAGGTGAGTCCCACGATCTCCCAGCACATAAAGAGCAAAAGTAAGCTATTCGCGATGACTACGCCCAGCATGGCCCCGGCGAAGAGCGCCATAAAGCAGAAGAAGCGCGTAAAGTTCTCGTCATGGGCCATGTATCCGACACTGTAGATTAAAATCAGCAGGCCAACAAAAGTGACCATTAGAAGCATCAATGCGGTCAGTGGATCAAGCATCCAGCCCAACTTCAGCCACTGGTTGCCGAACTGGAACCAGCGGAAGTTGACCGTTAGGACCTGTTCACCAGCGTGATTGCCGAGCACATGCAAAAATGCGTCAATGGAGAGCAAGAAGGAGAAAGCCACGGAACCGATGGCCAGCGTTGCGGCAGCCATGCGGTTGCGCCGGCCCAGCAAAGCGCCGATTCCCGCTGCGAGTATCGGCAATGCGGGCACCAGCCACAGGTTTTGAACGATCCAGGTCATTGAGTAAATAAATGCGAATAATTATCGGTTATACAACCATGAAAATTGTTGATGTCTACGGACGAAATACAGAGATTCTGACCCTTCGACTACGCTCAGGGTCAGAATGACGACGCTGAGTTAGTATGACGGTGGCAGTTATCCTTTCAGGGAATTCATCCGGTCTAAGTCGGTGGTTCTGGAATGGCGGTACGCAGCGAGAATAATAGCCAGACCGACTGCTGCTTCCGCTGCCGCGACGCTGATGGAAAAAAGTGCGAACATGATCCCGGTTAAGGCTGAGGGGGCCGGACCATACCTCCAGAATGCGATGAAGTTCAAGTTGGCCGCATTGAGCATAAGTTCAATTCCGATAAGGACAAGAATTGCATTGCGTCGTATTAAGGCCCCGGCAAGGCCAATGGAAAAGAGAAGCGACGAGAGGAGCAAGTAGCTTTGCAAGGAGGTCATTTCATCTCCTCCTTGTGGCCCATTGCAATGACTACGGCACCGATGAGGGCCGCGGTCAGCAGCAGACCCATGATCTCCAGCGGCAGGACGAATCGATGCATTAGCCGGTCGCCAATCTGTTGCACCGTGGCGACAGGTTGCGGCGGCAGGCGTGGCGCGGATGCCGTGCCGGAACAGACTGCACGCGCAAGAACCGCGAAGACGGCGGCGGCTACGACGCAGCCCCAGATCCACTGAGAAGAGAAGACAGGCGAGGTCGCCGATTCCGGGCTGTGCGTCATCATAATGGCGAAGACGGCTAGAATTGCCACGGCGCCCACATAGACCATGATCTGCGTGAGCCCAACAAATTGCGCTCCAAGCTGCAAATACAACGCGGCCACGCCGGCAAAGCCCACCGTCAGCGCAAGAACGCAGTGGACTGCGTTGCGCAGGCCCATGGATGCCGCCGTTCCGGCAACCGTTAGCACAGCGAGGACCATGAAGGATGCGGTCATTTTGATAACTAGATCGAAGTGCGATTCAACTTTGCAATATCTCTGCTTGGCTAATATTTCGTTCCGCAAACAAAATGCGGGGGTTCTTCCCCTTCGCAGGCCCAGGGGCAGAATGACACTTTATGTAGAGCAGCTCTCAGGATGACAGCAAGAACAGACAACGTCAACGGCGGTCGTTCGCTCCCGCGAACGATAACCCACCCATCGCGATAGAACCGCGATGAATGGGGCACCCGAAACCCTACCCTTTCTCAATGGCGCGATGGATGGGGCACCCAGCCAACATTACGATATATTCCCCCATGAAAAGAGGGCGAACTTAAAGCCCGAATATTCCGTATAGTAGCCGGCGATGATCTCCGATTCGCCTTCGCGACCGGCGGCGCGGACACTTCCACGGAAGCCGCTCCGGCGCGCGCCGTTCCTGGCGACGCGAGCGGCCAGGACGCCGGTCAGAGTACGCCTTCGATCTGTGCGAAGATCTGTTCGTCGGTG
>Ga0187867_10003788_pt1 | contig 11933 bp, 7 predicted proteins | sample June2016WEW_13_1_FD_132976 | JGI IMG/M metagenome (GOLD analysis project Ga0187867, IMG submission 132976) | Peatland microbial communities from SPRUCE experiment site at the Marcell Experimental Forest, Minnesota, USA - June2016WEW_13_10 | ecosystem: Environmental > Terrestrial > Soil >... | reverse complement strand
CCCGCCGGACCCGTCACCGTAACCACCTACCCCAGCCATGCCTACGGTGTGAGGATCAACCAGGGCGGCCCGATTCGCCCACCGAACCGGCAAACTCGCTGGTCAGAGGCGGAGCCTCACTGGTTCAGTGCGGGAAGTATCGGGGACGATGAGCCACAGGCGCGGCCAGGCCGCGTTCAGGTCCAGTCCGTAGGCGCGTTCGATCCGGACGTGGCAGGCGCGGAGCCGGTCCCCGATCCAGGTCGGGCGGTCAGCCTCGATCAGGCAGATCCGGTCGGCCCGGGCGATCGCCTTGCGCACCTGGGCGGGCGTGCTGTCCGGGTCATCGGCGATGGCCTTGGCCTTCCGGGAGCGGTCCCGCCGCCAGTTGGCGAGCCACCTGGCGGGGGCGTGCCTGCCGGGCAGCGTCCACAGCATCTCGATGAACCGGCCGCCTGCCGCCGCGGCCAGGCCGGCGAGCACCGACCCGGCGAGGACCGCGGCGATGATCAGCACGGTGCCGCCGGCCGATTTCAGCGTGGAACTGGCCGCCCATGCCGCGATCTTGCGGCTCAGGTCTGGGTAGCTGAGGGCATGGTCCTGGCCGAGTACGGCCGCCACGATGACGGCGCCGAGGTACAGCAGCCCGGGGATGGCGAGCAAGGCTACCCAGCGGTCGGCGAGTTTCTTGCCGATCTCTCCCAGGAAACCGGTCATTCCGGCAACGGCCCCGGCACGAGCGGCTCGCCGGTAACTCCGCAGACTGACGGTTGCTGGCCGGCCCTCACTCTCCCGCGGCCTGCACAGCGATTGCGGGGGCGGGGGCAGGTCCACCACTGCGCGCCTGTTCCTGCCCCGCCGCCTGGCAGCGGCTGGTAAGACCGCGTGGCGCCCGGGTACAGGCCCTGACCCTCGACACGCCGCACCATGTCGTCGAGCACATCGAGATCGGCCTCCAGTTCCGGGCCGACCCGGCCGGCCTTAAGAGATTCCTCGGCGCGCTTGTACACGGGTTCCATGTTCTGCCGCTGCGCCATCTCCTGGAGGGCGCTATCGCCGAGCTCACGGCAGAAAGCGGCAATTTTCACGGTCAGGTCCATTTTTAACGCAAACCTCGCATCCCGCCCCGGTGAGGCCCCACTGGGCTACTTTGCCCATTGTCCGGCCAGGGTAAGGCACCCCACTTGTGACGTGATCCTAATTCGCCCAAGCCAGGGCCACAGGAAGCGGCTGCCGCGCAGAGCGCCGTTGTTAATGGCGCGCGAAATCGTGTTGGTGACGAGCGTGGGTGACGGACAACGTCAGCCGACAGCGCAGGCCGGAACGGTGTTACGTGGTATCGAGGCTGGGTGTTCACGCCCGTGTCTCAGTACAGAGGCTGGGTGTTCACGCCCGTGTCTCAGTACCGACGGCGCTGCCTTGCCGGGTGTTACTGGTATCCGCTGTCGGCCGGTAAGTTAGTTTCACCGTCTACAGCCCAGACCTCCATCCCGGGCAATCTCGGGTGTTTGCGGTTTGGGCGGCAGGTTCTCTGGCGCCCCGCCGCTGGCTGCCGTTTCACATTTGCGGGGACCTGATCGCGAACGGGAGCCGGGGAGGCTGGCGCTGAGGTGACGGACATGCGAAGCCGTGCTGAGGTGCTGGCCTGTACCGCTTCAAAACTAGTCGTATGGCGTCTGACCTGGTGTTCATGAGATCAGCTACGCCGCGTGGAAGTACTCGTTTATCATGCCGCCGAGCACCTTCCGCCGCTGGACTGGCAGGTCCAGCGGCTGGCTCGCTTGGCCGTCGTGGTCGGGTGGTCGTTGCTGGCGGGACTGGTGCGGGCGGTGGCCGTTGTAATGGCCGACATACTCGCCCAGTACCGATCGCAGGTGCCGTTCGCTGTAGATGAGCATCCGGCCGGTGCACTCTGCTCGTGCGGTGCGTACCCATCTCTCGGCATAACAGTTCGCGCGAGGGGTCCGCGGCGGAGTCTTCACTACGGTCACGCCCTGGTCGGCGAAGATCGCATCGAAGGGACTGGTGAACTTGGCGTCGCGGTCCCGGATGAGGAAGCGGAACGGCGAGATCCGGTGGCCGAGGTCCATAAGCAGGTTGCGGGCTTGCTGGGAAGTCCACGTGCTGTCCGGGTGGGCGGTCACGCCCAGGACGTGCACGTGCCGGGTCTTCACCTCTATGACGAACAGCACGTACAGGCGCCTGAGGAAGATCGTGTCCACCTGGAAGAAATGACACGCCAGCAGCCCACCAGCCTGAGTGCGCAGGAACGCCCGCCAGGAAGTGTCCACGTTCCCCGGGGCCGTCGCCCGCCGCCGGGCGCGCAGGATCCGCCGCACGGTCGCTTCGCTGACCCGGTGGCCGAGCCGGCGCAGTTCACCGTGCACCCTGCGGTATCCCCAGGCCGGATTCTCCCGCGCCAGCCGCAATATCAGGTCGCGGATGTCCTGGCTGGTCCGCGGGCGGCCGGGCGGGTTCGGGTACGTCCGCTTGCGGGTGATCAGCCCGGCGGTGCCATGCCAGCAGCGTGCCCGGGCTGACCAGCCGGCTGCCACGTAGCACGGCTGGCAGCAGCCGGGCCAGCGCCGCCAGGACCGCCCGGTCGGCCCAGTCTGGCTTCGGGCGGGCGACCTGCCGCCGCAGCACAGCGACTTCATGACGGAGCATCATGATCTCCGCGTCTTTGGACGCCTGGCTGCGGCCGAGCAGCACCAGCCAGCCGAAGACCCGGATCATGATCAGGTAGAGCAGGCGAAGGGACACAGGCCGCGATCTTGCCGCAACCAGCTCATCCGGCCAAACCGCAGGTCACTGCATCTATGTCAGTCTTGAAGTGGTACAGCCGTCTTTCGTGTCGGCCTGGCCGCCGAGCATGTTTTATGCGGATGGAGTCTATGACCGGATGCGGCCGTCGCGGCCGAGGGTGCGGCGCGGCGCGTTCTTGTATGCTTCCGGGCTCTCCACGGGCCGCACGCCGTCGGTGCGCACAGCCAGCGGTGCAGTTCTGCCACCCCGCGCCGGGCCGGTCAGGCGCCGAAGTGTGCGTAGACGGCCCAAAGTGATGGTTTAGCCGGCCATTCATCGCGCATCCGGCGCGTCTGGTCATGCAGCACGGCCGGCACGGCGTCCGTGCTGCCGGTATTCCTGACGGCCTGGTAGACCCGGCGCGAAATACTCGCCTCCCGGCCGTCGACCACCGGCATCGCGGGATTGTCGTAGGACGACCATAGAGTCGCCACGACATGACGGTATCCCGCGACCTGGAACGCCGCGCCGAGGTGAACCGACTCATCGCTCAGCGCCGGACCTGTGCGCGCCGTCTCGCACGCTGACAGGAAGGCCAGGTCGGCGCCCGGCAGGTCCAGCGCAATGAGCTGCGCGACGGTGAGCGCGCGGTCTTGATGGTCGTAGACGAGCAGTCCGCTGTCTGAGGGACTGGCGATGTCGGCACGGGCATGGCATGCGAAGTGCGCGACGGCGTGGCCAGGCAGTGCGGTAAGCACGGCTGCACGGTTTGCCTCCGGGCCGGTCAGCGTGTCGATCTCGCCGCCGAACAGGTTACGTAGCAGTTCCAGGTCGTCTGCTGCGCCGGCCAGGTCGGGGCAGCCCGGCGCCTGCGGCAGGCACACCGCCAGCACGCGGCGTTCGCTGTGAGGTGCTGGCCGGCTGCGGGAGTGGGCCAGCGCGCGGATCGTCGGGGTGTACGACGACGTGACCATGTCAATGACGCCGGGACCCGGATCCTGGCCGGCCGGGGTCGCGGCGTGCAGCGGAAGCAGGCCCAGTGGCCCGGCGGCCGACCACCACAGCCGTGGCGGCGGTTGCGGGGCGGGCGGTGGGTGGTCCAGGTCGAGATGCTGGAGCACCGGCCCGGCGATTGCGGTCCAGAGCCAGCCGAGCACCTGGGTGATCGCCGATTCCGCTTCCCGGCGGTCCCGGAGCGAGGCGTCTGCATCCTGGGCTGCCGCCACGGCGGCATGGAATGTGCTGGCGTGCTGTCCGGCGGCGAAGGCAGTTAGCCCCGGGAGCGGGATGGGGATGACCCCCGCCTTGGTCACCGCCAGCGCGTACGAGGCGATGTCGCTGGCAGCGATCATGACGACCGGATCGCTGGCCGCCGTGCTGAGCAGGCTGTCCAGCTCCGGACGACGGCGGAAGCCGGCGAATTCGGGATCTTCGCGTATCTGGCCGGTCAGCCGCCGGAGTTCCGTGGCGTCCGCCTGCCTGCGTTCGGCCCGGCGGCCGGCACCGATCCCGGAGACGCCTGCCTGGTAACCGACCGCTCCCGATAGGTCGCTCGCGAGGCTGGCCAGCAGTTCCTCGAACCGGGCCGCCTGTTCCGGGTGCCTGCGCCGCAGCGCGGCTATGTCGGGGCGCGCGTCGAGGATCTGGGCCAGCAGGATGCCGCGACCTTGTTCGAGCAGCAGTACGGCGCGTTCGGGTTCACCCAGTTCCGCCGCGCAGGCGGCGGCGTCGGACGCGAGGCCGGCGAACTGCGCGAGACGGCGCTCTTGATCCGGTCGGTTCAGCTCCAGCGGGGCAACGTTCTCCAGCGCGCTGACGGCACAGTCGAGCAGATCGAGTCCGGTGCGCATGTCCCCGCACGCGGCGGCCAGCCGGCCGCCTTCGGCCGCTGCCCGCACCTGCATGGCGGGCGAGGCGCCGGGCGCAAGCGCCGCGTCGCGGTAAGCGTTGATGGCCGGTACCAGCAGGCCGGGCTCGGTGAGATCCGGCTGCGCCGCTGCCAGCGCTTCAGCGAGCAGGAACAGCGCCACGGCGTGATCGGGACCGCCGGGCGGCATGGTATCCGCGGCTGCGCGTGCCGCGGCGACGGCCTCGCCGAGCGCTTGCGGGTCGGTCAGTGATTCATGCCTGGTCCGCAGCAGGATACTCAGGTTGGCCTGCCGGGCCGGCCGCGTGGGATGGCCGGGGGGTGTATCGCTGACCGCGTTCCGCCCCGCTGCGATCGCCTGGTCTAGGCTGTCGAGGTCGGACCGTGCCGCATGCTGCACGGCGAGCGCGTTGGACAGCGAGCTGAGCATCAGCGGGAGCGCCGGGTGACCGGCCGGAACCGAGCCGGCAGCGCTGCGGGCAGCGTCCACCGCCCGGTCAAGGCTCGCGGGAAGACCGGTCAGCTCGAAGTGGGCGAGCAGGACATTGCACAGCGCCTGCAGGACCTGAGCGCGCTGCGGATCGTCAGAGGGGACTTCGGCAGCGGCGGCTGTTGCCGCGCTGATCGCTTCCTCCAGGCTCTCCCGTGCTCCGGTCTGCTCGTACCTGACGCGCAGCGTGCTGGCCAGGTTGGCCATGTGACGTGGTCGTTCCCTGTGTCGCTCTGGGGTCATTTCCACGGCCTGGCGGGAGACCTCTACTGCCTCGTCCAGGTCCGCGGGCGGCCCGCCGCGGTCGTGGCTTGCCTGCAGCGCGTTTCCCAGGTTGGACAGGAACCCCGGGCGGTCGGGATGCCCGGCGGGCAGCCCGGATACTGCCGTGCGGGCTGTCCTGATCGCCTCGGCCAGCAGTTCCCGGTCGCCGGTGCGTTCGAAGCCGGCGTACAGGACCGTGCTCAGGTTGGAGACGAACCCGGGCCGGTCGGGGTCGTCGGCGGCCGCGACCTCGACCGCTTTGCGTGCCGCGGCCAGCGCACGGTGCAGGCTGTCGGTGTCATCCTTCCGTTCCAGGTGCACCCGCAGGGCTAGCGCCAGGTTGGATAGCCAGCCCGCCCGCAGCGCGGTGTCCCCCGAGTCCAGGTCGACTACCTGCTGCGCCAGGCTGATGGCCGCGGCGAGCGCGGCGTCGTCTCCGGTGCGTTCGAAGAGGGCACGGTGGACCAGCGACAGGTTCGTCAGCCTGGTCCCGGTCATGGGGTGACCTGGCGGCGTGTCGCGCACGGCCTGTTCGGCGGCCGCCAGTGCCTCTTGCAGGTCGGCAAGGCTGCCGGTCCGCTCCGCCCGGGTCAGCAGCGCCACGCTGAGGTTGGTCTGGTATGCGGCCCGGATGCGCGGCTGTCCGGCTGCGGTGCGCACCGCCTCGCGGTGCGCCTTGATTGCCTCGTCGAGTTCCGCGGGCATGCCGCGTACCTGCGCGCCGAAGTCCAGCGCGGTACCGAGGGCGCTCTGTGCCAGCGCGTGGTCCGGATGCCCGGCGGGCGCGGCGTCCGCAGCCTGCCTGCCGGCGGTGATAGCTTCACGCAGCGCCGTTTCACTGCCGGTGCGTTCGGCGAGGCTCCTGCGAGCGTGGGCCAGGTTGGCGAGCCGGCCCGCCAGGTCCGGGTGCGAGGAGGGCGTCCGCTCAACCGCCTCGCGACAGTACCGCACCGCCTCGGTGAGGACGGCGGCGTCTCCGGAGCCCTGGCCGCGGCTGTGCAACGCGGTGCCAAGGTCGGAAAGCACCCCGGACCGGCGCGGTTCGTCGTCCGGCAGTGCCTCCAGCGCGGCTCGGTACGCGGCGATCGCCTCATCCAGGCTGGACGGTTCAGCGGTCCGCTCATGATGGGAGTACAGCGCGGTGGCCGCGATGATCCGCACGGTTACGAAATCAGCGGCGTCCGCCGGAGCCGAGGCGGACGCCACCCTGGCCGCGGCGACGGCTTCTGTTACGTCCGCGCCGTCACCGGTCAGCTCGTAACGCTGAGTCAGCGCGCTGGCCAGATTGGCTAGCCTGCCAGGGAGCGCGCCGTCGGCCGCCTCGGTGGCCGCCACCGCCTGGCGGGCCAGATCCACAGCCTTCCCCGCGTCAGCCACCGAGCCAGTCCGCTCTGCGCGGGCACGGAACATGGGCCCGAGGTTCGCGACCGCGCTGATGCGGTCGGCGTCCTGTTGCGCTTCGCCGGCCGCCGCTGTCCCGGCCTCGATCGCTGCATCGAGAAGCACCGGGTCCCCGGTCGCGCCGCTTTCCTCGCTCAGGACGAGCGCGAGGTTCGCCAGCACATGACCTCGCGCGAGGCAGCCTGACAGCACCGACCGGCAGCGTTCGGCGGCCTCACGCAGGAGATGGATTCCGCCATGCCGCAGGTAAGCGCGCAGCAGCCGCCCGGACAGGTTCACCGCCACGATGCCCTGGACGGGATCGCCCGCTGGCAGCGCCAGGGCCGCGAGCCGCAGCAGGGTTAGCGCGGCATCGTCGAGAGTCGGCTGGTCGCACGCTATATCGGACCACGTGCCGGGTTCGCAGAAGACCGCAAGCCCGGCATCCCGGGCCAGGTTGCCAACCACCGCGGTCTGCCACGATGGCAGCGCTCCGGGCGCGGCCTCATCGGCGACCGCTGTCAGGGCCACCATGAGCGCAAGATCAGCCGCCCCGGAATCCGCCTCGCCGAGCAACCGGAAGCGGTATCCGCACAGCTCGGCGGCTGCCACCAGCCCGGCACCGTGTCTTGCGAGCCCGGCAGCCGACCCGGGCGCGGCGGCCGCCGCGACGACGGCGGTGACATCTTCAAGCGCTTGCGGTGCGAGAATCGCGGTCCGGTCTCCGCCCTGGATGAGGTCACGCAGTCGCGCGATGACGGCCTCGTCCGGCTCGGGCGCCCCGCAGATCCGCACGACTCGTCAATACGCCCGCCTCCTGACGCCCGTCAAGGGTCGGCTCGTTGTTCACGAGATAAGCAGTCTGCGGCGCGCTTGCATCGATCAGAACTGGCAGGTTCCGCCGCTGGTACCTCTTGATGGCGCGATCGCTTGTGTTCGGGCGCTCGTAACGCAGGGCAGAACCTGCAGGTGCGCTCCCCGTCTACTTCCCTGCGTGCACGACAAGCCGGGTCGTTCGTCAGGTGCCCACGTGGAGGTACCCGGCCCACAGGAGGGCATGCGCGGGTACCGGTCGCGGACTTCCCGGACGGCGTCGTGCAGGGCGCATGCGGCCAGATCGGTGTCGAGTGCGCCTGCCGCCGTACGCAGGCCCCGGTAGAAACTGGCTGCCATCTGCGGGGCGGTGGCGTCGTGAACCTCCCAGAGGGTGCCAATGACATGCCGCGCGCCGACAAGGAGGAACGCTGAGGTGAGATGGATCGCCTCATCGAGCAGATCCGTGTCCGCGGTGTAAGCCGTGCGGCAGGCCGACAGGAACACGAGCCGCAACCGGTCATGCTGGATGGGCTCGAGGCTGCGCACGGTGAGCGGCGCGGCCTCATGGTCGTGGAGGTAGAGCAGGCTCTGTGACGGATCGCTGGGATGACTCACGGCGTGACAGGCGAAGTGGGCGATGGCACACTCCGGCAGGTAGCTGAAGACGCCGGCCCGCGTTGGCGGCGTGCCAGCGGCCTCGGTGCCCGGACCAGCCGGCTCAAGCAGGATCACCGGGTCGGGGAGCAGGGACCGGATGGCGCTGAGCTCCCCGGGCACGCCAGGCAGCGGGCCGCCGCCGCCCGGTAGGCCGGGCGTGACGGGCATCCCGACAATGAGGGAACGAGGACGCCCCGGACGGCTGCGCGCGTGCTGCCTGGCATATGCCAGGGCGCGGATCGTCGGGGTGTAGGAGGAGACGACCCGGTCGATGACGGTGCGGCCGGCCTCGCGGTCCGCGTGGTGCCCGGCCGCGTGGATGGGAAGCAGCCCGAGCAGGCCGCCAGGCGCCCACCACACCCTGGGCCAGGCGGCTTCACCCGCCGGAGGGACCCTGTTGTATTCCGTGACATGCCTGGCGGCCTCCCGCATGCTGGTCCTGGCGGCGTTCATGATCTTTGTGCGGTCGGTCCCTACCCCCTTTGCCGTTCCCGGTCGCAGAATCGGGTCGTCATGTCTATGCAGCCACGGCCGTGGCCGGAAGTGCCGGCCGATACCGCCAGGGTCGCCAGGAAGGCGTTCCGGAAGGGGGCGCTGGCGATCCGGGCCCGCGACGAGCTGGGCAGCTGGTATGACGATGAGGCGTTCGCTGTGGCATACGCGACGCGGGGGAAACCGGGAATCTCCCCAGCGCAGCTGGCGATGGTGACGGTGCTGCAGTTCACTGAGAACCTGACCGACCGGCAGGCCGCGGATGCGGTGCGGGGCCGGCTGGACTGGAAGTACTGCCTGGGCCTGCCCCTCGATGATGAGGGCTCTGACTTCTCGGTGCTGAGCGAGTTCCGGGCCCGGCTGGTAGCCCGGGATCTGGAGCGGAAGATCCTGGACCTGCTGCTGGACCGGCTGAAGGGGCTGGGCCTGGTCAGCGCCGGGGGCCGGCAGCGCACCGACTCCACGCACGTGCTGGCGGCGATCCGTGGCCTGAACCGGCTGGAGCTGGCCGGGGAGACCGTGCGGGCGGCGCTGGAGGCCCTGGCCGCCGCGGTCCCGGACTGGCTGGCAGGCGTCATCGGCGCCTCCTGGCAGCAGGTGTACGGGGCGCGGATCGATAACCTGCACCTGCCCGCCAGCGAGACCGCGCGGGCGAAGCTGGCGGAGCAGTATGGCCTGGACGGCTATCACCTGCTGGAGGCGGTGCATGCGCCGGGCGCGCCGGGCTGGCTGCGGGAGCTGCCCGCCGTGCTCGGGGGTGTGGCGGGCGGTAGGCCGCGGTGGGTGGCATACTGCCGCCATGGTGAACACACCTCCGTCCGATCCCAAGGTAAACGCAGTCTGGATCGACGACGCTGGTGAGCTGCAGTATTTCGATGGGGAAACTGGGTCCCGCATCTGGACGTGCCCGATCACCTGTCGACGATCGCAGCCTTCTGCAGTCCGCCCGGCCGGTGTCCGCTATCGGCAGCTGATAGCACGCCGTGGCGACGCCGTGGGGGTTCAAGTCGGTTCTGTGGGGGTTCATGTCGGCTTCGCAGACAGATTTCGTAAGCTGCCGTCGCTGCGATCGCGCGCTACATCCGATTCAAGTACAGATTCCTGCAGGTCAACGATCGTAGCGGCTAGGCAGGTATCCCAGCGCACTACAGGTCAATCTCGGCGCTGGAGCATATAGAGCAATATGGGGGTATAGGGTCTCGGACACAGTAATTCCCCATAGGCCCCTATTTCCGGGCATGCGAGGATTCTACCCGGGCGCAGGCTGCCGCTAGCGCCGGGCGATCGGCGTTCCGGGCTTTCCCCTCCCGTCCTGTATGAGGGCTTTCAGGCCCTTGGGTTAGCTTGCTTTCACGGTGACGGTCTTGGCAGTCTCAGTGGCGCGTGCCTGCACGGCTGCGGCGGCCGGATCCCAGGCGAGGGTGATCTCGTGCTCGCGCAGGTACCCGATCACCTGGCCAGGACTGGCGGTGCTCCTGACGTCGGCGCCACTGCGGGTCCGGCGTCGGGCGCGCACGGCCGCGCTGGTCAGCAGTAGGTGCAGGGCGGCCAGGTGCGGCACGATCTTGTCCTCACGCACGTAGGTGTTCTTCGGCCGGGCCGCATCCGGTGCCATCGCGCTGGTACGGCCGTGCCGGCGCCGGTATGCGGGCTTGCCGTTGGACCAGGCTGATTCCATCCGCCGCCCGCACAGGCCGCACGCGAGCAGCCCGGCCAGCAGGTAGCGGCGCAGCACTGGCGCACCCTGGGGGACCGGTCCGCGCGAGGCGTTTACGTCCTGAGCGGCGATGAAGTCGTCCTCGCTGACCAGCGCCGGGTGCGCGGGCCAGTTGGAGATGACCCACCCGTCAGGCAGGTTCCACCGCTGCACGCTCTTATGGCCGAGGGTGACATTGCCCGGGTCGGCCAGCTCGGAATCGGTGCGCTGCCGGTTCCACACCTGACGGCCCGTGTACCGCGGGTTGGACAAGATCGTGGTGACGGTGCCCAGCGTCCACCCGGCCGCGGTCCGGTGCGGGTTCCTGGCCGGGTCGGCCGCGGACGGGCACGGTACCCCGGCCTCATTCAACGCCCGAGCGATCCGCGCGACCGAATGCCCGGCCAGGCGCTGGGCGAACATCCACCGCACCACGGGCGCGGTGTCCGGGCCCGGTTCGAGGCGGTGGGCACGGCGCCCCCATGCGGCGTGCGCTTTGTTCGGGTGCGGCCCTGCATCAGCAAGCCGGTATCCGTACGGCGGACGGCCGCCCAGGGAGCGGCCCTGCTCCCGAGTCTGGGCGGCCATCGCGGTGCGGACCCGGATGCTGGTCCTGGTGATCTCCCGCTTGGATGACAGGCCGAGCACGGTCATGGTCTTCTCGTCGTGCTCGGACTGGTAGTCGACCTGGCCTCCGGTCTCGGGCATCCACAGCTGAGTGCCGTAGTGCTCGAACAGCGGGGCCATCGCCGCGTACTGGCTGCCGTAGAACGCCCGCTCGTATTCTCCGATCACGATCGCGTCCCAGCCCCGGCCGGGGTCGGTGAGCTGGGCGACCAGGGCGGCGGCTTGCGGGCGCCGCGCCCACGCCACTGTCCGGCTCTCCCCCACATCGAAGAACTCATCCACGGTTACCCCGTGACCCCGCACCAGCGCCTCGGCCTGCTCACGCTGCCTGGCCCGCGACGTCGCCGGGTCCTGCCAGTCCTCGGTCGACACCCGCCCGTAGAACACGAACCGCAGCCGTCCCGGCACCGGCCCTCCGGCGATCAGGCTGCCGGCACGACGCAGAGCCGAGCGTTCCGCCCATCCCGCCAGCCCGCCGGCTCTGGCTGCCACTGCGGCCATCGCATTCCCCTCCTGGCCCGGAAGAACGCTTTCCCTTTTCAGGATCGCGCAATTCATACGGCCCGTCCCCCGATTAGCGTAAATACAAAGACTTCGGCAGGTAATTGCATGGCCACATTAACCAGATAAATTCACTCATCGGCTAATATCATGCGCTATAGCGCGTCCGTTCCGCGCCGGCGGAGCACGGCGGCCGTTACCGTGAACCCGCGCACCGCCGCAGTATGTCCAGGCACAAATCGAGCAGCCAGGTGTCAGGATGCCCGCGGAGAAGTGCCATTCTGCCTGGTAGAGCACGTACAGCCGTGAAGGGAGGGTCGGGCCGAGCATCACCGCGAAGAACACGTAAGCCAGCAGCCAGAACGCCATTCGCTGCACCCTGACACCGGTCTTGCGGACAGGTGCCCCCTCCAGGCAGT
>Ga0187867_10003787_pt1 | contig 11934 bp, 9 predicted proteins | sample June2016WEW_13_1_FD_132976 | JGI IMG/M metagenome (GOLD analysis project Ga0187867, IMG submission 132976) | Peatland microbial communities from SPRUCE experiment site at the Marcell Experimental Forest, Minnesota, USA - June2016WEW_13_10 | ecosystem: Environmental > Terrestrial > Soil >... | reverse complement strand
TCCCCGGCGGCACCGCCGAATTCTTCGATCCCGCCACCGCCGACCTGCGCGTCGCTTTCGTCGTCAGCGAAGCCGGTTATGTTCCCGCCGGCTCTGAAATCGTCGTCCGCCAGGTTTCCGGACCCAGCATCGTGGTGCGGAGGAAGGAATAATCGCGCCGCTCTGGGTCTTACGGCCTCGATTTAGCGAATGCCATCCGATGCGGTTCGAAATCGGCTTGTACATCGTCTATCTGCTCGCCGGGCCGGCCTTGTGGATTCTGTTTTCGGTCGGAATGGCCGTGAGCCGCCGGCGAATGAATCTTCTGAAAAAACGGACCCCCCCGCTGCCCGAACCTTTTCCCCACGTCACCATCCTCATCCCCGCCAAGGACGAGGGCCAGCGCATCGCCCAATGCCTGGCCTCGGCCCTGGGGCAGGATTATCCCGAGTTCGACGTCCTGGCAATTGACGATCGCAGCGGCGATCAAACCGGCAAAATCATGGACGAAATGGCCAATGCAAATCCCCGGCTGAAGGCCATTCACGTTACCGATTTGCCGGCCGGCTGGACGGGCAAAAATCACGCCCTCCACTGCGGCGCCGGCCAAGCACGCGGCCAATGGCTCCTGTTCATCGACTCCGACGTCATCCTGCAACCCCAGGCCCTTCGGGCAACCCTGAACCTTGCCGTCGGCAGGCGATACGACATGCTCAGCCTGATCCTCAAGCAAGAAACACGCGGAATATGGGAATCGGTCCTGGTTCCCATCGCCTCGGCGGCATTCGGATCGGCGTACCTGCTCGGCCTGAGCAACTCCCAGGGCAATCGTCTTTTTTTCGGCAACGGCCAATTCATGCTCATCCGCCGGGACGCCTACGACCAGATCGGCGGGCACGAAGCGGTCAAGAGCCAATACAACGAAGACATGACCTTGGCGCGGATGATGAAGCAAGCCGGACTTCGGCCCAGAATGGCGTGGGGAATCGAATTGGGATCGGTCCGGATGTACGACTCGCTGGCGACGATCATGCGCGGTTGGAGCCGCATCTTCTTCGGTTCCAGTTCCGGATCCCCCTGGCGAAGCCTGTGTGTCATGGCGTTCATTCTGCTCGGATGCTATTCGGCCTACGCCGCCGCCGCCTGGGGCCTCTGGCGCCTCCTCCACTCAAACGAATGGATCATGGGCGCCACCTGGCTCGCGGCGGCCATCATCCATTGGACGATGACGACCATCCAACTCGGCATCATTTATCGTTGGATGGGAACTCGCCCGGTCTATGCCGCGGCATTTTTCGTTTCCGGCTGGTTCGTCATGGTAATCCTTTGCCGGGCCGTCTGGATGTGTCTCACCCGCCGGGTGCATTGGCGCGGAACCCGCTACTCGCATCGGATCGAACTGGCCAATCCAACCAAGCCCTGACACGATTATTCGAGTTTTTCCCCCGGACATCTTAGAATGCTCTCTTCCCCTACAAAGGATCGACATGCAATTTGGATCGGCTCTTGCGGATGACTCGGGAAGCATTGGCCCGGGTCTGATCATTGTCGCCATCGTCGTAATCATTTTCTGCCTGGTGGTGGCGGTCTTCATCGCCAACTTCATCGGCTTATACATCCGGGCGTATTTCAGCGGCGCGAAGGTCAGCTTCTTCGAGCTGTTTGGAATGCGAATGCGGAAGGTCAACGCTCCGACCATCGTCATCGGCCGCATTCAGGCCACCCAGGCCGGCCTTCAGGTCACCCAGCGCGAGATGGAAAGCCACCTGCTCGCCGGCGGCGACGTGCCCCGCGTCATCAACGCCATGATCGCCGCCAGCAAGGCCGGCATTGAGCTTCCCTGGCGAACCGCCACCGCCATCGACCTGGCCGGTCGCGACATCCTCGAAGCCGTCCAGACCAGCGTCAACCCCAAGGTCATCGACGTGCCCAATCCCCAGTTCGGTCAGCCCACCATCGACGGCGTCTCCAAAGACGGGATTCAACTCAAGGTCAAGGCCCGCGTGACCGTGCGCACCAATATCAAGAGCCTGGTCGGCGGGGCCACGGAGGAGACGGTCGTCGCCCGAGTCGGCGAGGGGATCGTCAACGCCATCGGCTCCGCCGAGGATTACAAGCACGTCCTGGAAAACCCCGACAAGATTTCCAAGGCCGTGCTGCTCAAGGGCCTCGACGCCAACACCGCCTTCGAGATTCTCTCCATCGACATCGCGGAGATCACCGTCGGCGAGAACATCGGGGCGAAATTGGCGGCCGACCGCGCGGGATCGGATTTGCGCCGCTTTCAGGCCGAGGCCGAGCAAAGGCGCGCCATGGCCGTCGCCCACGAGCAGGAAATGGTCGCCAAGCAGGCCGAGAATCGCGCCATCGTCGTGCTGGCCGAGGCCGAGATTCCCAAGGCCATGGCCGACGCCCTTCGCGCGGGCAACATCGGCGTCATGGATTTTTACAAGCTGAGGAACATCCAGTCCGACACCGCCATGCGCGAGGCGATTGCCAAGCCGGGCGATTCAGCGAAACCTTCGTAAGCCGGAGCGGCGATGGATACGTTGATTGAATTGATCGTTCGCGCGCTGATCGCGCTGTTTACCGGCGGCTCGGAAAGGAAGCCGACCCCGCTTCCGCCGCCCAGATCGGTCCCCAAAATCCCGCCGATTCAGCAGCTTTCCCAGCCGACGCCGGACATGTCTCCGCAGGCATTGCGGCAATGGCAAATCCGCCAGCAGCAGATCCGCCAACAGCAACTGCGTCAACAGCAACAACAGCGCCAACTGGCCAAGCGGCAACAACCAATGCGCCGACAGGCCAAGCAACAACTGACCAATCGTTTCCCCACGACCCAGCGCGCCCCAGCTCGCCGGGGCGACGCCCCGCCGCCGATCCCGCAGCCGGTTGCCACCGCCCCGCCGGCACCGAGGGTCGCCGCCGCGCGGCCGGCTCCGGCCGCGACTCATTCTGCCCCGGCCGCAATTTCGGCCGCCGCGATCCGCCAATTGATGCTTTCGCGCAGGAGTGCCATGCGAACGATTTACGTCCTATCAGAAGTGGTCGGCCCGCCGCTGGCCATGCGCGAGCGATAGCCCGCTATCCCGCGTAATTCCGACCCAAATGAATCGCCAGCACGGTGACGTCCGCCGGCGTGATCCCGCTGATCCGTAGCGCCTGGCCCAATGATCGCGGCGTGAACTTGGCCAGCTTCTGCCTGGCTTCGTTCCGCAGCCCGACAACCCGTGAATAATCCGTCGCGGTGGGAATCAATTTCGATTCCAGCTTGGCCAGCCGCTCGATGTCGCGGTCCTGCCGGGCAATATAACCCTCGTACTTGATCCGAATCTCCACCAGTTCCGCAATCTCCGGCGAGACGGCGGCCAATTCCGGCCAGCGCCCAGTCAACTCATCCCATCGGAACTGGGGCTTGCGAAGATCCTCATCGGCGTGAAGATCGCGCACCAGCCGCTCGGCAGCCGCGACGGCCTGACGCCGCGCGTTGAACAGTGACCATCGGGCATCATCCACCAATCCAATATCCCGGCCAATCCCGGTCAGCCGTTCGTCCGCGTTGTCGTTCCGCAGATGCAGGCGATGTTCCGCCCGGCTGGTGAACATGCGGTATGGCTCGGTCGGAGGTTTGGTCACCAGATCATCCACCAGCACGCCGATGTACGCCTGATCGCGGCGCAATACGAAATCCGCATCCCCCCCGCCGGCATATCGGGCCGCGTTGATTCCCGCGACGATCCCCTGCGCCGCAGCCTCTTCGTATCCGCTGGTGCCGTTGATCTGCCCCGCCAGAAACAATCCCCGCACAAGCTTGGTTTGCAGCGTGCTTTGAATCTGCGTGGGCCAGACCATGTCGTATTCCACGGCATATCCGTGCCGCAGAATTTTGGCGTTTTCCAATCCCGGGATCAGCCGAACCATGGTTTCCTGCACGTCCGCCGGCAGCGACGTGCTGATTCCGTTGCAGTAGATTTCGTCGGTGTCCAAACCCTCCGGCTCGAGAAAAATCTGATGGCGGTCCTTGCCGGCGAATCGCACCACCTTGTCCTCGATGCTCGGGCAATACCGCGGCCCGGTGCTTTGGATTTGCCCGCTGTACATCGGAGCGCGATGGAGGTTTTCCCGGATGATCTGATGAATCCGCGCGTTGGTCCCGGTAATCCAGCATTGCACCTGCGGCAACGGCGGCGAGAAGTTGCCGCGATATTCATTCAGATAGGAAAACGCAGCCGGCTTCTCGTCGCCGGGCTGGGATTCCAGAACCGAGAAATTGACGGATTGCCGCTGAATCCGCGGAGGCGTCCCGGTCTTGAGCCGGCCCATTTCCAATCCTAGCTTCTGCAACGACGCGGACAGCCCCGTTGCCGCCGCTTCGCCGACCCGCCCGCCGGCCGTTTGCTTCTCGCCCGTGTGCATCAATCCGCGCAGAAACGTTCCGGTGGTCACAACGACGGCCCGGCAACGCAGCGGCGTCCCATCCTTCAATACAACCCCGGAAATCGCGGACGAAAGACAATTCGGTGAAGCGACAATCTCGGCAACTTCACCGCACAGGATCGTCAAGCCCGGACACGTGCGCAAGAGTTCCTGGACTCGTTTGGCATATTTGTATTTGTCGGCCTGTGCCCGCGGCCCCCAGACGGCCGGGCCTTTCGAACGGTTCAGCATCCGAAACTGAATCCCCGTATCATCCGTCGCCAGCCCCATCAGCCCGCCCAGGGCATCGATCTCCCGCACCATCTGCCCCTTGGCCAATCCGCCGATGGCCGGATTGCACGACATCTGCCCGATCTTCCCCGGGTCCATGGTAATCAGCGCGACGTTGGCGCCGAGCCTGGAAGCGGCCCAGGCGGCCTCCGCGCCGGCGTGACCGCCGCCGATGATGATGATGTCGTAATCGGCCATTCCAGGATTACCGCATCCCCGATCTGGTCATGCCAAAGGACGGGCTCGGCATTATAGGAATGCGCCGGACGCATCGCCACTATGATCAGATCGGGTGAATCCGGCGGGATTTCGCCCGACACAATCCGCCCAATTCGCTCTGCTTCGGGATGATAATCGTACAGCGGCTCGGAAACCGGCAGCGCCACCAGCGCGGTCTTTCGCCAGCACAGATACGTCGACCAGGGACCGACGTTGTCCACAACCGTGCCCGGGGGCGTGTTGTGCTGAATCCAATCGCAAGCACGCAGAAACTCCGGCGGCGGATCGGACAAGCTCGCCATTGCAATCCATCGTTGTGCATCGGCCAGCGCCGCGATCATCACGAAGAAAACGCAAATCCAACTTCTGACGCGGAACCGACTCTGGACGTATCCCACCGCGCAGGCGGCGAAAATGGGCAGAAAATAGTTCAGATCGCTCAGGAAACGCGAAGGAGTGAAAAACGTAAACGCGGTGTGATGCATGGCGCGGAGAGCGATGGGAACGACGTCCTCGCCGATGACGAACATGCCCGCCAGGGTTAGCGAAGCGATCGCCACCATCGGATCGCATCGGACTTTGTGCGCCAGGCAAAGGGCGATTCCGAAAATCGCGCCCGCAGCCAGCGCATATCCAAGCTCTGCCGGCAATCCAAGCAGCGGGAGTATGTCTTCGCCCCCGGCGGCCATGCCTGTCGAATGGAACGTGCTGAAATGCATCGCGTACGGCAAGAGAAAGAACGCATCCAGCACGCCCCCGCCGACGGCCGCCGCTGCAAGCACTCGCCACGGCTTTTTGGCGCACATCTGCCAAAGCATGATGAACAATAGAATGATCGAGGCGACGACCATCACGTGATGATGGACCAGAACCACCGACGCGAAGCAGATTGCCATGGCAATCGTCGCGAGGCTGGATGTTGCCTCGATGGACAGCATCGTCAGGAAAAGCAGCATGGCCAATTCGTTGGGCAAGCCGCCCCATCGGAAGTAATCGTTGCTGCCAAACCAGGCCCAAAGTCCGTATATGGCCGCGGCGTAGACGGCCGTCAGCGGACCCTCCGTAACCCGCCGGGCAAAGACGTAAATCTGCGCCGTCGTCAAAACTCCCAGAAGCGGGATGAGATCCTTGAACGTCGTGTGCAACGGCAAACCCGCCAGAACCGACAGCACCACCACCAGCACGTGACTGCCGGTTGGATAATTGAGCGGGATGCCGGCAAATGGCCAATGGCTGATCGCATGATGCGAAATCTGAATTTGCCTGGCCAGAATAAGATGAAACGTCGGATCGAGCTCTCCCGGCGGCAGGACCAGGGGCAAGGCGATCGCAAACCGAATTACTCCCACGGCCAGAAGCACAAGAACCATCCAGATTTGTGCCGCTTTCTCTTCGTTAGGGCCCAGTCTGCGCAGGAATTTCAATCGCCAGCCGATGCAAACCAGCGTGAAGACCCCCCAGATCGGGTAGAACCACCGCAGATCGACTTGGCTGACGGCGGATGCAAGATAGACCGCCATGGCAAGGCCGAGGGAGCTGCCTATGGCGAATCTTTCCAGAACATTTTTGCCGAATGAAAAGACCCGCGCCAGGCAGATTCCAGGGACGAGCAGGATCAGCGCCCCGCCCAACAAGCGGACCAACTCCATCGCCATGCGATAACAGTCGGCGAAGAGGATTCAAAATGCAACGGTTCCGTTACTGGCTGGGCGGGGTCACGGGGGCCGTTCCGCTCCCGAAATCCCACGGATCCAGATACGATTCGGCGCTCGCATCGGTGAGCAGCAGCTTGGTTTCGACGTGCATGTCGAGCATGAGGTAATTCGACCCAATGTTTATCCCGTGACGAATGGTATCAACTTTTCCCGCGGCGTAATCGCCATATTCCATGTAATAATCCCCAACCGCCGAAACCTTTTCACCCGCCAAAATCGCGTCCGACGGCGACGTGTGATTGGGAAGAGGCCGGCCGTATTTCTCGTTGTAGTACGCCATGTACGCGTTAAGGATATAGGTGTGCCGGGCGTTGGGCGGCGGGTCGGTGTTATCGGTGGGACACAACATAATCGGCGGATTCCATAAGCCGCCCTTGGGACCCTGGAAAACCACCGACGTCCAGGTATTGTAAGTATATTGATTCCAAATATCCGGCTGCATCAATTGAAGGTTCGTACTGCCGCCGGGATTGCCCACGCTTCCATCGCCGGGAGTCTTTAGATAAACCTGCTTATTGCTCCAACCCATGCCGATGGGAAAAAGGTAGCCGCCGTTCTCATCGGAATACATAAGCAGGTACGTCCCCAATTGCCGCATGTTGCTTTGGCATTGAACCGTTTCCGCCTGCCTGCGCGCGCGGGTCAGCGCGGGCAACAGAATCGAAATCAGCACCGCGATGATCCCGATGACCACCAGAAGTTCCACGAGCGTGAACCCCGCCCCGCTGCGATTTTTTTGCGGATTGCCCACGACGGACGACCTCCCTCGAAGCCCCGGATGTACATCCGGGGCTGTGATTCTACCTTGATTGACGCACACCGCCAAAGTTTCTTTCACGCAATTGCTCCCAAAAACTCGGCCCACTTATCAAATGTCCGCTCCAGCCGCCAAAAGGACAGGTTTTTACGCCTTTTATGGTCCCCCCATTCGGCAATCCACCGCTCGCCTGTTACGATTTGGCCGTGAATGGCTCTGATGCCACGGGCTGGCGACGCTGGGGACCGGCCCTCTTCAGCGCGCTTCTGGCTTTGGCGCTCTATGCCGTCACCCTCGGCGGCACCTACGTCTATGACGATGCCATCGTTGTGGCGCTCGACGATCGCGTCAAGAATCCCAAATTGTGGAGACAATTCTGGACAGGCCAGTGGATCCACGGCGCCTTGGACAACCTCTATCGGCCCCTGGTTTCCCAATCCTTCGGACTTCAATGGTGGCTTCACGGCGACCGGATTTGGGCATTCCATCTCGTCAACGTCCTGCTGCACGCCGGCGCATCGGCCCTGGTCGCGGAACTGGGGCGGAGACTGGCAAACTGGCGCGTAGGGCTCTTCGCTGGATTGCTCTTCGCCTGCCATCCCATCCATAGCGAAGCGGTCGCCGGACTCGTCGGACGCGCCGAACTCGCCTGCGCCGTCGGCCTTTTCGGGGCGATGGTCCTGTTCCTCAAGCAACCCATGACCACGCCCCGCGCTTGGGCGATCTTCGCACTGGGCCTGCTCGCCATGCTCAGCAAGGAGCAGGGATTGCTTCTCCCCGCCCTTCTGGCCGCCCTCGTTCCCGTCCGTCGAAACCAAAAACTGCCGCCCGCCGCTGCGGATTCGACGCCCGATCAGCGCCACGCCCAGCGGCAAGCCATGCTCCTGACGTTTGCCCTGGTGATCTGGTCCGCCAGCGCATTGATCGTGCTGCGGGAGGAAATCCTCAAATTGAAATTCGAATGGGAGCGCGGATTCCTCGACCTCGCCATGCAACCGCTGGTGAAATCGCCGCCGGCCGACCGCTGGCTCATCCCCCTCGCCCTGCTCGGAAAGTATTTCCAACTCCTGATCGTGCCCACCCGCCTTAGCGTCGATTATGGATTGGCGGTCATCGGATCGACCATCAACCGCGGCAACCCATACCTCTATTTAGGCGCGGCCGTGCTGATCGCCGCAATCTTCGGCGCCGCCATCTGTCTTCACCGCCGAAAATGGGTCGCGCTCTTTTGCCTTCTCGCCATGGCGTTAACCTATGCCCCGGCCTCCAACGTCGTGATCCTCGCCACGATCTTCGGCGAACGCCTGATGTATCTGCCATCGGCATTCCTGCTGATCCTTCTGGCGATCGCCCTGACCCGCCTTCCGCGGCCCGCCGCCAACGTCTTGCTCCTCCTGCTTCTGGTCTTGGGATGTCTGCGCACCTGGACGTACGTACAGAAATGGAACGACCGCGACGCCTTCTACGAATACTCCCTGAACCTGCAACCCAAATCTCTCAAAATCCATCTCCTGCTGGCGGATGCGGATTATCAGAAAGGCCGATTGTCCGATGCCCGGCGGATCATGACCGAAGCCGAAACGATTTATCCCGGCTATTGGGAGCTTTGGAAGATGTCCGCCCTGATCGATGAAAGGGCCGGCGACTGGAACGACGCCGTCGCCGATTGGAGACGAGCTTTTGATCTCCACCCCGCCGTCCCCATCGCCGAGCAATTGGCAAACGCCATGACCATGCTGCAAAAGCAGCGGGCAACCACGAGGGGTAAGAATTAGTCATTAGTCATTGGTCATTTGTCATTGGTCATTTGTCATTACTCGCGGGATTTCACGATCGAAGCCGCCTTCAACAAGTGACCAATGACAAATGACTACTGACATTGGCTGATCCATCCAGAGCGGCGGCGGACGGTCACGCTGGCGGGGAACTGTTGTCTGGGCGGGCTGGCGGCGTCGGCGGCGATCTCACACAGACGGTCCAGCATCGCCGGTGTCAACGCTTCCGGCGGGACGCCCTGCGATATCAGCCAGCGCCGGGCCGATTCACGCGCCAGCATTCGCGGGCATTCGGCCAACTCGATCGCGGGAAATTTGTCGTTCAGCACCGGGGCCGTTTTGCGAATCCAATCGACGTAGGCCGCGCAGGCGCGCCCGACCGCCAGCAACGGCTCGTGCAAATCGGCGCGCGATTCGAGGAATTTGCGAACGCGATTGCGGGCGTATTTTTCCGATCGATTGCTGGCGTCCTCCCGCCAATCCTGCCCGCGGCTGGTTAGAAAATCGCGAAGCGCTTGCCGGCGAACCGCCAGCAGCGGACGGAGGATCGTCAGCCCGGCGATTTGACCGCGCGGGCGCATCGCCGCCAGGCCCGCGGGGCCGGAGCCGCGGAGAAGCCGCAGAAGAATCGTCTCCGCCTGATCGTCCGCCTGGTGGGCGAGGATCACCCCGAGTAATTTCTCGCGCTCGACCACGCGCCGGAAAAGCTCCAGCCGGATCGCCCGGTATCGCGCCGAGGGATTCTTCGGCAACCGTCCCATCCCCGGTTCGATCTGGTCCCGCCGAACAATCGTGGCCGGGATCGCGAGTTTCCCCGCCAATCCAGCGACAAAGTCAGCATCATCCGCGCTGGCCTGGCCGCGGATTTGATGATCGAGATGAACGACGTGCAGGGAAATATCAGGCCGCGAGTGGAGCAAAAGCAGCAATGCGACGCTATCCGCCCCCCCGCTGACGGCGACGGCCCAGCGGCCGGCGGGATATTCAATTGCGCCGTAAAGTGGCGTCGGATTCACGCGGACATGTTACATAAAAAAAGCCCCCGGCGCTCGCCCGGGGGCTTTTGGAAGGGCGCTTTCTTGCCAAATCAGAGCGATTTCACTTTCGACCGACGCCGGCCGAGCAGGGCCAGGCCGGACAAGCCCAGCACAGCCACGCTGGCCGGTTCCGGAACGGCGGTGCCGGTGACCGTGACGAAGTTGAAACTCCAGTTGCCGGAACTGTTGTTGTAGTCGCCCCCGGCAGCAGAAGCGTAGTTGCCGTCACCGTTGGTAAATGAATAGTCGGAGTCGGTCGAAACGGGTTTCACCGACACCATCTGCACCGCGAAATCCGAGTCGCCCAACACAGACGAGGGAAGACTCACCGAGATATTCGGCGTTGTCGCGCCGTAGAAGTTATTGGCCGGCGCAAAAACATAATCAGAGCCAACATCGACCCAGATGGGACTCGGATCGCTGGCGTCGAGCGTATACTGAATCTGCATATTCGCCACGCCCTGGGTTGTGCAGTACCAATCGAACGAGAGGCCCAAATCCTCATATCCGGCCGTGTTCACTTCAAACTCCGCGCCTTGCGTGTAGTTCGGAGCGGAATTGTTCCAGCCGTTGGCCAGGCCGGCGCCCGCATTCTTTTTATTGCTGTTTCCGCGAATGCGCCAAGCGTATTCAGTGGTGGCCGGCGTATTGGGCTGGGTAATATCGTCACTGGTCGTCGAGCCAGGACCTTCACCACCGGCGTAGGTGTAGCCATTCGTCATGCCCAGCGAAACTGCCGTACCGCTGCCGGTCGTAGGAGCCGGGCTGTTGTCCGGTGAAGCCACAATCGCGTTAAATGCCCATTGCGTAATCACATCGGCCGAAGCCGTATGCGCGCCCCAGACGCCAAGCGCCGCGGCGGCAAGCAAACCAACGGATTTCTTTGACCTTATCATTGATTCTCCCTCCCCAACACCTGGGGGAATGCTTTGACCTGTCACCGGATGCGCATTCCGAACGTCTCGGAATTGATCGCTCCCAGCCTTCGCCTCGCTTTGTCGCAATCAAGTCGTGCGGCACCGCGAACTGCGATGCGGGGAGTCTAATGAAATTTGTTAGTTGGAAATCAGAGACAAGTTATCAATGAGACAATATTTGATTAACAATCAATTAAGACGAATGCTATCCACAAGAGGATTGGCAGAGCTGGGCCGTTTGCAAATGGCTCAAGTCTTGGGCGTGGCCGTCCATTCGCTCCACATTTTCTGATATGCCCCTTCGACATCGCGCGCAAATTGAACGGCATCCATCAAAGGCGACCCCTGCATCCGCCGGCGAAGACCCGCTCGCATCTCGGACAGCAGAGCCAAGTTGTTGGCCAAGGCGGTGGCCGTTGTCATGTATTGCTCAAGCGACCGGGCCACCAACTGATCCAAATTCAGGTTGCTGAGGATCGTGGTCCCGCCGCGCCCGACGGCCGTTTTTCCGCGCAGGGTAATGACCGGAACGCCCATCCAAAGCGCATCGCACGTGGTGATGCCGCCGCCGTATGGAAATGGATCCAGGCCGATGTCGATCCGCTGGTAGGTTTGGATGTATTGCGGCCAGGGAACCCGCTCGACGAATTCGATCCGATTTCCCGCCACGCCCGATCGTTCAAACAATTGCATCAATCGTGTGCGGCAATTGCCTTTGGGCGCGTGCAGCAGAAGCCGGGATCCCGCCACCGCCAGCATGATGCGCCCCCACAACTCCAATGCCGGACCCGACAATTTCTGAAACAGGTTCAGGCATCCAAACGTGAT